>RCUU01000061.1_pt1 | contig 60708 bp, 48 predicted proteins | sample 2166211 | NCBI WGS metagenome assembly RCUU01 (sample SAMN09932620, study PRJNA488358) | compost metagenome | feature: garden; material: soil; isolation source: compost soil in phenylacetic acid-enriched culture | place: Germany: Experimental Botanical Garden Goettingen | collected 2016-01-27
TGCTTTTTCATGTGTTTCTCCTCTTTCCATTCGACTCTGTTTCCCATTATAACTTTGGAAACCCGCGATCCTCCATGAAGAAATTAGTGCAAAAATGCAGTTAATTCCTCAAGTTTGTTCTCAAACTCGCGATTCACTGCAAAAATGCAGTTATTTTTGAGAGTATAAGGGCAAAACCCGTTCATCGCCAAAAATAACTGCATTTACGCAACTATTTCGTCGTCGGCATCAAAATGACTCCAAAATAACTGCACTTTTGCATCTATTCAGTTGTATGATGCGTAGCTTCACATGGATAAGAACACGATCACTTCACCGCCACAAAAAACAGCCGGGCCGCGTCATCCACCGCTTCCACCCACTCGAAATCCGCGTAAATGGTTACGTCGCGGAATCCGCAACGCAGCAACTCGCTTCTCATCCATGCCGGGTCGTAGGCCCGCTGGATATGCGTTTCTTCGAATCGGCGGTACAGCCCCGGGCCCTGTTCCTCCTCACGGGCGAAGATCGACAAATGATGCTCGATCTCATTCCGATAGGCATCCCGTTCGCATGTCCAGATATAGGACACGCTGGGCTCATCCCAAATAAACGGCTGCTCCTCCTCGTACCGAACTAAAGTGTTGGGGTGGTGCACGTCAAACAGAAACGTTCCTCCGGGCTTTAATCCTTCATATGTACGGCGGAAGGTGCGAACAATATCGTCCTCTTCCAGTAAATAGTTCAAGCAATCGCAAAAAGAAATGACGGCGTCAACCGGCTCAGGCACGGACCACTCCGTCATATCCTGCTGCACCCAGCGCACGCTGCCCTCGCGGAACAGCCGAGCACCTTGGGGTGTTGTTTCCATTTTACGGCGGGCCACTGCCAGCATGTCGGCGGACAAGTCGATCCCCGTCACCTCGAACCCGGCATTCACCAGCGGAATCGTGATGCTGCCGGTTCCGCAGCCGAGATCGACGACCGTCCGCGGCATTCCATGCCGCTCCCAGGCCGTGCGGGCAAATCGGATCCAGTCCGGGTAAGGCATGTCTTCCATCAATTCGTCATACACATAAGCAAATTTCCGATAGGATGCCATGGGCTTGCTAGTCACCGCTTTCTGTCTGGATGCTGCTGTTACTTAGGCTTCCGGTTGTTTTGAGTCGTCTCCGCCGGCTGCCGGCGACTCGACCAAATAGGTCCAGTTTTCCTTCTGGACCACCTTGCCTTCCTTCATCAGCTTGCCGATCGCCCGCTTAAACGCGGATTTGCTGATCGAAAACCGCTGCTTGATCAGGTCCGGCGGCGTCGCGTCGGAATACGGCATACCGCCGCCCGGGCGGCTCTCCAGATACGCGAGGATGCGCTCCGCGTCCTGGCCCATGCCGATTTCCTTGCGCGGAGCCATCGCCAGGTTCACGCGCCCGTCCTCGCGAATATGGGATACGCGAACCTGCACACGTTCACCTAGCCGCAGCAGACGGTTGCGTTCCGATGTGTGGATCATTCCGATCGCGCCAAACCCCAACACGCCGCCCTGGACGACAACAAACGTCCCCATTTGCAGCGGCTTGTAGACGATGGCGTCCAGCCATTGATTTTTCCAGGATTCCGGGGCATGGAAGGCGTGAGGAGCGAGCTCCTGCTCACCCGCCAGCTTCGCTTTGAGTCGTCCCTGCTTGTCGTGCTCCATGATGACGTACACCTGATCACCAACCTGTGGATGGAGCTCCTTCAACTCAGGTAGCTCACGGATCGGCAACAGTAATTGACGACCCAAACCCATCTCTAGGAAGCAGCCCAGCCGCGGATGTACGTCCGCCACCTCGAGCAACGCCAGCTCGCCAAGCGTCAGATGCGGTTTTTTCATCGTGGCTGCCAAACGGTCCTCCGTATCGAAGAACAGGAATACCTCAACCGGTTCTCCCGGCTTAACCTGACGGGTCAGCTCAGAGTAATGGAGAAGGACATCCTGTCCACCCGCGCTAAGGAAATAGCCGTATGGCGAAACTTCGCGATCTATCGGCAAAGATACTATCGTCCCTGCGACCAGACTCATACCGTCTCCACGACTTTGGCATCCGACCAAAGCCGCTCAATATTGTAATATTCGCGTTCATCCCGATGGAACACATGGACGACCACATCGCCTAGATCCATCAGTACCCAGCGTGCGGAATCCATACCTTCAATGCCACGAACGTTCGCGCCAGCGTCATGCGCTCTTTTCCGGATCTCCGTGGCGATCGCCTGCACCTGTGTATCCGAGTTGCCGTGACAGATCACGAAATAGTCCGCGATCAAGGAAATCCCCTTCAAATCCAATGCTACGATGTTCATCGCTTTTTTATCGTCTGCGGCTTGCACCGCCATGTTCAACAATTCGTTTGAATTTACCGCCATTCACTCAGCCTCCCTTGATTTTGTTCGGTTTACTATCAAATCATTACGCGCCAATAACGTCAGCGGAAAGATCGGTTTACCCTTCTCCAGTAAAAAAGAGATCGTCGAGTCGAATCCGGCAACCAGCGCATCCTCCAGACTCGTCTCCGCCAGTTCACGAATCTTCTCCACACCGGGGAATTCGCGCCCCGGCTCGATATAATCGGCCAGGCAGACGATTTTGTCCAGCAGGGTCATGCCCTCTCGGCCCGAGGTATGGTAGCGGATCGCGTCCAGCACCTCTTCATCCTCCACGCCGTAATCCCGCTTCGAGATAAAAGCCCCGACTTCGGCATGCAGCAGCTGCTTGTCATGCCGGAGCAAATCGGAGTTCAAGCCGTTATCGCGGATGATCGCCTCCTGCTCTTCAATCGGCCAAAACTTAGCCAGGTCATGCAGCAGGGCGGCCAAATCGGCTTTGACCGGATCGGCTCCATACCGCTTGGCCAGGATGACCGCGCTCTCCATTACGCCTTCAACATGCTTCCAACGTTTGGAAGGCATCCCCGCGGAAACAGCAGCGATCAGTTCCTCACGGCTGTAGTCCATACAATCCGCTCCTTGTCATATATTCATACACGACGTCCGGGACCATATACCGGATTGAACGTCCCGCGGATAAGCGGCTGCGGATCAAGCTCGAAGAGATATCGACGAGCGGCATTTCTGCGAGCTGCACCGCCTCCTGGATGAATGGGGGCAGCGCGTCCAGCTCCAGAAAGCTCCCAGGGCGCTGCAGCCCAATAAACGAGAGCATCCCGGCCAAATCCTCGATCCCTTCCCATTTCGGAAGATAATTGACCATATCGGCCCCGATAATGAAATAGAACTCCAGATCGGGATGCAACGAACGGATTTCCCGGATCGTCTCCACGGTATAGGATACCCCGCCGCGGCGCAGCTCGATGTCGAGCGGTTTGAAAGCCGGATGGCTGGCGATCGCCGCCTCCACCATCTCCAGCCGCTGCTGGCCGCTAACGCCGGCCTGATGCTTATGCGGAGGGATATGGGAGGGCATGAACCAAACCTCTTCCAAATGATATTGTTCTCGGGCGGCCTCCGCCGCCAGGAGATGGCCGAGGTGAATCGGATCAAACGCCCCGCCCATAATGCCGATTTTTCTCATTTTGCGTTTCCTCCGAACCTATGGAAGTTCGATTTGCTTGTATTCGCGAGATTCTTTGTAGAGGATAATCGTCCGACCGATCAACTGAACCAGCTCGGCGCCGGCGCCTTTCGCCAGCTCCTCCGCGATTTCCTCCGGATCGTCCAGGTTATTATTGAGCACAGAAATTTTGATTAGCTCCCGGCGTTCGAGTGCCTCCGAAATCTGCTTGACCATATGCTCATTCGTTCCGCCCTTGCCTACTTGAAAAATAGGCTGCAGGCTATGCGCCATACTGCGCAGGTGACGTTTTTGTTTTCCCGTTAACATGTCGTTTCATGACTCCTTAATATTCAATTATGCGACAACTCACTTTATTGATGCATGCTCGCTAAAACCGCGGCCCGCATCGCTTCAACCGGAGCGGTCCGGCCGGTCCAATGCTCAAACGCGTAAGCTCCCTGGTAGACGAACATTCCGAGTCCGCTATGGATCGTGCATCCTCTCACCTCGGCTTGCTGTAAGAGCTCTGTCTTGAGCGGATTGTAGATCAGATCGCTAACGACGATCCCCTCCGGGATCTGCCGCAAATCCAGCGGACAATCCCCAACGTGCGGATGCATACCGACAGAGGTGGTGTTGATGATGAGATCAACTTCCGGTAGAACTTCATCCAGTTCCTCCATCCCGCAGCCGTTCAAGCGGCCGAGATGCGCCCATTCGTTGGCCATTTCCCGCGCTTTCTCAGCGGTACGGTTGGCGATCGTCACGAGGCCCGGCTCCTCCTGCAGCAGCGCATATACGATCCCGCGCGCTGCGCCGCCGGAGCCCAGCACCAGCACACGTTTTCCTCTTAGTTCTGGGGCCGCTTCCTCTTTTAGGGATCGGATATACCCGATCCCATCGGTATTGTACCCGGTGAGCACACCGTCGTCATTGACGATCGTGTTCACCGCTCCGATTAACCGGGCTCCCTCGTCGATCCGGTCCAAGTAGTCCATCACTTCCACTTTATGCGGGACCGTGACATTGATGCCCCGGAACCCCAGCGCGCGAACGCCCCCGATCGCCTCTTCCAGCCGACTTCCCTTAACGTGAAACGGCAGATAAGCGCCTGCGAGCCCGCAGGCCTCGAGCGCGGCCGTATGCATGACCGGCGATTTGGAATGTTGGATCGGATCGCCGATGACGCCGAGCAGCAGCGGCTGCCCGGCGCGGCTGCCTTCCCGCGCCTGTTCACCTTCCCGTTTCTCGTGATTCGCTTGCTCTCCCATCGGTTCTCCTCCCGCTCAGCTTTGTTCGGTACTCCCAAAAAGCTGATTTGATGACCAATCTCCGTAACATAAGGTTAAAAACTAACGCTATTCCCCCTGCTCAAGCTATTCACGGGAAAATAGCGGTAATAAATCACCTTAATCCCTCGAAAACCGGCCATTCAGACGCTCTTCTCCCTTAATAGAGTGAAAATGTAACGCTATTTTGTCTGAAATACATGTATCGCATAAAATAACGCTGTTTTTTACTCTTATTGAAGTAAAGGAACGTCAATCACCAATTAAATCAACGAAGGCCGGACGAGCACCTTCACACCCTTAGGCACATGCGCCGCAACTACTGCGCCAAAGTCATTGTTGATCTTGATCCAGCCCAGACCGGAAATAAACAAGTCGCTTCGGCTGCCCTTCGGAATTCGGAACTCGTGACGCGTCCACTCCGGCAATGCTTCGAGATGCTCCTTGCTCGGCGGCGCCAGCATTTCCCCGGCATGCTCCGCAAATAGCTCGTCCGCCCGCTCCAGCTTCGTACGGTGAATCGGCACCCGGCCGCTGACAAAACAAGTAAAGGATTGGCGATCCCCCTGAATAAAATCAAACCGGCCAAAGCCGCCGAAAAAGAGCGTCTGTCCCTCATTCAGCTGGTACACTGCCGGCTTGAGCGCTTTGTCCGGCATAATAACGCCCAAATCAGAGGGGGCTACCAGCTCACTATATCTAGACGGATACATGATCCCCGGCGTATCGATGATCGCCTTCCCGTCATCCAGTGGAATATGCACCATATCCAGCGTTGTGCCCGGATAACGCGAAACGGTCAATTCCTGCTCCAGATCGCTGTAATCGCGTATCAATCGGTTGATCAGCGTCGACTTGCCGACATTGGTTGCGCCGACGACATACACGTCCCGATCTCCCCGCCGTGCCGCTACCGCTTCAAGCAACCGGTCGAAACCGCTGTTTTGCTTGGCGCTGCAAAGGACGACGTCTTCAATCTTCAGCCCCAGGTCCTTCGCTTCCTTCTGCACCCAGTTCCGTACCTTGTTCCAGTTCGTCACCTTGGGTAGCAGATCGGTTTTATTCACCGCCAACAGCACCGGATTGTTGCCAACAAACCGTTGAAGTCCGGATATAACGCTGCCTTGAAAATCGAACAGATCCACGATATGGATCACCAGTGCTTCCTTACCGCCGATCTGCGACAATAGGCGCAAGAACTCGTCCTGCTCCACCGTAACGGATGAAGATTCATTGTAATTTTTAATTCGGAAACAGCGTTGGCAAATCACCGGTTCCTTCGTTAAGGCTTGTTCCGGAACAAATCCCGGCTTGCTGGGTTCCCTAGTTTGCAGCAAAACGCCGCATCCGCTGCAGCGAAGAACGCCCTCTGCATTCTGTACTTCCGTCATCGCTTCTTTTCCTCCTCGAGCCATAATCCAACCTTACCCAGCCGCCGCTTCACGATCCGCTCCAGCCGGCGGTTGATCCTCGTACCGATCCCTTCATCCTGTACGGCAATCGGGAGCACGAGCACCGTAAAGAGCCCCTGCCGGTTACCGCCAAACACGTCGGTCATCATCTGGTCCCCCACGACGATCGTCTCCTGCGGCCCAAGGTCCATCATTTCCATGGCTCGATGAAAAGCTGCGCCGGACGGTTTTCTGGCTGCGTGCACAAACTCAATATTCAAAGGGTTCGCGAATACCGACACCCTGTCCAAATTATTGTTTGACACAATCACGAGTTTAAACCCGCATTTCTTCACTTTCTCAAACCAACCGATCAGTTCGGGAGTGGCCAGCGGCGCTTTGGCACCGACCAAAGTGTTGTCCAGATCGGTGATGATGCCGCGGTAGCCTTTGGCATAGAGTCCTTCCAGATCGATATCGAATACGCTGTCTACGCGCACATTCGGCATAAACTTCTCAAACAAATACGTTCACCTCGGTTTCATACGACAAACTATACCATATTCTTCCCCCATCATGCTTCTATTTTAAAAAAGAAAACGCCTCCCGCGCAAGCGCGGGGGCGTAATCAAACGAATAGTCCCGGGTAGTCGTTCCTATCGGCAATGCCAACCCGGTCCACCTGAAGGCGGAAATCCGACCCATTATCGTCCAAGGAACCGTTTGCCTCTGTTCGGTAAGGCCTGCTTCCAACGGTTTCCGCCAGCCAATTTGACGGCTTGCCGCGACAGTTCCCGTGCCTTGCGCCAATTCGCAGCGGCCGGACTCCGGCCATAATTCGCCTGCTCATAAATGAGCAGCAGCGGATCCAGCGCTTCAGCAAGCTGCGATTGCTCCAGCTTCCACCGTCCGAACGCTTCCCGTAAGGTCTCTTGGTCGCCACGGACATAACCTCTGTGACGCAGTCGTCTTACCAGCCGTAACGTTTCGTAGATCGCCTTCTCAGCCGGCGTCAACGGCCGGCCCAATCGCAGGCGGAGCCAGAGGAAATAAAGCTCCGAGCGCAGCTGGTACAGCGTCCATAGCAACAGCACGCTTACGGCCGTGATGAAAATTCGTTGCATGATGATCGGATCGAGCTTGGAAAAGAAGCCGTCTTCGGCTGCCGAAACCTCCGTATCGGTGTCCGTATCCAGCGCGAAAGCCTCTTCGCTGTCCTCCGGTGCTTCCATGATCGGTGAAACAAAACCAGGCGTCGCCTCGAACGGAATCCAGCCGTAATCGCCGAAATACAGCTCCGTCCAGGAGTGAGCGTCGGCATTGCTCACATTATACGCACGGCCCAGCTCTGGACTTCGCATCATCATCTCGTCGCTTGGCTGACTGCCGGGGGCGTACCCTTTAACCCAGCGGGCCGGTATGCCCAGCGAACGGGCCATAACGACCATCGCCGTGGAATAGTAATCGCAATATCCCTGCCGAATTTCGAATAAGAAGCTGTCCACGAAGTCATCGCTGCGCTTGCGGGCTAAATCCGGTTTGTTCGTATATTCGTAATTCTGCCGGAGGTATTGCTGCAGGAGATCCATTTTCGCATAGGGGGTCTCGCCTTCCGCGGTGATCTCTTCAGCTAGGTCTTTGACCCGCTGCGGCAAACTGCTCGGCAGCTGCAAATATTCCTCCGGAGCTCCTTCCGGATATAAGGCTTCGTAACTGGCCTGTTCCAACTCCTCGAGCGGAATCAACGGGATATTGGCAACAACCTTGTATTTCCGCGGGTAATCCGGCAAATCCCCGGGATCGCGGTAACCATTCCAGAACATCTCCGCTTGTTTCCCGGCCCAGCGCATATCGGACTGCTGCCGTTCGTCAAGCAACTCGATACTTTCGATGGCGTATCCGCCAAACAGCACCGGATACACTTTGTCGGTATTCATCGTCACCGTTTGCTCGACCCGCATCGTCTCCACCTTGCCCGGCTGCTCATGCCCAAGTGGGTCGGCGTCTGGAGCGCCGCGGTAACGTTCCGTGTCCCGGCCTTCCTGCTCAAGATCAGCCCATCCCGTACCGGAATAAACGCGCCGGGTTTCTCCCCGCCAATAAGACCTCACCGGCGTATCGATCGACATGACCGGGCTGTAGCTGAATTCGAAGCCATTTCCAAGGGTTTTGTCGTCCCGGCTATAGCCGGAGACGATCTCTTCCTTGACCGCTGACGGGCCATCCCCAAGGGCGCCGGACAGCGCGGAGGGGCCGCCGCCTCCTCCCCCGCTTCGCTTAATCCAAGCGGTATACGGATCGGTCAACGTCGGCGAGACCGATGGCATACTGATGCCGATCAGCAGCACGCAAGTGAACACGATGCCAATATTCACGGCGATTTTTACTGGACTTTGCCGCAGGCGCTGCCAGCCCTGGGGATATTTCATGCGGTATTCGTAGAAGTGCGTACTCACCAGCCAACCGAGGCCGGCAAAGACAATCCAAGCTACGTTTTTCCATAAATGATAAGGTGTAAATGAATCCAAAATCGCAAAGGTAATCAGGTGGACCGCCAATAAGAGCAGGATTCTCGGGCGGTTCATAACTAGCCGCAGCACGGCCTCCAGTAGCCCCCAAGCCACAAGCGAAAACCAGATATACGGCGTAAAGGTCAACGCCATGCCGCGGATCTGATCCGGATAAAACGGCCCATACGGAACATATACGCCATAACTGGTCAAGATAAAGCGCCATACGGTCAGGAGCACGATAATTTTAATCGTCCATTTCCAACCGGCCTGCACCGGCAGGAGCCATTCCACCAATGCCATCATGATTATCGTTACGGTCACTAAAGTCGTCGTCACCGAAAACCAGAGCGGTTCCGTAAAATCGATCCATTGCAAGGCGATTATAACTACCCATAGCAGTGTTAGAGTCCGATAGGACTTGGGATGTTGTGGGGATGTAGCTTGTTTCACAGCTTCGCCCCCCCCATCGCCGCGGGAAGCTCGCGGAGCGAGGAGACGTAAACGCCTCGCAGTCCCCGTTCCTGCAGGGTCCCTTGCCAGGCGGTGCGCTTGCCGGCGCGGTAGGAGTTTGGCATGCCCTCCGCCACCGACTCTTCCCCGATCTGGATATGATACGGAATCATTTGCCGGGATTTGGCCAACCTTAACATAGCGAGCACCTTATCGTCCGCCAGCGGGCTGATAAGGATAAAAAACGCTCCCGGCTGAAAAAGTTCCTGTTGCGCCTCCATGCGTTCCTTATAGTTGCCGAACCCATCCGCGTTGATATCAACAAGCTGGTGCAGCATTTGCTGTCGCTCCAGATAACTTTCCGCTGGCGGAAAATGACGGAGGGTCTTCCCCAAGGTGCAAAGACCCATGCTGATTCGTTCTCTAGCCCCGTATTCCAGCAGCGAAGCGGCAGTGGAGACCGCTAATTCAAATTGCGCAGGGCGAAGATATCCGCTGGCGTGGGCGTCCAACACCAATTGCATTTTGGGCAGCGATTCATGTTCAAATTCTTTGGATTTCCAAGTCCCCGTCTTCGCGGTGGCACTCCAGTGAATACGGGAAATCCGATCCCCGTACACATAGTCGCGCACCCCGTTGATTTGGGTCGATTCCCGGCGCGACAGGGCAACGGCGGTCTCCGGACCAGCCAGCCGCGAATTGCGGCTGTAGAGCTCCCAGTGGGGGATAAACACCGTCCGGGGGAGGATCCGAAACTCCCCGCCGGTTTGGAATACACTGGTATGCTCCACCAGGCCAAAGATATCCTCGGCACTGCAATTCGTACCGGTGAATGCGTATTTGCCGCGCTCAAGTGACGGCGTCTTATACACCAACTCAGACCTTGAGCTGAAGTAAGGCACCACGCTATCCTCGAATACCCAGGTATCCCCGTTGTGGCGTCGCAGCGTTTCGCGGACAACGATGTAAGGAAGAGGCAGGAAAGCAGGTAGCTGCAACTGCAGCTTAACCAGTACTTGATCCCCGGCTTGAAGCAACCCGCCTCGTTCCCCGGAAAGCGACAGCGTTCTTGAACCTCGGATTCGCTTCACGCCGCCGAGTCCGCCGATCGCCCAATACAAGCCCAGCACCGAAACCATCATAAACAACATCAGCGAGGTTTTCCCGCCTTGAAACAAGACGTAAAGCAGGCAGATGAGCCAGACGGACGCAACTCTCCAGAACTTGCGGGAAGTGAGGCCTAATTTAACGCCTTCGACCAGCGCACGCATCGGTTACCGTCCCACAGCGACCGGTACATGGACCTGCCGTAGAATTTGCTGCAGCACTTCACCGACGTTCCGGTGCCCCAGACGGGACTCGGGCCGCAATAGAATTCGATGCTCCAGAACGAACGGCGCCAGCGTCTTGATATCGTCCGGCAGCACATAATCCCGTTCCTCCAAGAAAGCATACGCTTTTGCCGCGGCCATAAACGCCAGCGAAGCCCGCGGAGAAGCTCCCAGCAGAACATCTTCATGTTCCCGCGTTCGGCGAACGATCTCCAGCAAATAATCAGCCAATGGTTCGCTGATATGTACATGTTGTACCTCGCGCTGGATGGCCGAGATCTCTTCCATGGTTGTAACCGGTTCCAATTGATCCGCTGGTTGACCCTGGCTATGGGAGCGAAGCATCGCTTTCTCTGTCCCGGCGTCGGGATAGCCGATGCCGATCTTCATCATAAAACGGTCCAGCTGCGCTTCTGGCAGCAGATAGGTGCCCTCGAAATCGATTGGATTCTGCGTAGCGCAAAGCATAAAAGGATGAGGAAGCGGGTGGGTTACGCCGTCGGCAGTCACACTTCGCTCCTCCATGACCTCCAACAAGGCAGACTGCGTTTTGGTGGTAGCCCGGTTAATTTCATCCGCCAGCAAAATATGAGTCATCACCGGACCTGGCCGAAATACGAAACGTTCCTCATGGGGATGGAAAACCGAAACCCCCGTAATATCGCTGGGGAGGATGTCCGGGTTGCATTGAATGCGCCGGTAATCGCCGCTCATCGATTTGGCCAGCGCCTTGACGAGCTGCGTCTTGCCAGTACCGGGTACGTCCTCGATTAATACATGGCCGCCGGCCAGCAGCGCCGAGAGCAGCAGTTTGATTTCAAACGACTTTCCTAAAATACACGACTCCAGGTTGTTCTTTACGGCGGTTAAAGTTTGCATCGATTGCTCATGTACGGGCACGCATTTTCCCTCCCAAATAAGACCTGTATATATCTACCTATTTTACATGAAGATAGATAGGGAGTACACTGATACCCGTAAAAAGCGTGCAAATTTCCGAAATATTATCCTTTAGGCCGTACCACAAGCGCGGCGAGGAAGGAAAAAATGATCGCAGCCGAGATCCCCGCGCTAGTCACATCGAAGATCCCGGTGATCACCCCGATCCAACCGTCCCGCTCTAATTCGGTCAACGCCCCGTGAACCAGCGAGTTGCCGAAGCTCGTAATCGGCACGGAGGCTCCTGCTCCGGCGAACTTCACCAACGGATCGTACCACCCGATCGCATCCATCACCGCGCCGGCCACAACCAGCGAGCTCATCGTGTGCGCTGGGGTCAATTTCAGCACATCCATCATCAATTGGCCGATGACGCAAATCAACCCGCCAACCAAAAACGCCCATACAAATATCATCTTCCGTTATCCTCCTGTTCCAGGGCAACCGCGTGAGCGATGCAGGGTATGCTCTCGCCTTGCTGATAAGACAGCGGCGACAAGAGAGCTCCCGTAGCAACGATCAGCACCCGGTTTAGTTCCCGGTTTTTTAGTTTTCGTAAAATATGGCCGTACGTGACGACCGCGGAGCAGCCGCAACCGCTGCCTCCGGCATTGACGTAGGTTTGTTTGTCACGATCATAAATCATCAGCCCGCAATCGTTGAATTCCGTTTGGTTCATGGAGACGCCGTCTTTGTCGAGAAGATCCTTGACGATAGCATGTCCCACCGAAGCGAGGTCTCCGGTAACGATCAAATCGTAATCCTCGGGCCCACGGCCGGTATCGCGAAAATGAGAGACCAGCGTATCCGCCGCAGCCGGAGCCATCGCCGCCCCCATGTTAAACGGATCCTTGACGCCAAGATCCTGGATCCGCCCGATCGTCGCATGGGTGATTCGGGGACCGGAACCTTCCTTCGATACGACCGCGCATCCCGCTCCGGTAATCGTATATTGGGCCGTGGCCGGTTTTTGCGAACCGTATTCGGTCGGATAGCGAAACTGTTTCTCCACCGTACAGTTATGGCTGGCCGTACCGGCCATGACGTAACGCGCCCCTCCGGCATCGGCCAGGAAAGCGGCGAGAGCCAGACTCTCCATCGAGGTGGAGCAGGCGCCAAACACGCCGAGATACGGAGCGGCAATCGTACGGGCAGCAAACGTCGCGGTGATGATTTGATTCATCAAATCCCCACCGATGAAGAAGGACAAATCCTCCCGATTGATACCGGCATGGACTAATGCGAGCGCGGATGCGTGTTCCAGCAGCTTGCGTTCGGCTTTTTCCCATGTCTTCTCGTCAATTTCCAAATTGTCGTATACGAAATCAAAGGTGTGGGACAACGGCCCCTCCCCTTCTTCAGGTCCGACGACCGTCGCCGCCCCGATGATCGCCGGTTTGGAGCGAAATTCCCAGGTTTGTGCGCCGATCAGCATGGATTAATGCACTCCTCCCAAGCCGAAGATGACATGGATAACGCCCACAATGAAGGCGGCAACGACGCCGAACACAATCACAGATCCTGCCAGCCTGAACATATTGGCGCCAACGCCGAGGACAAGCCCCTCCGCTCGGGATTCGATCGCCGCGGAGGACATCGAGTTGGCAAACCCGGTTACTGGTACGGCTGTACCGGCCCCCGCCCACTGGGCGATTTTATCGTAAACCCCCATCGAAGTGAGCACGACGGAGATGAAGATCAGCACGGCAACCGTAGGACTGGCCGCCTCCCGCGCCGTCATGTCGGCAAAGGTCATGAACAGTTGCTGGATGCATTGGCCGATCAGGCAGATGAGCCCGCCGACCAGAAACGCCCTCAGGCAATTGCCCCAAATGTTCGTTTTGGGTTTATGCTGGTCGGCAACCTGCTTGTAGTCTTGCTCCGTCAACAGCAGGTGGTTCAGCTTCACACGGGCTCCCGGCTTGTTTTTCGCTTTTGCAGGCAAACGGCATTCCTCCTTCTTTTCCTAACTTGTACGGTATACTCATTATTTGTCATCCGACCGCTTGTTATGTTTGGAAAATCATCCATGGTTTACGGCATGAAAAAACCCGCAGGAATCAGCTTCCGGCGGGTTCGCGTTAGGCGGGACGGGGTATTGCTAAATAAGCGCTGCCATCTTGGAGTATCTTCAGACCATTCATAAATACTGAAGGATGATGACCAGCAGGATGAATAGAAGACAAATTATGAGCCAATCTTTGGCATATCGTTCCATTATAAGCGTAGCCTCCCTCATTCGCCCATCAGACTGCTGCATGCTGCAGTATATGCCGCTTGTGGAGGCTGGGTGCGGCGGAGGGTTTACCTCAAGAGCAATAAGCCGCATGGACAATCGAAAAAAGGTAGTTCATACTAAGATGGAATGTTTACATGCGAATACAGAAAAAGGAGAGAATACAATGGATCAAAAAACGCGCGAGCTATTTAAAGAGCTGACGGAATTCCCGGCGGCGTCTGGCTTTGAACGGGAACTGCGCGCCCTCGTCAAAAACAAACTGTCGGCTTATACGCAGGAGTTCGTACAAGATAATTTAGGCAGCTTGTTTGGGGTACTGCGCGGCGACGAGCAAGGGCCTCGGGTGATGGTTGCCGGACATTTTGATGAGGTTGGCTTCATGACCACCGGCATCAGCGACAACGGGATGATATCGTTTCAACCGTTGGGCGGCTGGTGGAGCCAGGCCGTATTAGCACAGCGCCTGCAAATTATTACGCCTGACGGCCGGGTCACGGGCGTGGTCGGATCGATCCCGACGCATCTGCTGGACGAGTCCCAGCGGAATAAGCCGGTAGATCTCAAGGCGATGTATCTGGACATCGGCGCCGACAGCCGCGAAGAGGCCGAGGCCGCCGGAATACGGATCGGCCAGCAAATCGTGCCGATTTGCGAGTTCACTCCACTCGTCAATCCGAAGAAAATCATGGCCAAAGCCTGGGATAATCGCTATGGCGTAGGTTTGGCGATCGAGTTGGTTGAGGCGCTCCATGGAGAGAAGCTGCCGAATATCGTTTACGCCGGTGCCAATGTGCAGGAGGAAGTCGGTTTGCGGGGGGCGCGGACAGCGGCCAATCTGATCAAGCCGGACATTTTCCTCGCTTTGGACGCCAGCGCCGCTAACGACATGACCGGTGATAAAAAGGCGTTTGGCCGCTTGGGCGACGGCGCATTGCTTCGCATCCTCGATCCGACGATGATCACCCACCGCGGTTTGGTCGAGTATATCCGCGATACGGCGGACACGCACAAGTTTAAATACCAATATTTCGTGTCGCCGGGCGGCACGGACGCCGGGCAGGTGCATCTCAGCGGCACCGGCGTGCCATCTAGCGTTATCGGCATTTGCTCCCGTTATATCCATACGTCGTCATCGATCATCCATACGGATGATTACGATGCGGCTAAGGAGCTGCTGATCCGCCTCGTGCGCGGGCTAGACCGCACGACATTGAACACGATCTTGGAGAACAGCTAAACGCCGCGACGGTGGTCCGCTCACGTCCGTGGCTGAAGGAACAGCGCAAAAAACCGCAAGGCCCCGACCACGGCCTTGCGGTTTTTATTTTATTTCCGGTCTTCCAAGATCACGACGCCCCGGCCAGGCACCGTTACGGTGCCGGACACCTCGGCATTCGCCAGCAAATCCTTCATCCCGGACGAGCCAATCTCTACCTCGGCTGCTCCTTCGTTATGGTTGAGCAGGAACAGGAAGGCTTTGCCGTCCTTGACGCGACGGGCTACTTCGACGCCAGCTGGAGCGTCAAGCAGCGGCTTGATCCCCTTTTCCTCACACAGGTTCTTCAGGAACCCTTGCAGGAAGGCAGCTTCCGGGCTGCTCGCTACATAATAAGCGCGGCCTTTACCGTACTGGTTTGCCGTTATAACCGGCATGCCCTTGTAGAAATCCGATCCGTACTCCGCCAGCACTTCAGCACCTTCGGTATGGATCAAATCGCACAAGAGACCACATTCGTATTGGCCTGACAATGCGCCCCAGGCTTCTTTCATCACGATTTGATTTGTGCGGCCCGGCAGCAAAGCGTCGATCTCCTCCGCCCAGATGCCCAGCACGGAACGCAGCTCGCCCGGATAACCGCCGGTTGTCACCAGATCATTTTCGTTCACGATGCCGCTGAAGAAGGTGGTGATGAACGTCCCGCCGGCGGCCACAAACTCCTCCACTTTCTTCGCAAATCCCGGCTTCACCATATACATGACCGGCGCAATCACGATTTCATATTTGTTGAAATCTTCCTCCACCGACACCATGTCGCTTTCCACGTGCATTTGGAACAACGCATCGTAATATTTGTGCACCTCGTTCGCGTAATTCAAAGCTACGGTTGGCCCACTTGAGAGTTCGATCGCCCAGCGGTTCTCCCAATCGTATACGATGCCCACCTTCGCCTCGGTCCGCGCGTCCAGCAGGGTGCCGCCAAGCTGCTCCAACTCTCGGCCAAGCTCCGCCACCTCGCGGAATACCCGGGTGTTCTCGTGACCGACGTGCTCAATGACCGCCCCGTGGTATTTCTCGCAAGCCCCGATTGAGCGGCGCAACTGGAAGAACATCACCGTGTCGGCGCCGCGGGCGACCGCCTGATAGCTCCACAACCGCATCACGCCGGGACGCTTGAGGGAGTTGTACGGCTGCCAGTTTTGCTGGCTTGGCGTCTGCTCCATCAACATAAACGGGGCACCGCTCTTCAGCCCGCGCATCAGGTCGTGGGTCATGGCCGTATGGCTGACAGGCGTATCTAAGGACGGATAGTTGTCCCAGGAGACGATATCCATATGTTTGGCCCACTCAAAATAATCTAGCTCCGGATAGAGCCCCATCAGATTCGTCGTCACGGGGAGGGTTGGGGTATGCTTCTTGATTTCATCATACTCCAGCTTGTAGCATTCCAGCAGCGATTCCGACTGGAAGCGACGGTAATCGAGCGAAATCCCTTGGAAATTCGTGCGGCTTCCGCCCCATTCCTCGCTCAATTCGTTCGGGACCACGATTTCTTCCCAATCATAAAACGTATGGCCCCAGAACCGCGTGTTCCAAACCCGGTTAAGCTCATCCAGCGTTTTGTAACGCTTCCGCAACCAAACGCGGAAAGCCGCAGCGCAATTGTCGCAATAACAGTACCCGCCGTATTCGTTGGAGACATGCCAGATGAGCAGGCCTGGATGGTCCTTATAATGTTCGGCGAGCTTGCCGGCCAGACGTGTGGAATATTTGCGGTAGGTCGGCGAGTTCGGGCAGGAGTTATGACGTCCGCCAAACCGACGTTTTCGACCCTGCACGTCAACGCGCAGCACGTCAGGGTATTTATGGGCCATCCAAGCCGGGTGTGCTCCCGTGCTCGTTGCGAGGCATACATGAACTCCGCTCTTGTACAAGCGGTCGATCGTTTCGTCCAATTGCGTGAAGTCATAGGTTTCTTCGTCCGGTTGATTCAATGCCCAGGAAAAGACGTTAACCGTAGCAACGTCGATGCCCGCCAGCTTAAACATCCGTTCGTCCTCTTTCCAAATGTCCGGTCCCCACTGCTCCGGATTGTAGTCGCCGCCATACCAGATTTTCGGCAGTTTATCGTTGATCACCCTACCCACATCCTTTAGCAAATATAACTTCTAAGTCCATTGTAAAAGAGAATTTTCCCGCTTTATATATAATAATTTCGTATTGTTATATAATAATATGGATCAAGTTAGGAGGCATTCATCACGATGAGCTCACGGGCATTTACCCGTTTCGTTTTCTCTCCGGCCGCTACCCCGGATCTTCCGTTGCTTCTGGAAAGCGTAGGCTATAATCCGAATCAGGAAAAAATCGCTCGTCCGGACGGATACCCCTATTACCATTGGCTGCAAACCGCCGAGGGCGAAGGAGAATTGACCTTTGCCAACGGAACAGTTCCGCTTCCGCCGGGCAGCGGAATGCTGTTGCCGCCGGACATGCCGCATGCTTACGAGGCCAAACGGAGCTCGAAATGGGAGACGTATTATCTCACCTTTGGCGGAGCGGCCGCCAATTCGATCCTAGCCGCGTTTGGGATCCGAGAGGCCGCGATGTTCCGCTGGGAAGCGGAGGCGCCCCTCACCCCGCTTCTCGGTCAATTACTGAACAAGCTGGACAGCATCCAGGACTTGTTTGGCCTGGAAACCTCGACAGAGGTGTATCGTTTTCTCGCCGTCCTGAGCCAGTTCGGTCAGGTAAGCAGCAGCGCCGTCCCTCGTAATATGGAGAAGCTAGGTCCGCTGCTCGCCTGGATGGAGCAGGAATACGGCAACCCCGACATCGGGTTGGATACCCTGGCGGACGTCGTTGGGATGTCGGGCAGACATCTCAGCAAGCTGTTCCAGCAAACGTTTGGCATCGCGCCATACAGCTACCTCACCCACATGCGCATCCATAAAGCAAAGGAGCATCTCGCCAGCGAGCCTGGCGTAACTGTATCTGCCATCGCCGGAAAAACGGGCTTCCGCGATGCCAGCCACTTTGTCGCCACTTTTCGCAAGCATACGGGTATGACGCCTCAGCAGTTTCGCCGCTTGCATTAGTTCTGTGCCGCTAGTCTCTTAGCCCACGAAATACGTCACTCCCGCTTCCGTCTGAAAACGGTCCCCCTCCTGGACGGCGCGGCCATCCGGCAAGCGAACGGACAGGCCGTGCAGCCCGCGCAGCGTACACTCGCCTCGGACCGTCGACGTAACCCTGGCCGACGTTAAGCGACCTTCCTCCCACGCGAGGTCGACGGAGAATCCCCCTCGCGCCCGAAGGCCGCTCACCCGGCCGCTCGTCCAGGCCGCGGGTAGAGCGGGCAGCAGATCGATGCCGTCCATATGGCTTTGCAGCAGCATTTCAGCGATGCCGGCCGCTCCGCCAAAGTTACCGTCAATCTGGAATGGCGGGTGATCATCGAACAGGTTCGGATACGTGGAGCGCGACAACAGCGTTTCCACGAAGCGGTGTGCGGTCTCCCCGTCACCCAACCGGGCGTACAGGTTGATTAGCCAGGCACAGCTCCAACCGGTATGGCCTCCGCCGTTCCGGATACGTTCTTCCAGCGTTCGCCGTACGGCTTCCGTCAGTTCCGGCGTCTGCCGTACGGTGATCGCGTCCCCCGGGTAGAAGCCAATGAGATGTGACACATGCCGGTGTCCCGGCTCAGCTTCCGCAAACGGCTCGCTCCACTCTTGCAGGCGACCGTCCGGGCCGATTTGTGGCTCGGCCATGCTCGCCAGCGTCTCCGCCAGTTCCACTCGCCACGCTTCATCAAGGCCAAGGATCTCCGCTGCCTGAATCGTATGCGTAAATAATTCCCGGATCAAGAACAGATCCATCGTGCTGCCGGCGGACACGCTGCAGGGTTCGCCGCGATCCGGTGTCAGGAACTTATTCTCCGGCGAAGTCGAAGGCGCTGTAACGAGCCGTCCGTCGGGTCCGGCCACGAGCCAATCCTGGCTAAACTCAGCGGCCCCTTTCATTAACGGATAAGCGGTCTCCCGCAAAAATGATTCATTCGGTGCAAATTGATAATGCTCCCATAAGTGCCGGCACAGCCATACCCCGCCGAGCGGCCAGAACGCCCAGCTTGATTCGCCATCCGACGGCGTGGACTGACGCCATAAATCCACGTTGTGATGAGCTACCCAGCCCCGAGCGCCGTAATGAATTCGTGCCGTTCGGCTACCGGTAACGCTCAGATCGCGGATCAACTCGAACAACGGCTCATGGCACTCGGGCAGCCCCGCTATCTCTGCATGCCAATAATTCATTTGCGTATTGATGTTGGTCGTATACCCGCAATTCCACGGCGGCTGTACATGAGGGTTCCAGATCCCCTGCAAATGGGCGGCTTCCGTCCCTGGCCGGGAGCTGGCCATTAACAGATACCGGCCATAGTGAAAGTACAGCGCCTCCAGCGCAAGATCTTCTGCCCCACTGCGATAGGCTTCTAGCCGCTCGTTGGTCGGCCGTGACGCCCGCTCCGCTGCCGCGGTAGCGCTGCCTAAGCGCAGCTCTACGCGCTCGAACAGCCGGCGGTGATCTTCCACATGGCGCTCACGCAGCCGCTCATAGCCGAGTTCCGCCGCCGCAGTCAAAGCGGCTAGACACCGCTCCGCCGGGTTCACTCCGCCACTCCCCGGCGCCTTCTCATAACCGGCAAAGTTCGTCGCGGCGGCTAACAGCAGCGTCACAGACTGTGCTCCGCGGACGATCAGTCGACCTGATTTATCCACCTCTGCCGTGCCGCCTTCTGTCAACGCCAGCAGCTGTACCTCAAAAGACAGGCCTAAGCCCTCCTCGTACAAAACCGACTGTGGATGGTCACGACGATAATTGTCGGCGATATGGCTGGGGGCTTGACCTGTCATGACGATTCGGGCTGTTTCCGCCCCTTCGCTTCCGATTTGATACCGCAGTAACGAATCCAGCGAAGCGGTCAAATCAATGGGTTTCTCCCCATGCGCAGCGATACGCACGACCAGCACCTGGTCAACCGCGCTGACAAACACCTCGCGCTGATAAGCTACCTCGCCTATTCGATAGCTCGTAGTGGCGATCCCCGTTCCCAAATCCAATTCTCTCCGGAACGAGCTAACTCCGCTTTCCCCTGCCGCCTCAACTCCCCCCTGCTCCAATCGCAAATTCCCGAGCGGTTGGTAGGATTCCGTGCGCCGACCCAACATTTTTGCGTCGACCAGCCTTTCGGCATCCTTATATTTGCCGGCAAAAATCAACTCCCGTGCCGGTCCAAGGTGACGAAGCGCATCGTAGTTTTGCGGATCCCTGGGGAATCCCGACCATAACGTATCCTCATTTAATGCAATCGTTTCTTCATGAATCCCGCCAAAGACCATGCCACCGATCCGCCCGTTTCCGACGGGAAGAGCTTCCTCCCAGCGGGAAGCGGGCCGATCATACCACAATTCCCACTCTGTTTGATCTGGATAGGTCACCTTTCTCACTCCTCCGAAATTCTCCTTCATATTGGCGCAAAAAGGCCCGAGGAAATCACGGGCCTTTTCACAACCTTATTTAGATCGTCAGACGATATACGATGATTACAATTTCTTGCCGGTAAACAACTCGACTCTTTTCTTAACCAGTTCCGTATATTCGGCTTCCATTTCCTTAGCACCCGCTTTATCCAGCTCGGCAAGGAATGCGTCATACACTTTGTCGAAGTCGGCTGCTTTCGCCAGAACCGCTTCCGGAATCCGTTTGCGGACGATATCCTGCGTTTTTTGGAAAATCACTTGGTAATCGCCGTCTGTTGGAGTAGGCATGTTGTACAGAGCGCCCCAATCCTTCGCAGGGAATGCATCTTCACCAGGGAACAAGTCTTTCCAAGTCGTTGCGTTGTAAGCTTTCAGTGTTTCTTTCTCAGCTTCCGTATAACCTGCTACGATTTGATCCGGGAAGTTCGTGGTATAGTAATTGCCCGAAGGATCTTTTACGCCGTCGCCATAGTTAGCACCGAAGGTACGATAAAGGCTGATGCCGGATTCCTTCGTAAAGTTCGTGCTGTCATTCACTTTGCGATCTTGAATGTCGGCTGGTACAACACGTTGACCATTTTCAACGGTATAGTGTTTGCCTTCGACCCCCCAGTTTCTCAGCACTTGGCCTTCGTCGGAGGATAACCAGTCAATGAACTTGATTGCACGCACCGGATCTTTACATGCTGTCGTGATACTGATACCGTAACCATCAACCCCCGCTTGCTGGAAGGAATGGTCTTCGTAGTCTTCCGACAAGGTTACCGGGAAGTGTGCGTAGGTGTATTCATCTTTGCCTGCGGTTTTCAGTGCGTTTTCTGCATCCTGATAGCCCCACTCCTGGTCAATCAGACCAAGCACGCGGCCGCTGGCGATTTTCGCTTTGTATTGGTCTTCTTTTTGAACGAACGTATCTTTGTCCAACAGACCTTCATTGTACATGTGATTCAGCCAACGGAAGTATTCTTTCTCTTCCGGGCGTTTGTAGTGCAATTGAGCTTCGTATGTTTCCGGATTGACGTAGTATTCGCCATCATCCGGAGCGCCGGTTGTCAGGAACGCCGGGTTCGTTACCGTAATCATGATTCTCCAGTCGTCGGCGCTCAGCGTCAACGGAATCGTCGGCTGACCGTCCGTCGTCGGGTTTTTCTCCACGTATTGCTTCAGTACATTTTCAAAGTCCTGTACCGTACGAACCTTCGGATAACCAAGCTCCTTCAGAACGCGTTGTTGAATTTCAAATCCGCCGCCGGCGTCAAAATATTGTTGGTCCACGCCGCCGTTTGTAAACAACGAATAGATCGCTTGATCATCATTGCTATATTTCAGACGATTCATGTTTTCACTGAACATTTTCTTCAGGTTTGGCGCATGCTCTTCAATCAATGGGGCCATATCGACGATCAGTCCGGCATCGACCAGTTTGCTCAATTCGCCTTTGGCAAAAATCAAATCAGGTACATCGCCGCTCGCTGCCATCAGGGCGATTTTGTTCTCGCCGCCGCCGGCACCTACGTCAAACTCGGCATCGATCGAAACGCCGGTTTTTTCGGTAATCACTTTGCCCACATCGTCTTGCATGTTGTTCCAGTTCGGGCTAGCGTCAGCGCCGAAGAAGGTAAAGGTAATCGGGCTTGTATCGGCAGCCGCTTCCGCATTGGTTCCTGCGTTTCCGGTGTTGCCTGCATTTCCGTTATTGGCGGCATTGTTTCCGTTACTTCCGCAACCCGCTACCAACATCGTACTCGCGAGCAAAATCGCTGCAAAAGCTTTAGGGCTTCTCCATTTCATTTCTACTTTCCCCCTCGTAGTCTTGATAAAACCTATATTGTATAACAGGCTTTGCCTGCTGATACCGAGACCTGCTCCCCTTCTGCCCGGCGTTCCGGAACGAGAAAGGGCTTTCATTATTGGCTGACAAGAAAGATCGTCCGCTTGAGGCCGCCCCGCCGCCAGTGAATCTGCGGCGGAAGCGAAGTCAAAAGCTTATTGATTAAGCCTTTACCGCGCCCAGCGTCATACCGTCTACGAAATAACGTTGCAAGAACGGATAGATGATCAAAATCGGTACCGTAACGACAATCGTGATCGCCATCTTAATGGACTCGGGAGATACCTGAGCCATCATATTGGCCATATCGTTGGCATTGGTCATTCTTGCACCTTGGTTTGTGCTTTGCAGAATTTTCATCAACTCGTATTGCAAGGTCGTTAAATGCGCTTTGTTCCCGTTGTAAAGATAGGTGTCGAACCAGGAGTTCCACTGGCCTACCGCCAGGAATAAGGCGATCGTTGCCAGAACAGGCTTGCAGAGCGGCAGGATGACTTTATAGTAAATCGTAAAGTCGTTGGCCCCGTCCAGCTTGGCGGATTCTTGCAGCGCATACGGCAATCCGTCGATAAAGGAACGGATGATGAAAACGTTAAATGCGCTGACAATTCCCGGGAGGATGTAAATCCAGAACGTGCCGATCAAATCCAGATGGCGCATCAGCATATAGGTTGGAACCAACCCGCCGGAGAAGTACATCGTAAGCGCCAGAAACGTGGAGACGAACTTCCGGGATTTGAAATCAGGCCGGCTTAGCGTATACGCCAGCATCGAGGCGCTGATCAACCCGAGCACGGTTCCGAGCACCGTCCGGTAAATCGTAATTTTGAAGCCCGTAATCAGGCTGGAGTAATTAAAGATCGTCTTATAATTCTCCAAGGTGAATTCCCGAGGCCAGAGGTAAATGCCGCCTCTTACCGTGTCCGTGGAATCATTCAGAGAGATCGCAAGCACGTTCAGGAAAGGGTACAACGTGATGATCAAAATAACGCTCATAAGAATGAAATTACAGATATTGAAGATTTTATCGCCCCGTGTATCGTTGAAGGCTTTGCTTGAACTTGCCATCGTCGTCTCCCTCCCCCTACATGATGCTTTCTTTGGTTGTTTTCTTCATAATTCCGTTGGCAGTAAGCAGCAGGATAATGCTGACCACCGAAGTGAACATACTGATTGCCGTACCGTAAGAGAAGCGGCTGATATTAATCCCGTAGTTCAGCGCATATAAATCCAGTACTTCGGAATAGTCGGTAACCAGCGAGTTGCTGAGCTGGAACTGCTTCTCGAACCCGATGCCGATCAAATGGCCGATCGACATAATCAGCAGCACCGAAATCGTTGTCCGGATCCCCGGAAGCGTAATGTTCCAGATTTGCCGGAAGCGTCCGGCCCCATCGACCCGGGCCGCCTCGTAAAGCTCTTTATCAATACCGGTGATCGCCGCTAAATAAATGATGGCGTTCCAACCGGTTTCCTTCCAGACATCGGAAGCGGTTACAATTCCCCAAAACCATTTCCCCTGGGCCATAAATTGAATCGGCTCGTTAATGATGTGCAACGACACCAGAAGCTCGTTGACAATCCCGCCGTCGATCGAGAGCATTTTCGTAATGATCCCCCCGACAACAACCCAGGACACAAAGTGCGGCAGGTAGGATACGGTTTGCACCGTCCGCTTGAAGTATTTGCCGCGCAGCTCGTTGAGCAGCACCGCAAAGGTGATTGGAATCACAAATCCCGCGATCAGGCCCATTATACTCATGGCCAGCGTATTGCGAAGTACCAGGTAGAACCGTTCATCCTGGAACAGGTCCACAAAGTTTTTAAATCCTACCCATTTCTGCTCGGAGAAGGATTTTGACGGCTTATAATTTTGGAAAGCCATCGTCCATCCCCAGACCGGCAAATAGTTGAAAACAAACAACCAGATGACGAATGGCATGGACATTAAGTACAAGTATTTCTGCTGTAAAATGCTCCGCCAGATACCGGTCTTCCGCTTTTTCGGCGGCTTAGGGGTTGCGCTTACATTTCTGGTTTCGGGCTGAGTTGACAGCGTTTCCATCTCTTTTCTCCCCCCTCGTCTGCTATAGCTTAATGATAAAACAAGGGGGGGCGGCGAAATACCCGAGAGATTTCGAACAAAACCATATAATAATTAGAGATTCCCTCCGGTCGGAATCGTAAAGGTAAATTCCGTGCCGATGCCATACTCACTGACGATACGCAATCCATGCTCTTCCCCATAGGACAATACGAGTCTTTGATGGACATTTCGCAGTCCGATCCGCTTCTGCTCCGGCTCTTTGGTACCCGATATAAAGCTCGTCACCTCACGAAGGCGTTCCGTCGTCATCCCCATCCCGTTATCACGTACCGTTACCCGGACCTGTTCCTTGTCCCTTTCAATGTTCACCTCGACATGCACGCCTTCTTCCTTATCCTCGACCCCGTGGACAACGGCATTCTCGACCAGTGGCTGGATAATCAGCGGCGGTACCCGGATGGCGCTGACTTCAGGATCGATCGATAAGGTATAACTTAAGCGTTCCTCGTAACGAAACTTCTGGACTTCCAGATAAGAGCTGACCATATCCAACTCTTCCTTCAGCGGGATGCTCTCCCTGCCGACTTCCAGGTTCTTACGCATCATCTTTCCTAGCAGCCGGACCACGTTGGCGATTTCTTTATCTCCCTTCATATGGGCATTCATGCGAATAGACTCCAGCGCATTAAACAGAAAATGCGGATTGATCTGGCTGGCCATCATCTTTAGCTTGATCTCCCGCTGCGCAAGCTCCAAGGCATTGTTTTGTTCGGTTTTCTCCACAACTTGATCCATCAGTTGGCGGATACTTTCCACCATATAGTTAAACTGCCGTGACAGCTGTCCGATTTCGTCGTTGCCGTCGATCCGTGATACAACGTGAAAATCCCCCAGTGCCAACCGGTTCAAATGGCGGCTTAGCCGCAGCATCCGGTTTGTGGTCAAGAACGAAACGATATAAACAAAGATCAGTGCGATCAGCAATACGAGGGTTATGATCAAAAGTCCAATAAGGCTTACCGTATTCGCGTCTTTTACGATCGGTTCCGTCGCAAACACCGAAATGAATTTCAAGCCGTTCATGCTGGATTCCGGCGTCAAGGTGTCGATCACGAGATAAGACGGTACGCCTTGGATAGCTACTTTAAAGGTTCCTTTTTGCTGCGTCCGCAAATCGATGCCATAATCAAGATCCTCCAGCGTCTTGCCGACGAACGAAGGATTTTTGGCCGCCACAACGTATCCCAAATCATCGGTGATCAGCGTCTCAAAAGGCTCCTGCTGCAGCATCCGGTTGAGTTCCTCCTGGTTCATGATGACCATGAGGACGCCGCTTTTTCGGGTTCCTTCAAATGAAATTTGCCGAACCAAGCTAAGCCGCTTCACCGGGACTTCCTGATTATCGTTGATGTAGAACCACCCGATGTCTTTGCTTTTCATCGCCTGCTTGTACCAATACATGTCCTCGATCTCTTCGTTCATCGGGATTAGCTCCAAGTTGTTGATCAAGGTTGGATTGTCATAATAGAAACGAATCCCGGAAACCTCACGGTAAGTCCTGTCGTAGTTGCGGAAATCATCATAATCGAGGTATGCCTTCGTGAGCTCCAACACACTGGGATACCGGGTGTCCACTATCTTCTCCAGTCCCTCATCGAGCATAAAAAAATCAGAAATATCGGTCGGCACGCGGAGCATCGTGGCGGTCCGGGTCTTTACTTTCTCGACGTTGTTGGTGGTCTGCGCGATCGCACGTTCCATCGCTTGGTTGCGAAAGTAAGCGGTTACAGCGACCCCTACGATAAGGATGGGGATCATAACCACGACAATATAGGAAATGAGCAACTTATGCTTCAATCTCAGGTTGTTGGTGATGCGGACCAGTTTACCCAACAATCAGATCCCCCCTCATTAAAATGGAAATATCCCCTTCTTTAAGGGGAAAAGGGGATATTTCGGCATCCCTGACACTTACCCTTACGCCAGGGATGCCTGTCACATATTAAATTACCTAGCGGCCAAGGTCCAGGACCAATTATTTCAAAGTGATTTGCAGTTCGGTTTTGCCGCTGAAGGAAGCCACTTCCACCGCGCCGTTACTTGCCAACACCGCGCCTTGCACCGCAGCCGCTTCGCCCATGCCATGCAGCGTGACGAAGAACGGTTTGCCAGCGCCTTCGGCCGTCAATTTCACGAGCTTTCCGCTGCGAACGACGGTAACGTTGAGTTCGGCATCGCCTTTCGCATTGCGAACCGTTCGAGACAACGTTGCGCCGTCCTTGATCGCGTACAAGCCAAGCTCCACTTTGTCCGCATAATCATAATCCGGACGAACATCATTCGCTCCCGTCGCCAAAATCGAATTCGGGCGAACAAACAGCGGCAGGCTGAAGAAATCGTATTTCTCTTTGCGCCATTTGCCGCCTTCTACCGTCTGTCCGGACAGCAAGTGGGTCCATTGGCCTTCCGGCAAGTAGTACGAGACGTCGCCCTTTTCGCTGAATACCGGCGCAACGAGCAACGAGTCGCCTAGCATATATTGACGGTCCAACGTATCGCAAGCCGGATCCTCTGGGAATTCGAGGAACATCGCCCGCATCGTCGGCACGCCTTGCTGCGTCGCCTGCACGGCGGTGTCAAACATATACGGCATCAACCGGCATTTTAACTTGGTGAAGAACCGGGTTACGTCCACGGCCTCGTCGTCATAAGCCCAAGGTACGCGGTACGAGCTGCTTCCGTGCAAGCGGCTATGACTCGACAGCAAGCCGAAGGCCAGCCAGCGTTTGAACACATGCACCGGTGCCGTATTTTCGAAGCCGCCGATATCGTGGCTCCAGAAGCCAAAGCCGGCGAGGCCCAGCGATAGGCCGCCGCGAAGGCTTTCCGCCATCGATTCATAATCGGCGTAGCAGTCGCCGCCCCAGTGAACCGGGAACTTCTGACCGCCGACGGTCGCGGAACGAGCGAACAAGGCGGCTTCATTTTGGCCCAGCTTCTCTTCAAGCACTTCGAAGACGACTTTATTGTACAGGTACGTGTAGTAGTTGTGCATTTTCACTGGATCGGAGCCGTCGTGGTATACGACATCCGTCGGAATCCGTTCGCCGAAGTCGGTTTTGAAGCAATCGACGCCCATGTCGACCAGTTCGCGCAAGTACCCGGCAAACCATTCACAAGCCTCTGGATTCGTGAAATCCACAAGCGCCATGCCTGGCTGCCACAAGTTCCATTGCCACACGTCGCCGTTCGCTTTTTTCACCAGATAGCCGTTCTTCTTGCCTTCTTCAAACAAACGGGAACGCTGACCAATATACGGGTTGATCCATACGCAGATTTTCAGGCCTTTTTCCTTCAGGCGTTTCAGCATACCTACCGGATCCGGGAATACGCGCTCGTCCCATTTAAAGTCTGTCCAGTGGAATTCGCGCATCCAGAAGCAATCGAAGTGGAATACATGCAACGGCAAGTCGCGCTCGGCCATGCCGTCCACGAAGGAATTTACGGTAGCTTCATCGTAATCGGTCGTAAACGAGGTCGTCAGCCACAGGCCAAAGCTCCATGCCGGCGGCAGCGATGGCTTGCCGGTCAAATCGGTATATTTGTTCAGTACGTCCTTCGGCTCCGGTCCATCGATCACGAAATATTCAAGCGATTCGCCGGGAACGCTGAATTGCACTTTTTTCACCTTTTCCGACGCGACTTCGAAAGAAACCGCCCCCGGATCGTTAACCAGTACGCCATACCCTTTATTGGTGACGTAGAAAGGAATATTCTTGTAGGACTGCTCGGAACTCGTGCCGCCGTCCTTGTTCCAGATATCGACGACTTGCCCGTTCTTGAGGAACGAGGTGAAGCGTTCGCCTAGTCCGTATACCCATTCGCCGACGCGAAGGTCAAGCTCCTCACGCATATAGGTGTTGCCGCCCGTTTCGGTGATGTGCGCCATCGATTTGGAGCCGCTGCCGGTAATCCGCTCGCTGCCGCGATAGAAATCGACGGACCATTGCGGGCCTTTGTTGATACGGACGCTAAGGCTGCCGCTCTTCAGTTCGGCGTATTGTTCGTTCTCGGTGATCTCGGCATGGTCGCCGCCCTTCGCGAGCTCAAAATGTGGACCATGGTCGACCGTACCGGCAAAATGGATCAGCTTTACGCCAATGACCCCCGGCAGTGGAGAATGGAATTGCATCGTCAGTAAGGTCGTATTGATCATGTCGCCACGGCCGCGGATCGGTGTTGTAGATGCGGAGGCGATCAAGGTATGGTCCTGAACCTGGAAATCATAGGCCTGCACCGCGGTGGAGAGCGTAAATTCGTCGCGAATCAGCCAGTTGCCATCGGTAAACTTCATTTGGGAAAACCCGCCTTTCGTCACATTGTTTTTCAAATGAAAACGTTCTATACTTGCATTATACTGATACAACGAACAATAAACTAACATTATCAAGCGAAAATATAACACTATTTTGACGAGGTGAAGAGGCATGGATCAAGCGCTCCGCCGCTCCCTGAAGGAGAGCAAAAGTCACGGCAATGAACGCCTTCCGTTCGGCACTTACTGGTATCGCTACGGTCCCGGGGAACACGTCATCGACTGCCATTGGCACGACGAGGCTGAGTTTTTCTACTGCCTCGAAGGCGAAACCCTCTTTCAAGTCGATACCGACTACTTCCCGGTCCGGGCCGGGGAAGCGGTGTTTATCGATGGCGGAGACATTCACGCCGCGCATGCGCACGGCGAGCAAGGCTGCGCGTTCTTCTCCCTCGTCTTCGATACGCAGCTGTTGGCCAGCGCCCATTACGACGCGGTTCAGGAGAACCTTGTCCTGCCGCTGCAAGAACGAAAAGCGACGTTCCCTCGCCATATTCAGCGAGAGGAAGCGGCAAGCCTCGCCTTACTAGAGCATATTGTAGCCATGATGCGCAGTTGCAGCACTGAATCGCCCGGCTATGAAGGCGCCGTGAAAGGACATCTATACTTGATGCTGGCGGAGACCGCAGCGACAGGCCGGGCCGTCAACCGATCCTATGGCAGCAGCCGCAGCGAATCGTCCAAGATCGACAGGCTCAAGACCGTTATCCAGCATATCCAGCAGAACTACGGCCATCCCATCCGGCTTGCGGAACTGGCGGCACTGATCCCAATGAGCGAAGGCCAGTTCTGCCGCTTCTTTAAATCGATGACCCGCCAGACGCCGATGGATTACATCAATTCCTACCGAATTCGCCAGGCCGCCGAGCTGCTGCGCGAGCCGGAGCGCAAAATCTCCGATATTGCGCTGGAAGTTGGCTTTGATAACATCAGCTATTTTATCCGGGTATTCCGCAAGACGATGAACTGCTCGCCTTCGGAATTCCGCAAGCGGCTGCTGGCGCCTGTAGGGGTCTAGCTGTTCGGCGAACGCAGCAAGTGATGGGAATGATTTCGATTAGTTCGCGTTCTTGATGCGACAAATTAGCTGGAAATAGTCCCAGCTAATTTGTCGTTTTTTATAGTTTGGCTCAAAAGAACCGGAGACATCCGGTGATTATTCCTTCTAACATAACTTGAACCAGCTGATTTGCGCTTCCCCTTGCAGATGCAGATACACATCATGCCGGCCCGACAAGCCGGTTGCGGCTTCGGCAGTTACCGTCGTCCAGGCCTGGCGTCCGCCGGTCGGCAGAAGCTTGCAGCTCACCACAGCCTCGCCGTCCGGGGAATCCAGGCTCACCGCGATTTCGCCGCCCTTCAAATTCCCCGATACCCGAGCTTCGAACCGGGAGACTCCTTCGCCTAACTCGACATCGCGAAAAGCAATCCATCCGCGCTCGGATTTTAACCGGATGCTTTCGCCGCCCTCGCGGCACTCATCCAGGAAGACCTGCTCGTAATCATCATAGTTGACCGCACGCACCGGTTCGAGAAGTGAACGCGGCGGCACGGTTTCGCCTTCCACCTGAAGTGTTGCCATCAAGGCAATGACCTCCGAAGAAGGTCCTACCATGACCGTCACTTCGCCCGACTCCACGCAATACCGATCCCGAGTCACATCCCAGAACGCCAGCTCATCCGCCTTCAGCGTAAATGTAACCCGTTTCGCTTCTCCCGGCTGAAGATGCAGGCGAGTAAAACCCTTCAACGCCTTGAGTGGACGCGGCACCCGAGACTGCCCGATCCGTACGTATAGCTGCGGCACTTCATCCCCGGCCATATCTCCGGAGTTCCGCACTTCAAATGCGATCTGAACTTCACCGTCCTGACCAACCGTCGTCCGATCCAGCGTCAGTCCGCTATATTCAAACGTTGTATAGCTAAGCCCATGACCAAATGGGTAAAGGACTTCTCCGTCAAAATATTGATAAGTCCGCTTTCCTTTCATAATGTCGTAATCCTTCAATTCCGGCAGCTGGTTCACCGATTGGTACCAGGTCATATTGAGGCGTCCCGCCGGATTATAGTCGCCGAACAACACGTCGGTTACGGCATGTCCAAGCTCTTGGGCAGCATGGGAGGTAAACAGAATCGACGGCACATGCTCATTCTCCCAATTGACTGCAAACGGATAGCTGCCGACAATGACGACCACGGTATTCGGATTCGCTGCCCGTACCGCTTGAATAAGTGCTTGCTGCGCTGGAGGCAGTACAATGTCAGCGCGGTCAATCGTTTCCTTCGCATTAATGAACGGGTTGTTACCCACGACGACAATCGCCGTCTCCGCTGATTTGGCCGCATGGACAGCCTTCTCGATCCCATTCTCTACGATTTCCACAACCCATTTTTCCCCTGGCAGACGGCTGTCGACCTTAATGGCATTATCAAAAACGTTCTCGCCAACCGCGATCAACCCGCCGCGCTCGTTCAGGACGATGGGCCGCCCGTTCCATGCCTTCATCTCGATCTGGCCGTCCGATGCGGGGCTAAAGTCGAATACTTCCTTCACGAACCAGCCGCTGGCTTCGTTCGCCGTTGCCGTCAGCAGACCCGAATCGGTCTCGGTCACAAATTTGCCGGTATCCACCAAACGTAGCGTGCTCGAGCCCCAGCCCCAATCGCCCCGCTCAAATACCGCCGCATCGGCCGCGTTCTCGCTGGTAGCTGCCAGAAATGCTTCCGCCCCTTCACCAGACGCGATCCGGACATATTTGCCGCTCACCGAGGAGCGCAAGCGAATCCGGTCCAAGCCCGTTCCGAACAGGACGGGGCGGTCTCCCATTTTCTCCTTCAAGCCTTGCAACGGAGTTACACGGTAAGGCGGCGTGCCGCTGTACCAGTCCGTAATCGCTTCATCCGCCAGCGGCCCGACAACGGCCACCGAACTTAACGTTTGCGGCAGGGGCAGTAAGCCTTCATTCTTCAATAGCACAATCGATTCCCGAGTCGCCGCCAACGACAAGGCCGCATGCTCCGGTGCGCACAGTTTGTCCTCCGGGACGCGGCTGTACGGATTTCGCTCCTCCGGATCGAACTCGCCCAGCCGGAACCGGACGCGGAAGGCGTTGCGCAAGGCGCGGTCTAGGTCCGACTCGGCCAGCAAGCCTTGATCCAACGCATTTCGCAGCGCCTGGAACATGATCGGTTGATCATCCGTCATGCTGTCGATGCCTGCCTTTATGCTCCCAGCCACCGCTTCCGCGTAAGATTCCAAGTAACGGTGATCCATCACCGTCCCCATCACGTCGCCGGCATCGCCAACGACAAACCCGTCCATCTCCCATTCGCCTTTAACGATGTCGTTTACTTCATGATTGAGGTTGCAAGGCGTACCGTTAATCCCGTTATAAGCCGTCATCATTGACCCGGCCCGGCCTTCCCGGAACGTGCGTTCAAACGCTTTCAAGTAATACTCTCGCTTGTTTCGCGGATCGATGCTCACCGAATCGCTGCCGCGGCCCACTTCATTGTTGTTCCCGTAAAAATGCTTCAACGTCGCTACGGCTTTATAATATAACGGATGATCGCCTTGCAGGCCTTTCACCAGCTCGGTCGTCAACGCCCCCGTGAGGTGCGGATCTTCGCCATAGGCCTCCTCCGTCCGCCCCCACCGCGGGTCCCTTTCCATATCAACGGTTGGCGCCCAGATCGTCAAGCCGTTAACCGCCGGGTTCCGCTGAAAATACACGCGCGCCTCATCGCCGATCACAGAGCCGATTTGACGCATCAGCTCGGGATTCCAGGTACAGGCCAGCCCTGTATTTTGCGGAAAAGACGTCGCTTCCCCTAGCCAAGCTACGCCATGGGCCCCTTCCGTACCGTGTTTGTATGGTTTGACGCCGAGCCGCGGCACCTCGGTTTGAAACTGGCACATCAGCTCAACTTTCTCTTCCAGTGTGAATCGGGAAACCAAGTCATCCACCCGCTGCGCCAGTGGCAAATCGGGGTTTTGATAAGGATATTGGTACGTGCTGTTCGTCATACGATTACCTCGCTCCCATACTCTAAAATTTCGTTGTAAGCGCTTAAAAGTTATGCCCTGCTTGTTCCCGCGTGGTTTACCAACCCTATCATAGCCCGCCATTCATCCCCTGCGATACACGGAACATTAGTCATCTTTTCATATAAAAATATCGCATCGGCCGCACGGCCCCATAGGTACTTCGCCCCTACTCTCAACGATTATCCCTTTCATTCAGAAATAAGGATTTCGGGGAGGAGTTTAAAAACAAGATCATTTTCTGGGATTTTTTTCTTGAAAACAGAACGTGTGTTTGGTACAATAAGGAAAAGAGAACGTATGTACGCCTATCTTGAGTTGGAGGGATCGTGCATGGAATTAGATGCGAATACGGAGCTTCAATCTATCAACCCCCGTTTTCAAAGTGAAGCGGACTGCATTGCTGCGATCATCGCTATGAAGTGGCCCAATGGCTTCGTCTGCCCGCGATGCGCCTATACCGAGTGCACCCGTCTATCCTCACGCCGCCTTCCTTTGTTTGAATGCGGTAGATGCGGCTATCAAGCCTCGCCCTTGGTGGGAACCATATTTGAAAGAACCCATCTGCCTTTGGTGAAATGGTTTCAAACTATGGAATTATTCCTGCTTCCCGATGGCATCTCGGCGCTGCGGTTGAGTCAGGTGATCCGGGTTACCTACAAGACCGCATGGCTCATGCTGCACAAAATCCGCCATACTCTCGGCGAATGCGATGCCCAGGAGCTGCTCTGCGGAGAGGTGAAGGTGAACTGCGATCAGTATGCGAACGATCCGTTGCGGTTTCATCCAGCCTCTCAACCTTATGGCACCGCGGTCGTCGCCGGATGCACGGTAACGGAGTCCGGCGAGCTGGAGCGGGTGAAGATTCAGCTGATATCGCATAAAAGGGGTGGCGGACAACGGGCTAACCGGCACGATCTCGCCGCGTTCATCAATAAGCAGGTCGATGTCCATACCTCTAGCATCCAGTCGTTCCCGTTGGCTTATCGGCTGTATTGGCCCTTGCGAAAAGAAATAAGAGCAGCTTGGGATTCTCTCAAAAATACGTATGTTGCCTTGGGGATAGAGCATTTGCAGACGTATCTGAATGAGTATACTGTACGCCGCCGCCTGCGCATGTCTGATTCTGAAGAGACGATGCGCCAGAAACTGCTTCTTATGTGCGTGTCCATTCCGGCGATCCCGTACCGCCAGCTAATAGAACACCAAAAAAACCCGTCCATTGCAGCAGCGGCTTAATTGACTGCTGAACTTACGGGTTAATCAGCGAACGAGAATGGTCGCTTTTATTACATTTTTTTCACTCGTACGTTTCAGTACCACTTTCTCCACTCCCTGATGCAACGGGATAATCGTCAAAAGAAAGCGGATGACCTACATCCTCCGATCCCCTAACGAGAGAGGAACGGCCCAGACAAGCCTCAAGCATGGTTGGTCTGCTTTCGGTAGGCAGAAGGGGAAGTCCCGACATACTTGCGGAATTTGCTATGAAAATAATCGACGTTCGTATATCCGACCTTTTCAGCCACCTGGTATACCTTCAAGCCTTCCTCCAGGTAACTCTTTGCTTTCTCAATCCGCACTTTATCCAGATACGTGTTGAAATATTCGCCTGTCGTATTCTTGAACAACTTGCCTAAATAAGCGCTGTTATAGTTAAAAATACCGGAGAGTGTCTCCAGTTTGAGATTATCGCTGTAGTTCCGGTGAATGAGGTCTAGCATAATTTTGACTTCGCGGTGTTTCCCGTCTTCACCGAGTTGATTCATGATCTGCTGCAGTAGAACCTCTGCCTGCCCGTTTAATTCCAGAATGGAATAGGCCTTTTGGATCTTGGAGAAACCGTCCGAAAACTCCTTGCCGCGGCTTTGCAGCTCCGGCGACTGCTTCAGCGCCTTGCTGTATATCGTCGTCAACAGCTCAACGTAACGGTTCTTGATTTCATTCTCCATCGCGCCATCCGTCATATACGCTTCGCCCAGTTGGCGCAGCAAAGATTTCACGGCATCCTGATTGCCGATGTCTACCGCATAAAAGAGCTGTTCCCCCAGTTCTTCGGTCGACAAATCCCCTGCGTCAGCAGCCCTTCCGGATCGCTTGTCTTCCGGGGTCAAAACGGTTCCCTGATCTAGAAAAAAATGATGCCGAACCAGTTCGCACGCTGTCCGATAGGATTCCCGAATTTCCGTCAAGCAACCGACCTTCCCGCCAAGTGCCACAGAGAAACGGATCCCCGTGCCGGCCAATTCAGCCGTGAGCTCGCGATAGATCCCCCCGAGTTCAACCGATAAAAGCGGTTCTTTAATCAGGACTCCAAGCTTGGCGTGAATGGCAAACACCCAACCGCGGCCGGGTTCCTCGAACAGCCGAGCCAGCGCTTTGCGGACCAGTGCATTGCCTTGGGCCTCGACGTCCCCTTCCGTTTGCGCGCTAAGCAACAGGACTTGATACACCTTACCGCTGATGCCGACTTCACTGGCTCGCTCGCATAGCGGAGCAGGATCGTCATCTTCTTCACCGGTCAGCACGGACTGTATCAGTGCTTCCCGGTTCCATTCGGTCGTGACGTGCTTCCACTGCTGGGAGGCCCTCTCCTCATCGACCGTCAGCTTGATCTTCCAGAGATAATCCTTCAGTTCATCCTCATCCACCGGCTTCAGCAAATAACCGTCCACTCGCTGGGTCATCGCCTTCTTAGCGTAACTAAAGTCCGCGTACCCGCTAAGTATCAAAATATGCAGGAGCGGATCCTGCATTCGGAGCTTTTCGATCAATTGCAACCCGTCCATACCAGGCATACGGATGTCAGCCACCACCAGGTCGGGTTGATATCGTTGAAATTTATCCAGTGCTTCGTTCCCGTTCGCCGCGGTATCCACAACTTCGTAGCCACAGGCTTCCCAATCGATGAACGTACGTAGGCCTTCTCTGAGCTTGGGTTCGTCGTCAACAATAAGCACTTTAATCATTAGGCATTCCTCCGACCGGAAAAAAAGTTTCGTTCTTCCAGTTAGTAAGAGTAATAAAGCGTTTACAATTTATTATATTTCAATTTTTGCTTCATCCACAAACATTATTCTGTTGACTTGTTGCACTATTTTGATGCAAAGAAACGAAAAAGCTGCTCCTTCTCATCGTTGGATGAGCCTAGAGCAGCCTTTTTCCTGAATGGATCAAACCCGACGCAAGGACTTGGGTTCAACTGATGCCCTAATTCCCCTTAAGGGAAGAGTCCGGCACCGGCACACCGAAATTCGGCGTACCATCTTCGTTCCATTCCAGAAACTGAGCCCGCGTATGCCGGTTCGGGTCATACAGCGGATCGCCGACGATCTCCCTGTAATTGCGGGCATGATAGACCAACACGTCACGCCCGTCTTCCGAGACGGTAAAGCTGTTGTGTCCCGGTCCGAACTGACCGACAGCCTCATTGGAGACGAACACCGGGATCGGCGATTTCATCCAGGAGCCGGAGTCCAACAAGTTTGCAGATGCATCGGCGGAGAGCAAACCCATACAATAATGATGGTTGGTGGCACTAGCCGAATAGCTGATGAAAATACGCCCATTCCGTTTTAGTACCGCCGGTCCTTCGTTTACTTTAAAACCGATGGTTTCCCAGTCGAATTCGGGCGTAGAGATCATGACTTGTTCTCCAATCAGCGTCCAAGGATTGCTCATTCGGGAGATGTAGAGATTGGAGTTGCCTTCAATCTTCGGGTCCTTTTGTGCCCAAACATAATAACGTTCGCCTTGGTGCTCGAACATCGTTGCATCCAGCGCAAACGACTCCCATGACGTGCGAACCTGTCCTTTCTCTTGCCATATGCCTTCGAGCGGATTGGCTGAAGGGTTCTCCAGCACGTACATCCGGTGATCAAATAACCCCTCGTTCGTCTCAGTCGTTCGCGCCGCGGCAAAATAGATATACCATTTCCCTTCGATGAAATGGAGTTCCGGCGCCCAGATGTTGGCGCTCAACGGACCGGATTCATATTTACGCCAGGCCACGACCGGCTCGGCCTCCCCCAATCCTTGCAGCGTCGTCGATCGCCGGATTTCGATCCGGTCGTACTCGGGAACCGAAGCCGTAAAGTAATAATAACCGTCCTGATGCTTGTAAACCCACGGATCCGCCCGCTGCTCCACGATCGGATTCAGATACTCCTGCTTGTGACTCATCTCGGTTTCTCCTTCTCCTTCTATTATTTGGATTTCATGCCGGCCTGCTTCTCGGGCATTATTTCCGATCTAGCCTTTGACCGCTCCCGCTGTCATCCCATCGATAAAGTATTTTTGGAAAGCGACGAACAAGATAAAAATCGGAATGATGGAGAAAAACGAACCTACTATCAGCAAATCATAGTTGTTGCCGTAAGGGGTTAGCAGCGTCTTTAACCCGATCGGCAACGTATATTTGTTCGCGTCGCTCAGGACCATAAACGGCCACAGGAAATTATTCCAGCTGTTCATGCCGTTCAGGATTGCCATCGCCGCAAAAGAAGGCTTCATGATCGGCAGGATCAGCCGCACGTAGATCCCGTACTCGCTTGCCCCGTCAACGCGGCCGGCCGCGATAATTTCCCGGGGAATTCCCCGCAGATATTGTCTGAAGAAGAAGATGGTCGCTGCGCTGGCGATCCCCGGCAGTATGATGGCCGAGTAGGAATTCATCAGTCCGATATCGTAGGTCAACGTATACAGCGGCAGCAGCAGAATTTCGAACGGAACCATCATGATCAGCAGCACGCAGACGAACAGGACGTTCTTCCCCTTAAATTCATAAGCCGAAAACCCGTACGCCACTGTAGCGCTGACCAACAGCGTCAATACCACCTGTATGACTGTCAGCAACAGCGAGTTGAAGAACCACATAAAATAGGAATGATTCCCTGTGAACAAGTAAACAAAGTTATCAAAGCTCATGGCAGGCAGATCAAACCGCAAATTGAGCCCGTACCGGATCAAATCCTCGCCAGGCTTAAACGAAGCTAGCGTTACGGCGTAAAATGGCAGAAGGATCAGTACGCACAGGAAGGCAAAAAACAGGAACAAGACGATTTTGATCGGCAAGCCGCGGGTTGATTTCGTCATACTTCCTCCTCCTTCTTAAACATACCGGTAAAGGCCAGCTGCGTGAGGTTAATGACCATCGTAATGACGAGAAGTACGATACCGACGGCAGCCGCATACCCCAGGTTGTTCTTCTCGATCCCTTGGCGGTATAAATAGCCAACGATAGTTAACCCGATGTTCTTCGGAGAATTGTTGCCGTTCCAGAGCATCATGCTTTCGATGAACATCGCCAGGCCGGCATAAATACTGATCGTCAAAACATAAATCGTTGTCGGCTTCAACAGCGGCATCGTGATCTTCATAAATCGCTGGATGGGTGAGGCACCATCGATCGAAGCAGCTTCGTAATATTCGTCAGGAATATTCTTAAGTCCGGATAGGAAATAGAGCATGTTCACCCCGGTCCATCGCCAGGTCGCCAGGGCCAATAAAGCAATGAAGCCGGTGGTTTGCCCTTTCAGGAACTTAATGGGCTCCACGCCAAATAACCCGAGGAAGCTATTGATCAAGGAACCTTCCATTTCCCCGAACATCAGTCGAAAAATGGTCCCGGCCACCACGACCGAGGTCAATGCCGGGAAGAAAAATGAGGATTTGAAAAACTCCCTGGCCCACATGAACTTGTTGTTGATCAATACGGCAAACAGCATCGGAAACGGAATCAGAATCACTAAAGTCAAGACCATATAGATGGCGCTGTTACCAACCGCTTTGAGGAAAATACCGTCCCCCATCAATTTCTCGTAATTGTCCATTCCGATCCACGCCGCTTCCTGCCCCAGGGTCACTTTCTGAAAGCTCATCCCGAAGGAGCTGGCCAGAGGATACACCCAAAAGATGAGGAACACGAGCACAAACGGAAAAATAAATACGTAAGGTGCTACTTTTTGTGAGTATAGGAATTTTTTGACCATCGCCCTACCCCTTTTTTTAAACAGAGCTACTCCGGATGGAGTAGCTCGCTGTTTATTTCTGCAGATTTGGGATTACTTCAGTTCCTGCTCGATTTGCGCTTGCGCATCGTCCAAAGCCTGCTTGATATCCTTGCCGTCTTCGAAAATTTCGTTTAGCGTGACCGTACAGAGCACATTGTTGATCGTTGGCGACGCCGAAGTCGATTTGATGAGTCGAATTTCGTCCTTGATATCGGCCAGCACGTCAAATGGATTGTTCACGAAATATTGAACGAACTGGTTATCCGGGTTATGGGTGACGTCCTTCATTTCCCATACATCCATGTTGACCGGGTCGAAACCCAACGTATTCCAGATCTCAATATTGGCATCCTCCGACAGTTTAGCGAAAGCCAAGAAATCCTTCGCCAGTTGAACATCTTTCGCCGTCTTGGTCACAACGGTTCCGGTTCCTCCTCCGCCGACCGACCGAGGCATCCCTTTCTCGATGACCGGGATCGGTGCGATCGCGATCTTTCCGGATAAATCCTTCATATAGTTCGTGTATCTCGACATTTGCCACAGCGGCATGAAAGCGGTCGCATAGTTCCCTGCGTTAAACTCCCCGTACGCTTCTTCCGTATCCGGCTGCCCGCCGGCGATCGTGGCGATGACATTGTTGTCCTGAAGGTCTTTCAGCAACGTGAGCGCCTTGACCATCGCTTCTGAATTGACGACCGGGTTCCCGGCGTCGTCCGTAAAGTCCGTCCCTTGCTGCGCCAGCAGCTGGGAAGTTTGCCACGTTGCGCTCGTATCGGCGGTCCCCATGTATTTCCCGGTTTTCTCATAAACTTGGATCCCGGCTTTTTTATAATCATCCCATGTGACGATCGTCTTGTAATCCACCCCGGCCGCTTCCAAAATTTCCGTATTGTAAAAAGCGACCGAAGCGCCGACGTGGGTCGGAATACCGTAATTCTTACCGTCCTTGCTGTAAAGGTCGATTCTGGATTTGACGATCGTGTCTCGGTACGGGTCGATGACGTCGTTCAATTCGACCAACTGCGGCGTCCCGGCCAAGAAATCCGGGAACTTGCCCAGCTCGATATCGGCGATATCCGGAGCGCCGACGCCCGTCTGCACGGCAATCGATAATTTGTTATGCATATCATCGTAAGGCATCACGGTGACGTTCAGCTTAATTTGCCGATCCGGATTCGCGGCGTTCCACTTCTCCAACATCTTTTCAAAATGCTGTCCATGCAGTTCTACGAATGTCCAATAAGAGAGTTCTGTCGCACTTTCACCAGCACCGCCGTCCAGCACGGAGGTTTCCCCTCCGGCCGTCGTCGACGCCTTGCCGCAGCCCCATAACCAGGTAGCCATCGTTAATATCAAGAGCACTATGAATCCTTTTTTCTTCATCCTTGACCCTCCCTGACAAAATAAAATCTACACACTCCATCTACAGTCTGTTTCTCTCACTTCTAGTCAACCCGTTGGTCAATCAATGACCCTAAGAAGCGCTCACCTGTTGTGCATAGCTCATGTTGTCATCGTTAATTGGGAGATGAACCGGCTTCTCTTGGAGGAGCACCGATTCGCTAGCTAGTTTCTTGGCTTACCCAAACGAATCACGTTCCAGGAGGCTTTGGCCAATCGCGCTTTGACATAACCGTCATCGCATGTCGCACTCCCTGCGGCGTGAGGTTTAACATCCTCCCGGTCCGCCGTATTTACGGCCTTCAAATCCTCGTGCTCCAGCACGAGATGCTCGATCAGGCGGTATCCTTCAAACCCGCGGATGTCGCAATCCAGCTCAAGAGCTTCCTCTAGATGGCGGTTAACTGCAAAAATCGTAAGCGTCTCTTCCGCTTCGTTATATACAACAGCGCTGTCCAGATAAGGGACATCGGTATAATCCTTGGCATCGTATACCGGCGAGTTGACAACCGGTTGAAGCGAGACCCCCCGTCCGAAAACCGAGGCATGCATATACGGGTAAAAGATGGTTTGCTTCCAGGACCGTCCGCCATTCTCTGTCATGATCGGGGCGATGACGTTGACCAGTTGCGCCATGCAAGCCATTTTCACCCTGTCGGCATGACGCAGGAACGTAATCAGCATGCTGCCTACAAGCAAGGCGTCCTCGAAATTGTAGACGTCTTCCAGCTGAGGCGGAGCAATTCCCCAAGGCGTAAGCTTGGCGTCGGCATCGTTGGAGTGGTACCAGACGTTCCATTCGTCGAAACTGAGGTACATCGTTTTGGAGCTGCGTTTCTTCGCTTTGACATAATCGCAGGTGGCGATCACCGTCCGGATGAAATGGTCCATATCCATCGAGCGAGCCAAGAATCCGGCGCTATCGTTATCCCGGTTGCCATAATATTGATGCAGAGATATGTAATCAGCAACCTCGTAGGTATGATCCAGCGTCACCGCTTCCCATTCAGGGAACGAAGGCATCGAAGAACTGGAGCTTCCGCAGGATACAAGCTCGATATCGGGATCCACCAAACGCATCGCCTTCGCCGTCTCGTAAGCGAGGCGGCCGTATTCCTGCGGCGTCTTCTGACCGATTTGCCAGGGGCCGTCCATCTCGTTGCCCAGGCACCAGGTTTTGATCTTGTGCGGCTGCTCGTAACCGTGGCTGCGGCGCAATTCGCTCCAATAGCTACCGCCGGGATGGTTGCAGTACTCCAGTAAATTGCGGGCGGCGTCAACACCGCGAGTGCCCAGGTTCACCGCCATCATTACTTCCGAGCCAACCTCTTTAGCCCAGCTTGCAAACTCGTTTGTCCCAACCCAATTAGGCTCAACCGTTCTCCAAGCCAGCTCCAGGCGCTTAGGTCTCGCTTCAACCGGACCGACTCCATCCTCCCAGTTGTACCCGGATACGAAGTTCCCGCCGGGATACCGGATGATCGGAACGTTCAGCTGTTTGACCAGCTCCTTTACGTCGTTGCGGAATCCCAATCGGTCGGCCGCCGGATGCGAAGGCTCATAAATCCCTCCGTAGACCGCTCGGCCCAGATGTTCAATGAAGGAGCCGTAAATCCGCCGATCCACTTCGGCAATCTTAAAGGCTTTGTCTACGACCATCGTTGCTCGCGGTGCTGCTGATGACATGTTGACCACCTTCCGTTTTAGTAAATACTAAACCATTTCGAATTTCCTTGAATGAATACGTTTACAGGTATAAAATAACATATGAAATTAGGGTTGTAAATATATTTATCTAAACTGTTTTATGTTTTTATAAAATTAATGAGATAAAACATCCTGTAACACCTGAAAGCCGCTGTAATTCACATGAATTTTCAATAAAACAATGAAATTAAGTTTAGATTAACATGAAGTTAATTGCGCATTTATTACAAAATTAAACTATTTTTTGAACTATATTTACATATTTTGATTTGATACTTTATTAAACGACCGAGTTAGTTTATAATAATCTAAAATAAAAGAATCCATTATCCTATTGGAAGAAGGTTCGAATATCCGATGATCTATATTAAGGATTTGATGAGCGGGATCGACATTTTTAAAGCATTAAGCTCCGAGATCAGGATTCAAATCCTCGAACTGCTGGCGAAGAACCAAGCCTTAAATCTGAACGACCTGGCCACCAAACTAGGCTTAAGCAACGGGGCCATTACCATGCATATTAAGAAGCTCGAAGAGAGCGGTTTGATCGAAATCAATACTTCGGTAGGCAAACATGGCATCCAGAAGATTTGTTATTTGAACAAAGACAAGCTGATGGTCGACCTGCGGAGCAAGGATGTCGACAATTTATATGAAGTGGAAATTCAAGTGGGTCACTACAGTAATTATCAGGTTGCTCCAACCTGCGGGCTCGCGACAAAGGACAGCATCATCGGCGATTTTGACGAACCTCGCTACTTTGCCGATCCGCAGCGAATCGATTCGGAGATCATTTGGTTGTCCGAGGGTTTCCTCGAATATCGCATTCCGAATTACCTTAAGCCGAATCAGACCTTTCGGGAAATTCAATTTTCGATGGAGCTCGGCTCGGAGGCCCCAGGATATTGCGACAACTACCCATCCGACATCTATTTCTATTTGAACGGCGTTGAAATTGGCTTCTGGACGAGTCCGGGAGATTTCGGCGATGCACGTGGCACGTTTAACCCGGATTGGTGGCCGCCGCATCTGAACCAATACGGCATGCTGAAGCTGATCCGGATCAACAATGAGGGCAGCTTTATCGACGGATGCCGCATTTCCGACGTCACACTGGAGCAGATCAACCTTGATTACAAAAGCGAGCTGACGTTTCGCATCGCCGTCACCGACAAGCCGATCAACAAGCGGGGGTTGACTATCTTCGGCAGGAACTTCGGCAACTACAGCCAGGACCTCCTGGCCCGGGTGCTGTATGATGTGCGAGAGGAATAACAAAAGAAGCAGCGATCAGGTTCCCCATTCGGCCTGAAAGCTGCTTTTTTTATGAACAACCTATTCTACATCGTTTGCCCGTTATCGACGGTAACGATTTGCCCGGTCAGTGAGGGCTGTTCCAGGACAGCGGCGATGAGTGCGGCAATTTCTTCCGGTGTGGAGATCCGGTCCAAGGGCAGATGACGAATGAGCGCACGCATCTGCTCCTCCTTACCTGCCCACCAACGCGTGTCTACCGCTCCGGGGGCTACGCCGGTGACGCGAATGTCCGGCGCCAAGGCATGGGCCAGCGATTTCGTCAAACCATGGACGGCGGCCTTCGATACTGCATACGGAAGCGAAGAGCCTTTCCCCGTGATTCCTGCGATGCTGCCGACGTTGACGATGGCTCCCTTCCCGGCCTTCAAATACGGCGCGGCGGCCCGTGCACAGTTGAACATGCCTTTGACATTCACCGCAAGCAAATCGTCCCATGCCTCCTCCGTGACCGCCTCCAGATCGTCCATGGCGATATATCGGGTGATGCTGGCGTTATTGACCAAGTAATGGATCGTGCCGAAGGACTTGACGATTTGCTCGATCATGGAGACGACCTCCGCATTTCGGGACACATCGGCCTGAATGGCCATCGCACGGCCGCCGAATTGCCGAATGGCCTGCGCGGTCTCCTCGGCCTCCACCGCGGAACGGGAGTAGTTGATGGCGACGATCGCCCCGCGTTCGGCCAGCAGCATGGCTGTAGCTCTGCCGATTCCCGTACCGCCCCCGGTAACCAGAACAACCTTGTTAAGGTAACCCATATTTACATCTCCTCCTGCATCAAATATGGACTCGTTGCCTTCGCGTGGATCTGCGGGCTGCGTTTCGCCTGCCAGTTCACCAGGAATACGCCCGCGCAGGTCAAGGCTCCGCCAACGTATACATACCAATCGATGTGCTCGCCAAGCAGCAGCCAGCTGCAAAGCACGCTAAAGATCGGAACGAGGAACAGGAACGAGCTCGTTTTTCCCGGATCGCTATGGCTAAGCAAATAGAACCAAAGCGTAAATTGGACGATGGAACAGAAGAGAACCATCCAAACGACCACCAACCCCGACGTAACATTCAGATCAAAGACGGGTTTCTCCCCTATTAAGCTGAGGGTCAGCAGCATAACGCCGCCTGCGAGCATTTGGTAGGCGGCCAGCACGCTTTTATCGAACGCAGGGCCAAATCGATTGATGAGCAACGTGGCGACGGTAAAGCAAACCGCTCCGGCAAAAGCAAACACCATGCCGGGGTCCAAGCTCATATGCAGCCCAAAGGTGATCATCACGCCGATAAAACCGATCGCTACGCCAAACCATTGCCTCACGCGATAAGCAGTGCCCATCAACGCACCCCATAGGATCAGCATGAGCGGGCTGGTACTCGAGATAATCGCCGACTCCCCGGAGGTGATCCATCTCATGCTGTAAGCGGTGAATCCCATCACCCCCACCGATTGAAATAAACCGAGCAGCAGGATCTGCCGCCAGGACTTGACTCCTTGGGGTTGCGGTTTTTTAGCGCTGAATAAGGCAAGTAATCCCCCGGCAAACAAGAACCGGAGTCCCATTAACATAAGCGGGGTCGTATAAACCATTCCCAGCTTAGCAACGGGGTAGGCCGTCCCCATTAAGAACGTGGTCAACAGCAGCAAACCTGTATATTTATAAGTCCTCATGTAGCTCTTCCTCCCATGGTGTCATTCTTGTTTGTATTGTAAGGGAGGTTTGAAATTATGTATAATGATTGGTAGAGATAGTTGATATCATTTTTGGTGATATCCGCACAAAAGGAGGACTCCCCCGATGGAAAGCGCAGAATTACGCATTTTTCAAGCCGTTGCCCGAGAAGGCTCCATCACGAAAGCCGCCGACCGGCTGGGTTATGTACAGTCCAATGTGACCGCTCGCATTAGACAACTGGAGACTGAGCTGGGGACGGGGCTGTTCTACCGCCATAACCGAGGCATGACCTTGACCTCCAGCGGCAAAATGCTGCTGGATTACGCCGATAAAATCGTCGGTCTTCTGGACGAAGCGGTAGCAGCGCTTTCCTTCTCCGGCGAGCCTACCGGTCCGTTGCTGATCGGCTCGACCCAAACAACGGCAGCCGTGCGGCTGCCCAAGCTGCTGAGCAAGTATTACGAAATGCATCCAAAGGTCGAATTAACGCTGACCACCGATCTCTCCGACCGCCTGGCGGAGAAGGTGATCCATTACGATCTAGACGTAGCCTTCGGCAACTTCCGCTACAATCATGACGAGTTGACCCGTATTCCCGTGTTCGACGAGGAGGTTGTCGTCATTTCTCCCCCGGGCATTGATAACCTGGACGAAGCCCTGACGAAGCCAAGCCTTGTCTACAGCCGAGGCTGTACCTACCGCGAAATGCTGGAAGAAATGCAGCAGTCTCGCGGCCGAACTTACGTGGGAGCAATGGAATTCGGCACGCTGGAAGCGATCCTCGGCGGCGTTTCGGCCGGCCTCGGCATCTCGCTGGTGCCGCGGATCGTCGCCGAGAAGCAGGCGCAGGACGGTACCGTGCGGATTCATGAGGTCCCCGAAGCGATGCGCCATATGCAGACCGAGCTCATCTACCGCAAAAACGCCCAACCAACCAGCGCACTCCGCGCTTTGATTGATTTGTTGAGCGTGGCTTAAGGGGCTTTTGGCCGTGGCCGTGGCCGGACATAAATAGCGGTAAAAAATCACCTTATTTCCGACGGAACGCCCGTTTTCACCGGAATAAGGTGATTTTTTGGTCTTATTTCGCCCCGGAATCCCTTTGGAAGGCGGAATACGGGGAGATAAGGTGATTTTGTGGCGCTATTTCGCCAAAAAATCGAAGTTTACGCGAAATAAGGTGATGAATCACCGCTATTTCGCGCCAAACGAGCCGGCAGCCCGACCGCGGGACGGTTCGCGCGCTAGGCCTGCTCCGCCTCGTTCAGCGCCCGCAGCAGCGTGCGACGGTCGCGCACCAGGTGGGCTTCGCGCAGGCTGCGCGCGAACAGCTCCTCGCCGACGCCCAGCTCGGCGAGGGTTGCCGGCCCGCCGGCCTTGCGCAGCAGGCCGCGGAGCTCGGCTTCGCCGGGCAGGTCCCGCAGCCAGGCGCGGACCTGCTCCCCGTGCTCCCGGAGCGCCGCCGGCGCGGCGCCCGGGAAGGTCCCTTCGCCCGCGGCGTGGTACGCGCGGGCGATTTCGGCGCAGGCAACGCCGACTTTGGCGCCGTGCAGCAGCGCCCGCCGGCCCAAGCGCAGGTATTCCATCTCCCAGTAATGGGAGAGATGGTGTTCTGCGCCGGAGGCCGGGTGCGACTGCCCGAACAGCAGCATGGCGATGCCCGATTCGATCAGCGCCGTCATCAAGGCGCGGATCCCTTCTTCCGAGCGCGCGCCAATCGCATCGGCGTGCGTCACGCAGTTCAAGAGCGCGCGCTCGGTTATCGCCGCCGCCTGTTCGTCATAGGGTTCCCCCGCGGTCAGATGGGAGAACTTCCAGTCGAACAGGCTGGTATACTTGCCGAGCATATCGCCAAAACCCGCGGCGACCAGCCGCTGCGGGGCCGCCGTCAGAACGTCGAGGTCGGCGAATATCGCTACCGGCGGCACCGCCGGCACTGTCTTCTTGACCCCGCGAATAATGAGCGGCGCGCCCGCGGAGGTAAAGCCGTCCACGGACGGTGCCGTTGGCACCGATACGAACGGCTTGCCGGTCTTATGCGCGGCGAACCGGACGATATCGTGAATCGTCCCGGAGCCCACAGCGATGAGCGCGTCCGTCTCCTCGGGACGGATCTCCAGCAGCAGCTGGACAAGCGCGATCTCGTCAGCGACCACATCGCCCTGCGCGTCAGGCTGAATCAGGCAAACACGCGTCTCGACGACCTCGACCGCCAGCAAACCGCTCAGTTGCTCCCCCGCCGCCGCATACGTGTGATCGTCCGCCACCAGCAGGACATGATCATAACCTTGTTCCCGCAAGTAAGGAACGACCTTCCGGATTGCACCCCGTTCTAGTTCAATCACTTTCAATTGCTCCAATAACCTGTCTTTCAGCATGGTATCCCCTCCCTGGGCCATCCATCGACTCCTGCAACTTTCCGCAACATCCTAATACTTCCCGCAGCTTCTGCAATAGGCGACAGGCGAAGCCTTTGAGCCATCGGTACGTTACTCGCCAGCCCATCTCTCCGCCCGTCCCCTACTCTTACTCCGCTGCCTTCTTAATCCGCTTCAGACGCTTCATCACGTCGTTTTCCCCGCGGCCAAAATAATCGTGCAGCTGGCTGTACTCCTGGTACAACTTCTCGTACACTTCCACGTGTGCCGGAATCGGCTTGAACGTTTCCTCCTTGACGCGGGCCATCTTCCCGGCCGCATCCAGAATCGAATCGTACCCGCCAGCCGCCTCACCCGCCGCAACGGCCGCGAACATCGCCGCGCCAAGAGCCGGCGTCTGCTTGGAATCCGCCACAAAAATCTCGCGGTTCGTCACATCCGCATAAATTTGCATCAACAGGCGGTTTTTCTGCGGCAGTCCCCCGCAGGCATACAGCGCATCCACCCGTACGCCGTTTTGATCAAACGCGTCAACGATTTTGCGCGTGCCAAAAGCCGTCGATTCCAACAGCGCCCGGTAAATCTCCTGCGGCTTGGTCAGCAGCGTCATCCCCACAATCAGACCGGTCAAATCGGTATCCACCAGCACGGACCGGTTGCCGTTCCACCAATCCAGCGCGAGCAGGCCGGTTTGCCCCGGTTGGTACGCGGCCGCTTCCTGCTCCAGCCATTGGTGCACATTCAGGCCTTCCTTCTCGGCGGCCTCCTTCACGTAAGCCGGCAACGCTTCTTCGACGTACCATTCAAAAATATCGCCCACGGCCGACTGCCCAGCCTCATAACCGTACAAGCCCGGAATGATTCCATCCTCGACCACGCCGCACATGCCTTCCACCTGTTTCTCTTCCGTCCCCAGCAGCATGTGGCAAATCGAGGTTCCCATTGCCATGACCAGCTTGCCCGGCGAAACGACGCCGACGGCCGGCACGGCCGCATGCGCGTCCACGTTGCCCACCGCCACGGCGATGCCTGGCGTCAGGCCCATCATCTCGGCCATCTCCGGCAGAAGTCCGCCCGCGTTCGTCCCCAGCGGAATCACGTCGCCGCGAAGCTTCGTATCCGTCAAATCCTCCATCCGAGGATCCAGCGCCTTAAAATACGCCTTGCTCGGATATCCGTCTTGCTTATGCCATATTGCTTTATAACCCGCCGTACAACTGTTGCGGACGATGTTGCCGGTCATTTGCGCAATAACCCAATCGGTTGCTTCCAGAAACAGATCCGTCTTCTCGTAGATCTCCGGCGCTTCATCGAGAATTTGCCATACCTTGGCCATCATCCATTCGGAGGAAATCTTCCCCCCATATCGCGGCAAAAAAGCCTCTCCCCGCTCAGCCGCAATCGCGTTGATCTTGTCGGCCTCCGGCTGGGCCGCATGGTGCTTCCATAACTTCACCCAGCTATGCGGGTTGTCGGCCAGCTCCGGATCGAAGCTAAGCGGCTGACCTTGGGCGTCCACCGGGAGCATCGTGCAGGCGGTAAAATCGATCCCGATCCCGATCACGTCCGCCGGATCGATCCCCGATTCCTTTAGCACCGCGGGCACGGAGCGCCGAAGCACCTCCAGATAGTCGCCGGGATGCTGCAAGGCCCAATCATGCTCGAGCTTGATCCCGGAACCGGGCAGCCGCTCGTCGATGACATGATGCGGATATGGCGTGACATGGTCAGCGACCTCCCGGCCGTCCGACAAATCTACCAGTACTGCGCGTCCGGACTGGGTGCCGTAGTCGACGCCGATCGTGTACTTTTTCCCTTTGCTCATGGTTATCCCTCCCCGTTATTTCTGCCCGTAATAAGCATTTACTCCGTGCTTCCGCAAAAAATGCCGATCCAACAGTGTCTGATCCATCGCTTGCGTATCCGGGTTGATCTGCAGCATGCGGGCGGCGATTTTCGCTACTTCCTCCAGCACGACCGCGTTATGAACGGCATTATGCGCATCCTTGCCCCATACGAACGGGGCATGCGAATGCACAAGCACCCCAGGCACCTGGTTCGGATCGAGGCCAAGCTCGGCAAACCGCTCCACGATGACATTGCCTGTCTCCAACTCGTAAGCACCCTCGATTTCTTCCCGCGTCATCGGCCGCGTTACCGGGATCTCTCCGTAGAAGTAATCGGCATGCGTCGTTCCGTACGCCGGTAATCCCCGCCCCGCCTGGGCCCAACTGGTTCCCCATGGGGAATGCGTGTGCACGACCCCGCCGATTTCGGGGAATTCACGGTAGAGCACCCGATGCGTTGGCGTATCGGAGGACGGTCGCAGGTTCCCCTCCACTACATTGCCTTCCAGATCGACCACGACCATATGCTCCGGCTTTAATTCCTCATACGGCACGCCGCTTGGTTTGATGACGAACAATCCGCTTTCCCGATCGATCCCGCTGACGTTTCCCCACGTAAACGTGACCAGGCCATATTTGGGCAACTCCAAATTGGCTTCCCACACCTGCTGCTTTAAGGCTTCCAACATCGCTTGATCCAACCCCTTTCCTCATCCCATGTGATCCCATATAACAAAAGGTACGTACAAGTTACCAAGCACCTGCTTCAACCTAAAGCGGCACCGCCCCGCCGAACTTCAGCAGGACGATGACACCGCCAAGTTGTCTCATTCCCGTTTATTTCTGACCCGTCAGTTCCAGCACCGAATCCCGTTCAATCAGCTCCGGTTCGAACACCGTATCGCCCGGCGTTTCTCCCCGCTCAATCATCCCGATCAGTTGGCGGGCGGCGAGCTCTCCCATCGTTGTTTTTGGGTGGGTCAGCGTCGTCAGCTTCGTGCCCGAGGCTGCCGCCAGGCTGGAATCGTCGAAGCCGACGACGGACAAATCCTCAGGTACCCGTAAGCCGCATGCGGCCGCGGCGTCCATCAGCATCACCGCCAGCTCGTCGTTATAACACACTAATGCGGTTGGACGCTGATCCGGCGTTTTTTGAAGCAGCTCCAGCGCTTTTTGATAGGCGTACTCGCCTTTTTGCTCCGTCGTAAACGTCACCACATGCTGCGGTGACACCGCAATCCCGAAGTCCCGATGGGCGGACAGGAAGCCCTTCAGCCGGTTTACGCCCTGCAGGTCATCCCTTTTGAAGAACCCGGCGATCTGCCGGTGCCCCTTCTCCAGCAAGTAACGCGCCGCCTTCCGGCCTCCCGCCTCGTCATCCACCTTCAGGCAAGGGCATTCCAACTCGTGATACTTCTCATTGATCATGAGATACGGGATGCCCTTCTCCTGCAACTCCAAAAAATACCCCAAATTCGGGTTGCCCTCCGCGCTTTTCGTCGGCTCGATGATCAGTCCGCTGAGCGGCTGGCTCGTCATGAGCTGAAGACTGTCCATCTCCTTCTCCTTCGTATTGTCCGTGCTCGACAGCATCAATCGATACCCCTGCTGGCGCAGCTCCGCTTCCGCCCCCCGAACGATATGGGGAAAAATATAATCCGAAATATACGTCGTCATGATCCCGATCGTTTTGACTGCTTCGCCGTCTCGCCGTCCGGGATGCCGGACGAATGTGCCCTTGCCCTGGATGCGCTCCAGCCAGCCGTCCTTCTCCAGCTCGCCGAACGTTTGCCGAACCGTCTGCCGGCTTAAGCCGAACTGCTCCGCGATCTCGTTCTCCGACGGAACCTGTTTCCCGGGTTGGAGCTTTCCTTGCTCGAGCCAAGACAACAATTCGTTTTTGAGCTGCATATACTTCGGAATTTTCCGGTCATTCATGTTTCGTCCACCCTTCACCAATGCCACCGTTCTATTGACTACCCGTTATTGTAACATAGGCCGGGCGAACGTATCGGGCCGAAATCATCGGCCGATTTGGACTGTGATTAACGCAGCCGGTAAGCCGCATCGCTCCAGCGCAGCTCATTCTTAAATCGAGGTACCGAGGTATCCTTGTCGATGATCACCGCTTCGATGCCGGTCATTTCCGCCCAATCGGACAGGTTCTCCGCCGTGATGGCGTAAGACAACACCGTATGGTGCGCCCCGCCGGCTAAAATCCACGCCTCCGCCGATTCTCGCAGCGAAGGCTGCGGTTTCCACAACACGCGAGCGACCGGCAGCTTCGGCATCGGCTTCTCTACCTTCACGCCGTCCACCACGTTGACCAGCAGCCGGAAACGATGGCCCAGATCGACGAGCGAAGCGTTGACCGCCGGACCGGCCTGGCCGTCGAATACGATCCGTGCCGGATCGGCTTTGCCGCCGATGCCCAGCGGATGTACCTCGATGGTAGGCTTCGTCGCGGCAATCGTCGGGCACACCTCCAGCATGTGCGCGCCAAGAATCATGTGGTTACCCGGCTCAAAATGATACGTGTAATCCTCCATAAACGAGGTGCTCTTGTTGTCCGCCAGCACCTTCAATACACGCGTCAAAGCCGCGGTTTTCCAGTCGCCTTCGCCGCCGAAGCCGTACCCGGCTTGCATCAGCCGCTGCACGGCGAGGCCCGGAAGCTGCTTAAGCCCATGCAGGTCTTCGAACGTTGTCGTAAACGCGCCAAAGCCGCCTTGCTCCAAAAACCGCTTCATGGCGATTTCAAGCTTTGCCTGATAGGCGATAGATTCGCGAACCGGTCCGTTGCTTAGGCCCGCTTGCGTAATCGCGTACTGCTCGGCGTATTCCTTCAGCAGCGCTTCGGCTTCCGCATCGCTGACTTCGTTTAACACCTGCACCAGATCACCGACGCCATATCCGTTCACCGACCAACCGAACTTGATTTGCGCTTCGACCTTGTCGCCTTCCGTCACCGCCACCTCGCGCATGTTGTCGCCGAAGCGGGCCACCTTAAGCTGACGGCTCTCGGCGTAAGCGGCCGCCGTCCGCATCCAGCCGGCGATCGAGCCGCGCACTTCGCCGTCTTCCCAATGGCCGACCACGATTTTGCGGGCGATGCCCAGCCGGGCGCCGATATGGCCATACTCACGGTCGCCGTGGGCCGACTGGTTCAGGTTCATGAAGTCCATATCGATGGTTTCCCAAGGAATATCGCGGTTAAACTGCGTATGGAAATGCAACAGCGGTTTTTGCAGCTGCGACAAGCCGGCGATCCACATTTTGGCCGGCGAGAACGTGTGCATCCAGGTGATGATCCCCGCGCAGGTCTCATCGCCGTTCGCGGCCAGGATCAACTTGTAGATTTCGTCTGGCGTCGTTACGATCGGTTTGAACACGACCGGGAATCCGATCGCCGGGTCTTGGTCCAGTTGTTCTGCGATGATGCGGGAATGGGCGGCCACCTCCTCCAGCGTTTCAGGGCCGTATAAGTGCTGGCTGCCGGTCACGAACCAAAAAGAATGCGGTTTCAATTTCATATGCCAAAGCGCCTCCTAATCATAAATAACTGCTAGCTAACTTGTACATACCATATCGGTATTTTCGACAATTCTTCTCTAATTGTACGTACAAGTCGATTTACCCTCATTGTACTGCCCGCCGCTCAAAATGACAATAGGATTTGTTTGCGAATTTGAGATCAATTTTGTCCCATCCTACTTCTAACGGACCGGAGCGCCCTTATTCCGTCCATTTGCGCCTCTTCCGAGTTCTAACGGACCCAGTAGCCCTTATCGGCTCCCCATCGGACGTTTCCATCATCAATTTGGCGAAATAAGTGCACTAGGGTCCGTTAGAAATGCGAACCTTCGCTTTTGGGCTAAATAACGTCTCCTGTGTCCGTTAGCCGAACCTCCCTTTCGAGGTCGCCGGCAGCATGCAAAAAAGGACCCCTGCACCGGAGTCCTGATCTGTATTCCCAACGATCGTCTCTTCTCTATTATCGTCTATGCTCTATACTAGCTCTCCATCGCTATCCCTCTTGCTCTCCACTCACAGCTTTTGGCCCGTGCGCCTAGCCTCTGCTCCTCCGCTATAATCCCTAGCTCAAAATCCCCGGCTGCGGAGTCACACCAAACGCTACTGCCAGGTCGCGCAACTGGGCATCGGTGATCTTTTGCAGCACCGGGCGGTCACCGAGCAGCATGTAGATTTGCGCCGCCTTTTCGACCGTTTCGATCAAGCCGAACGCCTCGTCCATCGTCGTACCGGTGCCAAAAATCCCGTGCTGCGGCCATACGACGACGCGATGCTCTCGCATCTTCGCGGCGGTCGCCCGCCCGATGTCCGGGCTGCCGGGCACCATCCACGGCACGATGCCGATGCCGTCGGGGAACACCACGAGACATTCCGTGCACATTTCCCACAGCGTTTTCGTCAGTTTTTTCTCATCCAGCTCATGGACGAACGTCATGGCCAGCGCATGGGTCGCATGGCAATGCATGATGATCCGGTGCGCCGGGTCCACCTTCAAACGCTCGATATGGCTCATGAAGTGCGCTGGCAGTTCGCTGGTCGGTACCGCCCCGTCCCGCAAGCCCCACAGGATCTCGACCTGATCGCCGCCTTCAGCCACCCGCAATACGCCCAGATTCGCTTCCGGATCGGAGATCACATTTTTGAAATACTTGCCCGAGCCCGTCACGATAAAATAACGTCCCGCCAGCTCCTTCACCGGAAACGCGAGTTGCAGCTTACGGCGCTCCGTTACAGAAGCGGCTCCAAGATATTTCGCCACCTCTGCTTCATCCAGCAGATAGCTGATGTTCCCCCCGTTGCGCTCATCCCAGCCCAGCCGCCACATATGAAACGTGATTTCTGCCATCTCCTGAATGAAAGGCACTTCCATCCCCGGGACCCGCCGACCTTGCTCCACTTCCGTTAATGTCGTACTCACAGTAGGTTCCTCTCCTTTTGGTCAAGCTTATATTAAAAAACGGATAACCTAGGTTGCATTACCGAGTCGCCAGCACGTTCGTTTCGTATTCTTTCACGTCTGCCAGCCAAGCTTCACGCACTGGCACGCCTTGCGTTGCGCAGAAGTAATCCCAAATGGCACCGTACGGATACGATTTGAATTCTTCGACCAAGGCCAGCCGCGATGTGTAATCGCCGTCCAGTTCCAATTGCTTCAGCGTGCCGAGCGGCTCCAGCATCGCCCGCAGCAGAGCTTTTTGCGTGTTGCGCGTCCCGATGACCCAAGCCGCGATATGATTGATGCTGCCGTCGAAGAAGTCGAGACCGATGTGCGTACGGTCCAGCAGCTCGCCGCGTACCAGCTCGCGGGCGATTTCCAACAGCTCGTCGTCCATCGTCACGACGTGATCGCTGTCCCATCGCACCGGGCGGCTGACGTGAAGGAGAAGCTCGCGGCCAAACAACAGCCAGGAGGACAACTTGTTAGAGATCGTCTCCGTCGGATGGAAATGGCCGGCGTCGAAGCAGACCGCTTTGCCGCGAGACAACGCATACCCCATGTAAAATTCATGCGAGCCGACGACATAGCTCTCCGAGCCGATCCCGAACAGCTTGCTCTCCACCGCATCGATATTGTATTTCTCATCGATCGGTTCGGCGAAAACTTCATCAAGAGCCTCCATCAAACGAGCCCGAGGCGTGAGTCGATCCACCGGCGAATCCTTGAAGCCATCCGGGATCCAGACGTTAGTCACGCACGGCTGGCCGAGCTCCCGTCCAAACGACTCGGCAATCTTGCGCGACGCTTTGCAGTGGTCGATCCAGAACTTGCGGATATCGAGGTCCGGGTGACTAAGCGTGAACCCGTCCTTGGCTTTCTCGTGCGAGAAGCAAGTTGGGTTAAAATCCAGCCCCAGCCCCCGCTCCTTCGCCCAATCTACCCAACCGGCAAAGTGTCTAGGCTCCAGAGCGTCAAGCTCAACCTGTTCGTCCGTATCGGCATAAATCGCATGAAGATTGACCTTGTGCCGGCCGGGAATCAAGCGAAGCGCCTCGTCTAGATCCTGCCGCAGTTCGTCCGGCGTCCGCGCCCGGCCCGGATAACTGCCGGTAACCGCCAGGCCGCCGCCCAGCTCTTGATCCTTGCCCAGGAATCCCTTGACGTCGTCCCCCTGCCAGCAATGCAGCGAAATCTTGATTTGACTCAGTCGGGCCAGTGCAGCGTCGACGTCGATTCCATGGTGCTCATACAGCTTTTTCGCCTCGTGATAGCTGGTTTGAATCGCGTTGTCCATGTTCTGTTCCTCCTTTTGCATAACTTATCTATCGCTCGATAGCTCCGTCCAACCGTCATCGTGCCAATAAATTCACGAACCGTTTCCGCGCCTCTGTAATCGGGTCGGCATTTGTCCCCCGAGGAACATACGTCTGGATCGGAAAAGACCGCCGAATCAGCTCACGCCCCTCGCCGATATCGCGAATCGCGCCGCTACTAATCATTTGCACCAGCAAATTGCCCAGAGCCGTCGACTCCGTCGGCCCGGCTTCCACTTGGATGCCTGACACGTCCGCCGTCCATTGGCATAGCAGCCCATTGTTGGCACCACCGCCGACGATATGCAGCGTCTCCAGCCTTTGACCGGTCAGCCGCTCAAGTTCTTTCAAGTAAAAATCATAGGACAAGGCCAAGCTGTCAAAAATGCACCGCGCCACCTCACCCGGCGTATCCGGAAGCGGCTGGCCCGTCGCCGCGCAGAACCGCCGAATCTCTTCGGTCATATTCGCCGGGTTCAGGAATCGATCGTCGTTACAATCGATCAAGGAACGAAACGGCGAGACCGCCTCCGCCAATTCCACCAATTCGGCGTAGCTGTGTTGTTTGTCGTAATCCTTACGAACCTCTTGGATCAACCACATGCCCATGATGTTTTTCAAAAAGCGGTACGTTCCGTACGCGCCCCATTCATTGGTATAGTTACGCTCCATCGCTTCCGCCGTCGCCAGAGGCGTCTGCCGCTCGACGCCGATCAGCGACCACGTCCCGCTGCTGAGGTACGCCCACGAATCGCCGCTGGCCGGAACGCCTAACACAGCGGAGGCCGTATCGTGTGTTGCCGCGACGATCAGCTCGCATTCGGGCAACCCATAATCCCGAACCAATTCCGGCTTGATCTTCCCAAGCCGCGTCCCGGGCTCCGTTAGCGCCGGAAACTTCGATCGGGGCAACCCCAGCAACTCAAGCAATCCCGGGTCGTAATCGCGGGTTTGCAGGTTTAATAACGCGGTTGTCGAAGCGTTGGTCATCTCACTGATCCGCCGCCCGGATAACAAATAATAGAGATAATCCGGAACGAGCAGGATCTGCTCTGCCGTCGCCAGCTCCTCGCGGTCATGCGCGAATAACTGGTACAACGTATTGAAAGGCAGATGCTGAATGCCCGTTTTCTCGTAAATCCGTGCGAACGGATGGACTGCGTGAACTTGAGGGACTGCTTCAAGCGTACGGGAATCGCGGTAAGCATAAACCTCGCCGATCCGTTCCCCTTTCCCGTCCAGCAGCGCATAATCGACCGCCCATGTATCAATGCCTAGCGTACAGTTCTCGATCCCAAGCTGTTTGGCCTGCTGTAGCCCACGGAGGATTTCCCGATATAAATGATCGATATCCCAATAACAATGCCCGTCACGTTCGGAAAACCCGTTGTCAAACCGGTGGATTTCCTGCAGCGACAACCGTCCATCCTGCAGTTCTCCCCTTACCAGCCTCCCGCTGGAGGCGCCGATATCAACCGCAACGTAATCTCTCATCGTTCAGCGCTCCTCGCTCTGAAATGCTGCCTGTTCTTACTTCTATCCTATGTCCGTTTTGTTTTATAGTCAACATAAACAAAGATCATTTATGTTGTTTAGTTTTTGTTTTTGTCTATTTCGTGAAAGAACTCTGTCTTACTCACCCGCTTCATTCCCGAAATACGGTTGCCAAGCGCCCCTTTTTCTCGCTATGATGGGAGGGAGCCCAAGACCCTGGTGTCTTGACAATATGAACGGATCCCGAGGTGAATCGCCATGCTGGCGGCAGAACGCAAACAAAAAATCATCGACCTGCTTCATCAGGACAAGCGTGTCCTGGTGTCCGAGCTCAGCCGGATGTTCGAGGTGACGGAGGAGACGATCCGCCGCGACCTGGAGAAGCTCGAGAAAGAGGGGATCGCAACCCGCTCCTACGGCGGCGCCATACTCAACCGGCACACGAACGAAGACTTGCCGTATACGACCCGGAACACGCTTAATGTGGAGATCAAGCGGGACATCGCGCTCAAGGCCATCGACCTAGTGAACGACGGCGACACGCTGATGATCGACCCGAGCTCTACAAGCTTTGAATTTTTGAAGACGCTGCATTCCAAAAACAACGTTACTGTCATCACCAATTCCGTCAGCGTCCTGAACGAATTCGCCAGCTCGAACCTGAACATTATTTCCACCGGCGGTTCGCTGCGCGCGCGTTCCCTGTCGCTGGTCGGCCCCGCCGCCCAGGAAACAGTGCAGAAGTACAACGTCGACACCGCGATCATCAGTTGCAAAGGCATGTCGCCGGACAAAGGCATCTCCGATTCCAACGAGCCGGAATGCGAGCTGAAGAAGCACATGCTCCGTCACGCGGACAAAGTCATTTTGCTGGCCGACCATACGAAATTTGACAAGAATGCTTTCGTCAAGCTGGCGGACTGGGAGCAAATCGACTATCTAATCACGGACGAGCGCCCCTCCGATGCCTGGCTTCAGCTTCTGCAAGGCAAGAACATCGAAGTGTTGTATTAACCAACGAGTAGCGCAAACACGATGCCCGGCCCATGAACTCCGATCGTCAGATCGTTTTCGATGTCCGCCGAACGGCTTGGGCCGGAGATGAAATGGATGCCGGCAGGCAAGGTTTCGCGTCCGACCGCATCGAACGTATCCAGCACCTCGCCCAAACGGGTTTTCATCCGCTCTACGGGGATGATCGCGAACAGCGCCGTCGGCAACAGGCTAACCGAGCGCCCTTCCTCCGCGGCCGACTGAACGACCAGCGAACCGGTATAAGCGACGGCAAAGTCCGGCGCCACGATGCCGAAGTCCGCCTCCGCCGCCCGGGCGATCCAGGCCTCGGAGCGATGCCCGTTCCACACGGACACGCGGGCGCCGTCTGCGGCAAGCGCCTCATCCAGTCCGAGCTCTGCCAGTAGCGGATTGTCCTGGCGTAGAATATAACGGGCGCCAAGCGCTTGCGCCTTGGCCATAATATACGCCTTGGCCGCTTCGAGATCGGCCAACCGGGAGACATGCCCCCCCGCTGCCGTAAAATTGTCCTCAAATCGAGCCAACCGCTCCTCCAGGCTCCAATCCAGCTCCCTCCAGTACGCCGGCGCTCCCCGGAACGGATGATCCGGCGCTTCCCGCAGCCGCGACCGCTTGAGTTTCCCGGCAATCCGGTCCATAAACTGCTCCTGCTTCTGCCGCGCTTCCACTTCCTTCACTTTTAACCAATCGTTATATTCGTTATCCATCATAGGTATGACCTTCTTTCCGGTCGATTGGCTTAGCCGCACGCTTGTGTAGCGCCGCCTTCATCCGCTCCTGCGCGACCGTGCCGGTCACTGTTTGCGCAACGGAAGCCCGCAGTTCATGCTGAAGCGCATCCCAGCGTTCGCGGAACGGTTCGTTTGCCAGGCTTGGCGCAATGCGGTAACGATTCCAGCCCTTCAGCGGGCCAATCCGCGCCGAAATTTCACCGTTACGAACGATAATTCGCTGCAAGACCCTTCCCGCCTTCAGCGCGCGATGGAACCGCTTGGAGCTTGACGTCACGGCGGCAAAGCCCCTCATCCCTGCCGTCTCCAGCTTGTTTCCAAAGCCTTGCTCGACCTTGCGCCTGCGCAAATAGACAAGCATGTCGTGCAGCGGGATTTTGACCGGACACGCTTCATAACAGGCACCGCATAAGCTGGAGGCCGAAGCGATATCGTCCCATTCCGCTACATTCTTGTTCAGCGCCGGCGTCAGGACCGCTCCGATCGGGCCGCTGTACGTTCCGCCGTAAGCGTGGCCGCCGATATGGCGATATACCGGACAAGCGTTGAGGCAGGCTCCGCAGCGGATGCAGTTCAGCAGCTCCTGAAACTCCGGATCACCCAGTTGCTCGGACCGGCCGTTATCGAGGATGATGATGTGCATCTCCTCCGGGCCGTCCCCATCCGCTGTACGGCGCGGTCCGGTGATGCCGGACATATAAACCGTCAACTTCTGACCGGTCGCCGAGCGCGGCAGCAGCGTCGCCATCACCTCGAGGTCACTCCAGGAGGGGATGATGCGCTCCATGCCCATAAACGTGATTTGCGTTTTCGGCACGGTCGACACCATGCGGGCGTTGCCTTCGTTCTCGAACAGCACGATCGAACCGGTCTCGGCGATCGCGAAGTTGCAGCCGGTCATGCCGATGTCCGCCGCCAGAAACTTCGCCCGCAGCTTCCGGCGCACGAAGCCCGCCAGCACGCTCGTTTCCGGCGGCAGCTCTTCCCCCGCCTCGCGGGACAGCAGCTCGGCGATCTGGTAACGGTTTTTGTGAATCGCCGGGATGATGATATGCGAAGGGGCTTCACCGGCAAGCTGAATGATATACTCGCCCAGATCGGTTTCAACCGCCTCCACACCCGCTTCTTCCAGCGCCCGGTTGATGTGCAGTTCCTCGCTGACCATCGATTTCGACTTCACGACGGAACGGGCTTGCTTGCGTGCCGCAATCTCCAAAGCAATCCGCACCGCCTCTTCACCGGTCGAAGCAAAGTGAACATGCGCCCCATTCGCCCGAGCTTGCTCGGCAAACCGATTTAAGTAGTAATCGAGATGCGCGATCGTATGCAGGCGAATTTGCCGCCCCCGTTCCCGCCATTCCTCCCAGTTCCCATGGTCATCGGCGGCTTTCCGCTTCCCGTCGCGCAGACGTTCGGTCGTAAATCGCACCGCCTTACGCAAGAAATCATTGTTTAGTGCTAGGTCCGCTCGCTCTTTTACGCTGCTCATGCCCCGCTCACCCCCTCATACAGCAGCTCCGCCAGATGCATCACGCGTACCGGCTGACGGCGGTGCCGTAGTTGACCGGCGATGTTCATCAGGCAGGCCATGTCCAGCCCGGTCAGTACCTCGGCTGACGTCTCCAGGACGTGGTCGGCTTTTTCCGTCACCATCGCCCCGGATATATCGGCCATCTTCACGGCAAACGTGCCCCCGAATCCGCAGCAATCCTCCGCAAATGGGAGCGGTACAAGCTCCATGCCCCTTACGTTTTGGAGTAGTGCCATCGGCTCCTCCCTGATTCCGAGCAACCGACTGCCATGACAGGACGGGTGGTACGTAACCTTATGCGGAAACGTCGCCCCAAGATCGGTTACGCCCAGCACCTGAACGAGGAATTGGGTAAATTCATACGACTTCGCTTTCAAGTCCTCGGCCATCGCCAGCCGGACCGGATCCAGCTCGAACAGCTTCGGGTAGTGATGAATCATTCCGATGCATGAGCCTGAAGGTCCAACAACGAAATCGCTATCTGAAAAAGCCTCAAGCAGCGTGGCCGCCGAACGTCGCGCTTCATCCCAATACCCGCTGTTGAACGCCGGCTGACC
>RCUU01000063.1_pt1 | contig 60257 bp, 57 predicted proteins | sample 2166211 | NCBI WGS metagenome assembly RCUU01 (sample SAMN09932620, study PRJNA488358) | compost metagenome | feature: garden; material: soil; isolation source: compost soil in phenylacetic acid-enriched culture | place: Germany: Experimental Botanical Garden Goettingen | collected 2016-01-27
CTGAGGCGCTCCTGACCGCTATTCCCTTCGGGAATGCGCTTGTTACCTTCCATGTCACTTGTTAATTATAGGCGCAGCGTACTCATACTTCCAATTCGCCCTTATGTAACAACAAGGATTTCAACCCCCGACGGGGTGAAATCCTTGGCTCATGCCCGATAGAGGGCGCAAGTATTAAGCTAGAGCTTGCGAGGCTTCGTCTAGGACGCGGACCCATTGGCCTTCGCTGGTGTTGACGTCCGCTTGGGTTAGCTTGACGCGGCATATTTTGCCGGTCAGGTCCGGAGTGCCCGGGAAGCGGATTTGCAAGTAGTTATCACTGAAGCCAGTCACGAAACCGTCCCCGGCGGTGCCTTTCTCATCCCTCTCCGGGATGACGTCCAGCACCTGGCCGACGAACTTCTCGGCATATGCGAGTTGCATTTGCTCGGACAACTCGATCAACTCATGCACGCGGGCATGCTTCACGTCCTCGTCGACTTGGTCCTCCATCCGCGCGGCCGGCGTTCCGCTCCGCTTGGAATAAGGGAACACGTGCATCTCGGAGAAACCGATGCGTTTGATTGCCTCGAAGCCCTCGCGGAACAGCTCATCCGTTTCCCCGGGGAAGCCAACGATGATATCCGTCGTAATGGCAACGTCCGGCATGAAATCGCGGATCATTTTGATTTTATGCTCAAACTCTTCGATGGTGTACTTTCTTCTCATGCGCTTCAATACTTCGTTGCTGCCTGCTTGCAGCGGGATATGGAAGTGGCGGCACATTTTCGAGGAATTCTTCAACACCTCAAGCATACGCTCGTCGATTTGGCTTGCTTCGATCGAACTGATCCGGATGCGGCCAAGTCCTTCTACTTTGTCCAAATCCCAAAGCAAGTCGGATAAACGGTAGTTTTCGAGATCATCCCCGTATCCGCCTGTATGGATGCCCGTCAGGACGATCTCGTTGTACCCTGCGGCGACTAACTGACGCGCTTGTTGGATAACGCTTTGCGGGTCACGGCTGCGCGACAAGCCACGAGACCATGGGATAATACAGAAGGTACAGAAGTTGTTGCAGCCCTCCTGGATTTTCAGGAACGCACGGGTATGATCGGCGAAATTCGGCACGTCCAGCTCTTCGAACTCCCGCGTTTTCATGATATTGCGAACTGCATTAATCGGCTTGCGCTGCTCTTGAAGCTGCTTCACGTAAGGGATAATCTTGTCCCGGTCCTGCGTCCCAATGACCAAGTCTACGCCGGGGATGTCCAAAATCTCCGCAGGCGATGTCTGCGCGTAACAGCCGGTCACCGCTACAATAGCTTCCGGATTGCGGCGCACGGCACGCCGAATAATTTGACGGCTCTTCTTGTCGCCGGTGTTCGTAACGGTACAGGTATTAATTAAATAGACGTCAGCAGCCGATTGCTCGAAATCAACCTGCTCGTAGCCTTCGTTTTTAAATAGCTGCCAAATGGCTTCGGTATCATAGAAATTAACTTTACAGCCCAAGGTGTAAAAGGCGACGGTTGGCATCGCTCAATTCCCCCCCATTTCTCCGGATTCATACATGATGCAAGTTAGGGCGGCCATAGCAGCCGTTTCGGTACGTAGAATACGTCGGCCTAAACCAACGGATACTGCACCAGCGGCTTCGGCTTCCCGTACTTCAGCTTCGGTAAAGCCGCCTTCGGGTCCGACTACAACGGCGACATTGACCTTCATATCAGGCGTCAGTTCGGTGACGAATGGCTTCAATACGTCCCGAAGCTGTCTGCCATCTTCTTTCTCATAACACAAGCATACCAGATCGTAGCCCGGCAGCGCGGCTAGCAGTTCTTCCCATTTGACCGAAAGCTCGACAACCGGAATTTTGCTGCGATGCGCCTGCTCGGCGGCTTCTTTGGCGATTTTCTGCCAGCGGGCGAGCCGTTTCTCTTCCTTCTTGCTATCGTATTGCACCACCGTGCGTTCGGATAGAAAAGGAAGAAACGAAGCGGCTCCAATCTCCGTGCACTTCTGGATCACCGTTTCCATCTTGTCGCCTTTCGGCAAGCTCTGGGCCACGGTCACCTGCAGCCACGGTTCTCCCGATCCCGCCAGTTCCTCTATAATCGTCGCAGTTACTTGCTGCGGCTCGATGAATGTAATCTCCGCGAGGACTTCACGGGAACCCCCGTCGCTCACGATCAGCTTATCGCCGGGCTTGGAACGCATCACCCTGCCGATATGGCGGGCATCCTCGCCGACAATGGTCACTTCCCGATCGCCAAATTGCATGGGCTCCACAAAATAACGCTGCATAGTATCATCCTCATCGTTCATGGTTCAAAATCGCCAAACTACATCATACAACTTTTGAAACCCTGTTTCCAGTCCTTCTTCCGCCCTATGCGCCGAACATGGCAAGGAACAAATGGGCGAACTGAAAATAGATCGCCTCGGCCGCATTATACAGCGGCGAGATCGTATAACGCTGCATTCCTGGAACGATCAGGATCACCAAGAAAATCAATACCGACCACTGTTCATATTGCTGCAGTTTGCCCAACATTCGACGCGGTACAACATCTTCCAGGATCCGATAGCCGTCCAGCGGCGGTAAAGGAATCAGGTTGAATAAAAATAAGAAAAAGTTCATGACGGTAAACAGATTAAAGAATATCAATACGGCCTGGAACAGCTTCTCGTTCGTAATCGAATCCAGAACGCCAAACTGAGCCAGCATCACGTAAACCAAGGTCCCGAGGACGCCCAACAGCAAATTGCTGAGCGGTCCCGCAACCGATACGATCACGCCCATTATGCGAGGCTTGCTGAAGTTATCACGGTTTACCGGCACGGGCCGGGCCCACCCGAAGCCGGCGATGAGAAGCAGAATAATGCCCAGCAGATCGAAATGGACAGCTGGATTCAACGTAACGCGTCCCAACAGCTTGGCGGTAGGATCACCGAATTTATTAGCAAAATAAGCGTGCGAAAATTCATGCAGCGTAAAAGCGATCACCAGGGTGATCAAATAAAAGGGAAGCTGGTCTAGCGGAAACCTCAATATTCGGTCTAACCATTCCATATACTGTTACCTCTTTCTCGCCACAAAAGCTACCCAATCCTCATCCCGGGCTGTCCGTTCCAATTCGAAACCCGCGGCAATCAGCGCTTCTTGTACGGCTTGTTCTTTGTTCTTATAAATGCCCGATGCGATATAGTAACCGCCGGACGCAAGTGCTTGGTATACATCCTCGATAAACAGCAAAATGATCTCAGCCAAAATATTGGCGACGACCACCCGTACGGGCAGCTTGACCTTAACTTCGGCGCTGCCTTCGCCTTTAAGGACGGACAACAGATCGCTTTCAACCACCTGGATTTGGTTCTCCAGACGGTTCAGTCGCGTGTTCTCCGTTGCACTGGATACGGCCACCGGATCCAGATCAAGCGCCAACACTTTGGAGGCACCAAGCCGGCAGGCCCCGATCGCTAGAATGCCTGAACCTGTACCGACATCAATTACTTCGTCGCCATCTTGGACGATACTCTCCAGCGTACGCAAGCATAACGACGTCGTTGGATGAGTACCCGTGCCAAACGCCATTCCGGGATCCAGTTCAATGATCTCCTCGCCCGGCTCTGGCGTATAATCCTCCCATGTCGGTTTGATCGTCAGCTTCTCAGACACCCGCAGCGGCTTAAAATATTGCTTCCAGTTGTTGGCCCAATCGTCTTCGCTTACGTCCCGCACGGTGATAACCGCATCTCCAGGGTCGATCTCATAACTCTTAAGCTCCTCGATGCGTGCCCGGACTTCGGCGATGACTTCATCGATATTCAGTCCTTCCGGAAAATACCCGCTGATTTTGGCTTCCCCTTCGGGAATGTCGTTGGGCGGAATTTCAAACCATTGCCCCAGCGAAGTATCGCGAGGTTTATCGTTATCGACATGCTCTTCAATGGTCACCCCACCTGCACCCGCTTCATGCAGAAAGTTGGATACCATCTCCACCGCTTCTTCTGTCGTATGTATAGTTATTTCTTTCCAAATCATCGTATGATTTCCTCCTTGACTAACATGCATAAGTTTTATTGTACTATAGAATAAAGAACGTGACAAAGCAAAACGGAGGAGCCTCGATAAGGCTCCCCCGCCTGCTACTACGGTTACAGCTTATATTGTCCCTGCTGGCGAGCGTCTGCTCGTTCACTGCGCTCCAGTGCCTCCCAGTCCTCCTGATCGGCTAAGTCATCGGCAAACTCTACATCGTTGTTATGTCCGATCGGCAGATTCTTTCCATTGGCGGAAACTCGCTTTGTTCGCCGATCCTCCTGATTTTGACTCATCAGAGGTTCATCTCCTTTAGGTTCAAAATGTCCATTTGTTAAATCAAGCCGCCTGCTTCTTCGATAATACGCAGCGCCTGATGGTGTATCGATTCATCGACGACGGCGGTCAACAGAATATCATGGCCGGTTGGGCCGCCTTGTCCCCCATGGCTGAGTCCGCTCGCTGCCGGATCCGCTGCGGCGAGAATCCCTGCCGAACGGTTGGTGATCGCCGCATCCTGGGTCACCGCCGCCAAGCTGGATATGCTTCCCGTTACCGGGTTCATCGGATCGTAACCTTCGCCGGCATAACGGCTGAAACGGTCGATCGACATATCCTCCACCCGCAGCGCACTTAATTTGCGGGCTACCCCCTCGGCTTCCTCCGGGCTTTTGAAATAGGCCAAAACATTCTTTTCAGCCATTCTTCCTCCCTGCCTTTCGTTTTACGCTTCAATGAAGCTGCACCCTGCACAGCCCATTATTCCGTAGGATGTAATCTTGGCCTTGGCTTTATGCAAATTTTGTTCCAGGCCTGTTTATTTTAAATTTGAAACGTTGAACGAACTTGTCCGTATTACTTGCTAGGGAACAGAACATACTTACTTGCATAGGAGGGTTCATGCACCATGTTAAAAAGAGTGATGCTGCTCATGATGGCCTTTACCGTATTCTTCACTTTCACTGCCCCGGACTTTGCCGACGCAAGACGCGGCGGAGGGTTTAAATCCGGGCCGCGTACCTATAAACCAACTCCGAAAAAACCGGCACAAAGCGAGTACCAGAACACGACGGGTAATCGGACGGGAGCTACGACAGGGACTCCGACGACGAACCGGGGATTCTTCAGCGGCGGCAGCTTTATGCGCGGGATGATGATCGGCGGTTTTGCCGGTCTGCTGTTCGGTGGGTTGTTTGGCAACATGGGCTTCTTTGGCAATCTCTTAGGGTTAGCCGTAAACCTGTTGGCCATCTATGTCATTATTATTGCCGTCACGGCCTTATACCGCCGGTTTAAGAAGCAACCGCGCCACGACGATTACCGGGGCGGAGGCCGACATTAAGCCATGATCCTCGGGATGGACGAGATCATTAACGCGATTTGCCTGCATACCGCTGAACGGACGGGCGTCCGCCCCACCGATGTGACGGTGGAACTCAGTTGGGATGAAGATACCGGTTATACCGGCGAGGTTTGGGTTAACGGCCGCAGCCGTTATATCGTTGAATCGAACATCATGGAAGCGATCATGGTGTACGTTCACCGGGAATATGGGATGCGAGTATTCCGGGAAGATATCCGGCTGGTGTTGGAGGAAGAAATCATGGCGGAGATCCAAAGCCCATAGCAAAAAAAAGGCGCGAACCGAGTTGAGTCCTCGGTTCGCGCTTTTTCATTGGGGATCAATCCCCGCGAAATGCTCGTTTCATTCGGTCAAAGAAAGATTGTTCATGCTCATGTGTCTGTTCGCCGTCCAGCGAAGCAAATTGGCGCAAAAGCTCCTTTTGCTCGTCGCTCAGCTTGCTTGGCGTCACGATGACCACTTTCACGTGCTGATCTCCCTGGCCGATCCCGCGCAGGCGCGGAACCCCTTTGCCTTTTAAGCGGAAATAGGTTCCGGTTTGCGTCCCGGCCGGAATTTTCAGCTTCACCTTCTCCGTCAGCGTCGGAATTTCGATCTCATCGCCAAGCGCAGCTTGGGCAAACGTTAACGGAACCTCGCAATAGATATCGTCGCCCTCGCGTTCGAAGAAATCATGCGTTTTCACGCGGATGACGATGTACAGATCACCGGCAGGACCGCCGCGCAGACCGCCTTCGCCTTCCCCAGACATCCGCAGTTGTGCCCCATCGTCAACCCCGGCAGGAATGCGCACATGAATTTTACGCTGTTTTTTCACTTTACCGCTGCCGGCACAGGTCGAACATTTTTCCTTGATGATTTGCCCTTTGCCGCCGCAGTTGCTGCAGGCCCGCCGATTAACCATACGGCCAAACGGCGTGTTCTGTACGACTTCCTGCTGACCGGTACCGTGGCACACGGAGCAAGTAACCGGCTTCGTTCCAGGTTTAGCCCCGGTGCCAAAGCAGGTGTCGCAGTTTTCGGTGCGCGGAATTGTGATGTCCGTTTCCTTGCCGAATACCGCTTCCTTGAACTCGATCGTCATCGTGTATTGCAAATCGTTGCCGCGCTGCGGAGCGTTAGGATCACGCCGACCGCCGCCGCCGCCGAAGAACATATCGAAAATATCCCCAAAGCCGCCAAAATCCCCGCCGGAAAAGCCGCCGCCCATCCCCTGATTCGGATCAACATGGCCGTATTGGTCATAACGCGCACGTTTCCCTGAGTCACTCAGGACGTCATACGCTTCTTTAACTTCTTTAAATTTCGCTTCCGCATCCTCCGCTTTATTGACGTCCGGGTGATACTGCCGGGCCAGCTTGCGGTAAGCTTTTTTGATTTCCTCGTCGGATGCGGTTTTACCGAGGCCCAGCACCTCGTAGTAATCGCGTTTTTCTGCCATTCTTCCACCCCCGTCTGTCGTCTTTTGATCACGAAGCAAATTGAGAAGTTAACCCGACATATAGTTAGATCACAAAGCAAAAACCTGATTTACCAGTCATTATTTGATCACGGCAAAAGGAAAGTCAAAGCGCGGAAGCAGCCCGCACTTTGACCTTCCTGGTTGCCAAAGTCTATTCCCAAGACTCTACTGCTCTGTGAGTCATCTTAGCTTTGTTTCTTGTCTTCGTCAACCACTTCATAGTCGGCGTCCACGACGTTATCGCGGGTTTGGCCGCCAGCGGATTCGGCTGCGCCTTCTGCTCCAGCTGCTTGCGAAGCCTGCTCATACAGCTTCACGGACAATTGTTGAACGATTTCGGTCAGCTTCTCCGAAGCCGCTTTGATTTGCTCGAGATCGTCGCTTTCCAGCGCTTTCTTCAGCTCTTCTTTGGCCGCATTGGCTTTGTCGGTTTCGGCTGCGTCTACTTTGTCGCCCAGCTCTTTCAACGTCTTATCAACGCTGTAGATCAATTGGTCGCCGTTGTTCTTCGCTTCAACCAGCTCTTTGCGTTTCTTGTCTTCTTCGGCATGCAGCTCGGCGTCCTTCATCATCTTCTCAACTTCCTCATCGCTCAAGCCGCTGGAGGAAGTGATCGTGATTTTTTGACTCTTGCCGGTTCCTTTATCTGTTGCCGACACGTTTACGATCCCGTTCGCATCGATGTCGAAGGTAACTTCGATTTGCGGTACGCCGCGTGGCGCGAGTGGAATGTCACCCAGCATGAAGCGTCCCAGCGTTTTGTTGCCAGCAGCCATTTCCCGTTCCCCTTGCAGAACGTGGATTTCCACGCTTGGCTGGTTATCGGCATAAGTGGAGAATACTTGCGATTTGCTTGTCGGAATCGTTGTGTTCCGTTCAATCATCTTCGTAAATACGCCACCGGCCGTTTCGATCCCGAGCGAAAGCGGAGTAACGTCGAGCAGTACAACGTCTTTCACATCGCCCGTCAGCACGCCGGCTTGCACCGCTGCGCCAAGCGCAACAACTTCGTCCGGGTTCACGCCTTTGTGCGGTTCTTTACCGGTCAATTTCTTAATTGCTTCCTGAACGGCTGGAATCCGCGTGGAACCGCCGACAAGAACGATCCGATCGATATCCGCAGGCGTCATCCCCGCATCGCTTAAGGCACGGCGAGTTGGGCCGAGCGTACGCTCTACAAGATCCGCGGTTAATTCTTCGAATTTCGCGCGAGTCAGGTTAACCTCAAGGTGCTGCGGCACGCCGTCAACGACGGTGATAAACGGCAGGGAGATTGTTGTGGTCAATACGCCGGACAATTCCTTCTTCGCTTTCTCTGCCGCATCTTTCAAACGTTGCACTGCCGCTTTATCTTTGCTCAAATCAATTCCTTGATCTTTCTTGAATTCAGCCACCAGGTAATCGATGATTTTCTGGTCGAAGTCATCGCCGCCGAGATGGTTGTCCCCGCTCGTCGCTTTTACTTCGAAGAAGCCGTCGCCTAGTTCAAGGATCGATACGTCAAACGTACCGCCGCCAAGGTCATACACGAGAATCGTTTGATCTTCCGCTTTTTCCAGACCGTATGCCAGAGCTGCTGCTGTTGGTTCGTTGACGATCCGCAGCACATCAAGACCTGCGATTTTGCCGGCGTCCTTGGTTGCCTGACGTTGGCTGTCGTTAAAATAAGCCGGGACCGTGATCACCGCTTGGGTGACGGTTTGGCCCAAATAGGCTTCTGCATCGGCTTTCAGCTTCTGCAGAATGATTGCGGAAATTTCCTGAGGCGTAAAATCTTTACCGTCGATCGATTCTTTATGGTTTGTACCCATATGCCGTTTAATCGAAATGATCGTACGATCCGGATTGGTGATGGCTTGGCGTTTTGCCGTTTCCCCAACGATCCGTTCGCCGTCCTTCTTAAAGCCTACAACGGATGGAGTCGTACGCGCACCTTCCGGGTTAGGAATGACGACCGCTTCGCCGCCTTCCATCACTGCTACGCAGGAGTTGGTTGTTCCTAAGTCAATACCGATTACTTTACTCATTACGTTATGTCCTCCTTAATAGGTTAAATCATCTTAAATTACAAAGCAGGTTCAATCATCTCAGCCGCTGACTTTGACCATCGCCGGACGCAGTACCTTATCTTTCAAAAGATAACCCTTCTGTACCACTTCTACGACGATACCCTCTTCATGCTCATCGGATTCCACTTGCATGATGGCTTGATGGAACTCAGGGTTAAACGGTTGTCCTTCCGCTTCCATCGGAATCAATCCTTCGGCCTTAAGCACGCCTTCCAACTGGCGGAAGATCATTTCCACTCCCTTAATGTAGGAATTGGCGTCCGTGCTCTCTCCGGATGAGCTAAGTGCTCGTTCAAAGTTATCAATCACCGGCAACAGCTCGGTAATCAATTTGGCGGAGGCGTATTTCCCTAACTCTTCCTTCTCCTTAACCGTACGGCGACGGAAATTATCGAAATCGGCTTGCGTTCTTAGCAGCCGCTGCTGGTAATCCTCACTCTCTGCGCGCAGCTTCTCCAATTCGGCGGAAGCGCCGGCATCTGCGGTAACCTCTTCAGCCGCAATCTGCGGTTCATCGACAACCTCTTCCTGCCTCGCGTCAGGTTCCGGCGTTTGTTGCAGGTCCTCTTGCACGTTATCGTTCATGTTCGTTTCTTCCTCTACATTATGATTGATGTTATCTTGAATCGGTTGCGATTCCTTCAAGATGCTCACCTCCTTAACATGCAGCTAGATGAATCATTCATGCATGTTATGGCATCCGGGTCAGAAATTTGCTCAAATCTCTCGATAAAATCTCCAATATCCGAATGACCCTGGCGTATTCCATCCGAGTTGGTCCCAAAATGCCAATAGTTCCAACCGCTTCACCTTCCAGTTGATAGGTTGCCGTGATGAGACTGCAGTTGGCGAACGCTTCATGGTCGTTCTCGGTACCGATACGCACCTGAATCCCCGAACCCGCCGCCGCAGAGATCATTCTCGTCAAAGTTGGCGTCTCCTCCAGTAAATCCAAGATGCCTTTCACCTTGTCTACGTCACGGAACTCCGGCTGGGTCAGCATGTTCGTCGCCCCGCTCAAGAAGAGGCGTTGGCCTTCCGTGCCTGCGTCAAGCGCTTGATCCAACACTTTCATCAACTCTTCAAAATGCTCGATATGCCGCTGCATCTCTTGACCGATCTCGTTATACAAGGCGGACTTGAGCTTGTAGATCGGCACGCCGGTCAGCTTGCGGTTCAACAGATTGACCACCCGTTCCATCTCTGAAACGGACAAGCCAGCCGGAACGGATATCGTCTTGTTCTCCACTTGTCCCGTATTCGTCACGACGATGGCAACCGCCGTCGTCTCGTTCAGCGGCAAGAGTTGAAAATGCCGCAAAGACGTATGAAAAACTTCCGGCCCAAGCAGGATGGAAGTGTAGTTGGTCATTTGGGAGAGAATGGTCCCGGCATGTTGAATCATTAGTTCGGTTGCGTTCAGCTTCTCCGCGAAAAACGCTTTTAACGTTGTCAGTTCATCATTCGTTAGCAAATTCAACGGTGTCAGATGATCCACATAGTAGCGGTATCCCTTATGAGAAGGAATACGGCCCGCCGACGTATGCGGTTGCTCCAAAAAACCGAGTTCCTCCAAATCGGCCATTTCGTTACGGATCGTCGCTGGACTGTATCCAACATCGCCCCGCTTCGAAATGCTTCGGGATCCCACAGGCTCCGCCGAGCGAATATAGTCGTCTACGATAGCTGTTAAAATCATTCTTTGGCGTTCCGTCAACATGGCAATCCCTCCTGAGTAACCTCGATTTTTCGGTTCGTTAGCACTCAATGTCGTAGAGTGCTAATTACTAATACAAAAATACCAAACCGACCTGACGATTGTCAAGTCAGTCCAGTATCTTCAGAACAGCGATTTCGTCGCAGCAATGCTGCTTCGCGCAATTCACGCAGTCGGTCCACACTTTCTCCGGAAAGATCTCTTTATTAACAACCGCAAATCCGTTTTTCACGAAAAAGGAAACCTCATACGTGAGCGCCATCACCTTTGGGATCGCTTGTCTCCGCGCCTCTTCTACCAACTGCTCGACGAGCATGGAACCCAGCCCCTTGCCTTTATGGCCTTCGGCAATCCCAAGCGAACGAATCTCGACCAACTCCTCGCCCAGCTTGCACAGCGATCCGCAGCCGACAACCTCGCCATCCACTTCCGCGACGACGAAATCCTTGATCTGGCGCTCCAGCACCGCCTGCGAACGCGGCAGCATAATGCCTCGCTGGGCATACCCCTCAATCATCTTATATAATGGCTCGACGTCCGTTAAGTTCGCCTGTCTGCACACGGCAACCGCTGGCATGCTGTTTTCCCCCTCGATCACAAATCAAATAATATGAATAAATATACATTATGCGGTATAAAACTTCAAGGAAAATGTTTCACCGCCATGTCACGTTCAAAGTATATTCAGCGGAACGCAAAAAAGCAGCTTAGCTACTTCATAAATGAAGTGCAAGCTGCTTGATTCATCGGTTGCTATACGGTTAAAACACCGATAAACTCGGCAAATACCTCGTTTCCGAACAATACGCCTTGCTTGCTTAACCGGTAGCCTTCTCCATCCTCATGGGTCTCCAGCAAACCGGCGCTAAGCATCTTGTTGAGCGGCCGGGCAAACACGTCATCCAGCTCTTCGTCAAATTGCTTGCGGAAGTCCGCCTTGCGGATGCCGTCCAACATGCGAAGGCCTACCATCACGAAATCCTCCATCGCCTCTTCCCGGGACACGCCAAACTGCTCCAAGCGAGGAAGGCCTGCTTTCGCCGCTTCAACGTAAGGATTCACACCCTTGATATTGACGTGACGCTTGCGGCCAACATAACCGTGAGCGCCGGCACCCAGGCCGTAATAATCCTCGTTCTTCCAATAAGTAATATTATGCCGGCTGGCAAAGCCGGGTTTCGCAAAGTTGCTAATCTCGTACTGTTTGTACCCGGCCTGCTCCATCCGTTCCATCAGCAGGAGATACATATTCAGCTCCTCCTCTTCACTGGGGAGCGGAAGCTGATTTTTGTGGTACAGCGTATGGAACAGCGTGTTCTCTTCGACCTTCAGGCTATAGATGGAATAATGGGGTAGCCCGAGTTCCAGCGCCCGAGAAACGCTATAATCCAGCATCTCAACGGTCTGATTCGGCAGTCCGAACATCAAGTCGATGGACAGATTGTTAAGTCCGACGGCGCGCGCATTGTCCAGGCTCCGGTAAACGTCGTCCGTGTTATGAATCCGGCCGATACCGCTTAACAGTTCATTCTGGAACGCCTGCACGCCGAAGCTGACCCGGTTCACGCCGCCGTCTTTCATGACCGTCATTTTGTCCCGATCTGTCGTTCCCGGGTTGGCTTCCATCGTAAATTCAATATCGCTGGACCAATGGGGGAAATGGCGTCTGACCGATGCCAGGAAGAACTCCATTTCTTGCGGATTGAGTACAGTTGGCGTGCCCCCGCCTACAAAGATACTGCGGATTTCACCCGGTGGGGTCTGCTGAACCGTCCGTTCCATTTCTCGGTCCAAGGCGCGCAAATAGTCCATCACCGGCTGATCTTTCAGGACGTAGGAATTGAAATCGCAATAAAAGCACTTGTTCGTGCAAAACGGGATATGGATATATACGGCTTGCGGTGCGATGGATGGTTCGAGGTGCGTCATATCGCTGCCCGCCGCCGGGTTATGGATCGGCACTCCCTGCCCTGATCGGTTTGTCGTTTGGTTCATGGTCATGCCCTCCTCCGTAATTATCATGAATAATAGTAGAAAGGAAAGCCTGACGGCTTTCCTTCATCAAACGATTTGCATTTCTTAATTGTCGTCGATTTTCAGTACGGCCATAAACGCTTCCTGCGGTACCTCGACGTTGCCGACCTGCTTCATCCGCTTCTTGCCTTCCTTCTGCTTCTCCAGCAGCTTGCGCTTCCGCGAGATATCACCGCCGTAACATTTGGCAAGGACATTCTTGCGCATCGCCTTAACGGTCTCGCGGGCGATGACCTTCTGCCCGATCGAGGCCTGAATCGGCACTTCAAACATTTGGCGCGGGATCAGCTCACGCAGCTTCTCGCAAATGATCCGGCCACGGTGGTAAGCACGTTCGCGGTGGACGATAAAGGACAAAGCGTCGACCTGCTCTCCGTTCAGGAGGATGTCCATCTTCACCAGGTTCGATTGACGATAACCCGACAGCTCATAATCGAAGGAAGCGTAACCCTTCGTGCTCGATTTCAACTGATCGAAGAAGTCGTATACAATCTCCGACAATGGCACCTGGTACGTAATCGTCACACGGGTTGTGTCAAGGTATTCCATATTCACGAACTCGCCGCGTTTGCTTTGGCAGAGTTCCATGACGGTTCCGACATAATCATTGGGTACGATGATCGCCGCTTTGACGTAAGGCTCCTCGACATAGTCGATTTTGCCGACCTCCGGATAGTTGGACGGGTTGTCGATGGAGATCGTCTCGCCGTTCGTCAGCGTTACTTTGTAAATAACGCTTGGCGCCGTCGTAATCAGCGGAATGTTGAATTCCCGCTCAATCCGTTCCTGAATGACGTCCATGTGCAACAATCCCAGGAAGCCGCAACGGAAACCGAAGCCCAGCGCGCTTGAGGTTTCCGGTTCGAAGCTCAGCGAAGCGTCGTTCAACTGCAGCTTCTCCAACGCTTCACGCAGATCGTTGTAATCCGACGTTTCGATCGGATACAAGCCGCAATAGACCATCGGGTTAATCTTACGGTAACCCGGCAGCGGTTCAAGTGTCGAATGCTTCGCGTCCGTGACGGTATCCCCGACGCGAGTGTCGCCGACCGTCTTGATCCCGGCAACGATAAAGCCGACATCGCCGACATTCAGCTCGTCCACGATTGTCATCCGCGGTTTGAAGGCACCCACTTCGATAACCTCAAACGTTTTTTCCGTTGCCATCATTTTGATTTTCGAGCCAGCCTTAATTTGCCCGTCAATGACGCGCACGTAAACGATAACGCCCTTGTAAGGGTCATAATGCGAATCGAAAATCAGCGCCTTCAGCGGCTGATCCGGGTCTCCCGTTGGTGCAGGCACCTTCTGTACGACCTGCTCCAGAATCTCCTTAATCCCGATCCCGGCTTTGGCGGAAGCGTGCACCGCTTCGCTGGCATCGAGGCCGATGACATCCTCAATCTCCTGCTTCACCCGATCGGGATCGGCGCTTGGCAAGTCGATTTTGTTAATGACCGGCAAAATCTCCAGGTTGTTATCGAGCGCCAGATAAACGTTGGCCAGCGTTTGCGCCTCGATCCCCTGAGCGGCGTCTACCACTAGAAGGGCGCCTTCGCAAGCGGCCAAACTGCGGGAGACCTCGTAAGTGAAGTCGACGTGTCCCGGCGTATCGATGAGGTTCAGCAAATACTCCTCCCCATCGTCGGCGCGATAGGTTAAGCGGACGGCCTGTAGTTTAATCGTGATTCCACGTTCGCGTTCCAAATCCATTTGGTCAAGGACCTGCTCCTGCATTTCCCGGGAAGTCAGCGCCCCGGTATACTCCAGAATTCGGTCGGCCAATGTCGATTTGCCATGGTCTATATGTGCAATAATACAGAAATTGCGAATTTTCGCTTGTCTAGCCCTAATATCTGTCATCCTTACCCCCACCACAAATCATCGAAGTCATACAATCAATTTATTATATCAGTTGCAGGGGCAAGCAGCAATCACGACGAGTTAAATTCCGTTTACAGCTTCAACATCTCCAGAAGAACCCGGTCGCCCAAATAAGGCAAATATTCATGACCGTATTCATGATAAACCACCAGTTCCTTCTCCGATAGGATCTTGTTATAGGCCGCAAATTGCGTATAGGGCGGGCAGATCGTATCGGCCAAGCCGGTGACGAAGATGACCCTTGCCCTTATGCGATCGGCGAGATTCTGAACATCGATGTAGCCCAATTTGTTGAAGAAATCGTCCTGCTTCTGGTGCAGAGGATCCATAAACCGGAAGTAGTAGGCCAACTCCTCGTACGCAGAACTGGCGACTTCCATTTCCCATGCCTTCTTGTAGTCCGTTAGGAACGGGTACACCGCAATGGCCAGCTTCACCCGCGGCTCCAGCGCGGCACAGGCCAAGGCTAAAGCGCCTCCCTGTGAGCAGCCGTGCACGCCGATTCGATCGGGTTCGACCTGTTCCATCGTCATCAAGATCCGCACGGTTTGGACGAGATCGAGAAATACATTGCGGTAATACAGCTGATCCGGGTTGTCTTCGTCGATCCCGCGAATGATATGTCCTTTCAGCGTTGTTCCCCTAACGTTCAGGTTATCCTCAGACAAACCGCCTTGCCCCCGGCAATCCATGGCAATGACTGTAATGCCATGAGCCGCATACGCCGCTTTATCCGACCAATCTCCGCTTCCGGTATGATACCCGTGGAATAAAGCCAGCCCTGCTCCTCGACCCTGCGGGTGTTTGGGTTTCGCCAATTTCGCATGAACCCGTGCTCCGCCTACTCCCATGAAATACAGATGATAACATTCAGCGAGCGGTGTCTGAAAATCCGCCGGGACCAACTCGTATTTGAGCGGTTGGGCGTCCAATTCACCCAAGGCCCGCGCCCAATAAGCGTCGAAGTCGTCAGGTTTGGGACTGCTCCCCTCGTATGTTAACAAGTCCACCAATTTATCGTTAGCCATCTCGGCGCCTCCCGTTCCCGCTACATTCTTCCGATATCGGCGTCGTCGCCGACTTCCTCATGCGTAGCTTTTACATAATCCACGATCTCCTGCACCGTCGTATAGGCGACGCCTACATAGGTGTCCGCAGCTCCGTAGTAAATGGTGATTCGCCCTGTATCAGCATCGGTAAGGGCGGCACACGGAAACACCACATTGGGCACGAAGCCACGCTCCTCATACCATTCTTCCGGCGTCAGCACGTAGGTGCTGGAGCGGTATTTCACGCGAGAAGGTTCGTCTTTATCCAAGATTACCGCGCCCATACTGTAAACCAGTCCGTTACACGTCCCAGTCACGCCATGATAAAACATCAGCCAACCCTCGGACGTTTCGATGGGAGCCGGGCCTCCGCCGATCTTCACCGATTGCCACCAACCTTGCCCGCCCTTGGTCATCACATGGCGATGTTTGCCCCAATAAACGAAATCCGGGCTTTCGCTAAGGAAGACGTCGCCAAACGGCGTGTGGCCGCTATCGCTTGGGCGAGACAACATCACGAAATTGCCGCCGATTTTCCGCGGGAACAACACGCCGTTGCGGTTAAACGGCAGGAACGGATTTTCCAAGCGAACAAACGTCTTGAAGTCCTGAGTTGTGGCCACGCCGATTGACGCGCCGTAGAAATCGGTGCACCAAATAATATAGTAGATATCCTCCACCTTCACCAACCGGGGATCGTACGCATAATTCGGTTGGAACGGCTTCCCTTGTTCATCTACGAATAAAATCCGTTCCTCGTCGATTTTCCAGTCATAGCCGTCATTACTCCAACCTACATGCAGATGAGGACGACCGTTAATCGTTTCGGCGCGGAAAACACCAACGAAACGGCCTCCGTAAGGAACGACCGCGCTATTGAAAATCCGCGCGATACCCTTGGCCGGATTTCTCTTCACGACGGGGTTAGCGCTATGTCTCCATACGGGTCCTGCCGCAGACTCCGGTTTGTCTTGCCATGGGATATTCGGCAGGTTCTCTCCAATAATATTCACTGTGCTCATGAGGTTACCCCTTCCAATTCAATCAGATGAGTGCGTTTATTTGACCGAGCCTTGCGCGAATCCGTTGTAAATGTATTTCTGCAGCGATACAAAAGCGATCAAGATCGGCACAATCGTAATCATGATCCCTGCACAGATGACTTCCCATTGTGAACCGTAAGGGCCTTTAAACTTGAACAGTGCGGTGGAGATCACCTGCAGATCCTCGCTAGGCATATACAGGAACGGCGTATAGAAATCGTTATAGATATTGACGCCCTTCACGATAATGACGGTGACAATGGCCGGGGCGAGCAGTGGTAGAATAATCCGCCAGTAAATCGTAAAATAAGAAGCACCGTCCAGCATGGCCGATTCGTCCAGAGATTCGGATATCGAATCCAGAAACTGCATGAAGATATACACGGCAATAATATCCGTGCCCAAGTAGAGCAAAATCGGGGCAAAGCGCGTATCGACCAGGTGAAAGAAATTGATGATTCGGAAAGTGGCGACCTGGGTCGTCACGCTTGGAATCAGGGTCGCCAGTAAGAAGGCGCCCATCAGCAACTTGTTGCCGCGGAATTTGAAGCGGTTCAAGACGTAAGCGATCATCGAGCCGATCAAGGTGGCGCCGAGGATTGAAACAATCACGATGATCACCGTGTTCCCGAAGCCTAGCAGCATTTTTCCGTTAAGAAAAGCTTTGGAATAGTTGGCGAAGTTCAGCCAGTTCTCAGGCGGCGTCAATGGGCTGGTCGAGCCGTATTCCTTATTCGTTTTAAAGGAAGCAAACAGCACGACGACGATGGGAACCAACGCCGCGAAAGCGCCCAGCAGCAAGCTGATATATTTAATGAAGGACGTGGCGGCATATTTCAATCTATACATGGCTTACTTCTCCTCCTTGATCAACATGCGCTGCAGCAGGGTCACGATGATGACGATGAACAGCAGGACGACCGCCATGGCGGAAGCGAGGCCAAGCTTGTTATATTTAAACGCGGTGGTCACCGTCTGGATGACGAACGTGTTACTTCCGTTAGAGCCGCCGGTCATAATATACGGAATGTCGAAGGCACTGATCGCGCCGCTGATGGCGAGGATCAGGTTGAGCTGCACGATTTTCATAATGCTCGGGATAATGATATGGCGGAACTGGTGCCAGCGGTTGGCCCCGTCGATCTCGGCAGCCTCGTAAATATCGGAACCGATCGAGGATATCGCGCCTAGGAAAATAATGAAGTTAAAGCCCATATATCTCCACAAGGACGCGCCTGCCAGCGAGATGTTGATGATGTTTGGGTTTTTCAGCCATCCCTGCGTAAAGGCGCCGAGCCCCACCGATTGCATTAAGGTATCCAGCGTACCGTCCGGACGGAAGAAGAACAGGAAAATGAACCCGATGGCTACCCCGTTTAGAAGGTAAGGAAAGAACAAGACCCCTTTGAAAAAGTTTTTGAGCCGTACTTTAAAGCTTAAAATCGTCGCGAAATAAAGAGCTAAAGCCATTTGAACGAAGGTAGCGCCGAAATAATATAAGCTGACCTTAAAGACGGTGAAATACTTGGAGTCGGTAAAAATCGTCTTGTAGTTCTCAAACCCTACGAAATCGTAATGCTTGCTATAACCGTTCCAATTGGTGAAGCTGTATTTGAACATATTAAATACCGGCAAGTAGGCGAAAGTGAACAATAAGGCGACCGGGATCAGCGAGAAGGCGAAGATGATCACTTTCCGCTGGGTTTTGTAGCTTAAATTTTTGAACACCACTCACACCTCCAAAAACTCTGAAAAATGCCTATATCTGTCTCTCCTTGACCAAGATCACAAGGGAAACGCACATTCAGCACGTTCCCCTTGCAAGTTTTGTCTCCCCGGTGACCGAAGTTATTTCGCAAATTTGGCGCGGGATTTGATCCAGGCGTCGTTCAGATCCTTCATGATGTCGTCATAGGATTCATCGAGGTTGCCGATCGCGGCTTCCATGATCCGTTTCTTAAATTCAGGTTGCCACAAGCCGATTTCTGCATCCTTGTCGATTTTGTCCACCAAACCTTCTTGGCCTTGCTGTGCAGGGGTTTGCAATTCAAACTTCACATCGGACCCTTCGAATTGCTTCAGCGTTTCAGGAAGCGGAGCGCCTACAACCGGGCTCATGCCGCCTGCTTGTTCCGTAGGATATCCGGATTTATTGATGAACCAGTCCAGCCAAGCTCTTGCCGCTTCTTTGTTCTTGCTGTGCTTGCTGATGCCTAGCGTATAGTCGTCGGCTAGTGGCATAATGATTTCCTTGGCATTCGTCGGGAAAGGCATGTAAGCGATGTCATCTGGATTCTCAGCTAACCCTTGAACCTGCCCGATCGCCCACGAACCCAGCACCATGGCCCCGATTTTGCCATTGGCCATGTCGGCTTTGGAGGCTTCCCAGTTCGTCGTGGTTGGGTCTTCTTCAATTAAACCTTGTTTCGCGGTGTTGTACATCACTTTGTACAGTTCATAGTGCGGTTGTCCAGGAACGAAGTTGTCGTCCGTGTTGGGTTGCGTAACGTTGACGTAGTCGACGCTTCCGGCAACGGTAGTCAATACAGCTTCCCATTGGGTCAAAGGCCAGCTGTCCGCATAGTTGCTGTATAGAGGAATCGCGTCGCCTTTGTCTTTGATTTTCTGCAAAGCCGCTAAAAATTCGTCCGGCGTTCTTGGTGTCGTCGTTACGCCGGCGTCATTGAACACTTTCTTGTTGTACAAAATACCGGAGAAGTTCACTGCGATCGGAATGCCGTAAGATTGCCCGTCTACGGTTCTCTCTTCCAAACCGATGTACTGCTTGCTCAGTTCCTCCAATGTACCGAGCGGTTCGAAGAACTCTGGGGTATCCGCGAGCGGAATGCTGGTAGGAAGCAGCAGAACATCGCCGTAATCGTCGGAGTTCATCCGAACCGTAATTTGTCCTTCATAGTCGGAAAGTGCTTGAAACTTCACTTTGACATTCGGATATTCCTTATTGAACTCGGCCGCGTAATCTTTGAATACCGTATCCACGATGTCTGTTCTTTGGGTAATGACGGTAATTTCTCCGGAGATATCTCCGCCCGCTGGTTGCTCTGAGCTGGTGCTTTCAGTTCCGGTATTCCCCGTCACATTGTTCTGAGCCGCGTTGTTCTTGTTGTTCCCTCCACAGCCTGCCAGTAGAGTCAGGACAAGCATCAAGGCCATCAAGCCGAGAAACGATTTACTTTTTCTCATTTCTGTTAACCCCTTTCAGTTTATAAATTAGGTTATCGATAAACTACATACGATTCTATATTGAATACGCTTTCTCGTCAATAATGAAGTCGATATATTTTTATTTTGTAAAGTAATTTTTCAGGTTATATTAGGTTTTTATTAAGTCCGACCTACTTCTTATCTTTCTATTTACCGATAGAATAGGTATACTGGATTTTAGGTCGATTGGCTCTCATGAAACGATTTAACGGGATGGTGAATACAAGTTCATGAAAAGCAACATAACGATGAAAGATATCGCCGACAAGTTAGGCGTCAGCAGTGTAACGGTATCCAAAGCGCTGAATGACAAAGAAGGCGTTAGCGACACCCTGAAGCTGAAGATCAAAAAGGTAGCCGGCGAAATGGGTTACCGCTTCAACTCAGCGGCCAAATCGATCAAGGACGGACTTTCATATAATATTGGAGTCATGATACCGCAGCGGTTTACGGGGCTCCGGGAGTCCTTTTATTTGCAGGTCTATCAGCAGATCGCCATTCAATTGGACCACTACGGCTACTTCGGAATTTTAAACATATTAAGCAGTGAAGACGAAGAACAGCTGAATTTCCCGCGAGTCTACAGCGAGAATAAGGTGGACGGCATCATTATTTTGGGGCAGGTCAGCAAGAAGTACATCGAAACGGTGCAAAATATGGAGTTGCCGAAGCTGTTTCTCGACTTTTACGATGAGCATGCCGCGATCGATTCGATCGTTACCGATAACTTTTACGGCGCATACGAGATCACCAATTATTTGATCCAATGCGGCCATCGCGACATCGCCTTTGTAGGCAACATCTATTCCACCAGCAGTATCCAGGATCGTTTTCTAGGTTATTACAAATCGTTGCTGGAACACGGAATGGCGTTAAATGAGCGCCTGCTACTCAATGATCGTGACGAACATGGCGCTTATATCGATATTGAGCTTCCGGAACAAATGCCTACCGCGTTCGTCTGTAACTGTGACCAGGTTGCCTATATTTTTGGCGAGCGTCTAAACAACATGGGTTACCGCGTTCCGGATGACTGCTCGATTGTCGGATTCGACAACGACGTTTACGCAACACTGGCGAACCCGCCGCTAACAACGGTCGAGGTGGATATTGAGCAGATGGCCCGTTCCGCCGTCAAGGCGATCATGGATAAAGTGTCCAACCCCCATCGCCGCATCGGCCGCATGCTGGTGCAGGGCAAGATCATCTATCGCAATTCCGTCAAAACCCTTCATACTGAACCCGCCGAATAGTCGGCGGGTTCTTTGTGTATTTAGGCAAAAACACGCTAACAAATCCTAAAATAAAATGGTTGAATCTCCCGTTTAATCGTTATATAGTTATGTCATAAATCGATGTTTGTTATCATAATGCAAATAACAAATGATAACAAAAATCAAGTAATGGATGATGAGGTGAATCTACATGATGCAATCGATCGAACCGTATATTGCCGGGATGACTTGGGGATTTATGGGGATCAGAGGCGACTGGGGTAACGAAACCGCGGCTCGTTCCATGGAAACAATGGCAGCAGTCACCGGGAGTAACTGGACGGCCATTGCTTTTGCCGCATTACAAGCGACCGCCTTCTCGACAGAGATCCCCTACTGGGAAGCACCGACGGTGACGGACGAGGAAATCAGGTGGGCGATTCGTAAGGCGCATTCGCTCGGGCTCAAGGCATGCCTGAAGCCGATCGTGAACTGCGCGGACGGGACTTGGCGGGCGCACATTAATTTTTTTGATAAAGACGTGCCCTGCGAACCGAAATGGTCCGATTGGTTTACCTCCTACCGTGCCTATATTCTGCACTTCGCGCAAATCGCCGAGGAGACCGGATGCGAGATGTTCTGTATCGGCTGCGAAATGGTGCAAACCGACCGGCGGGAAGCGGAATGGCGCGCCTTAATCGCCGATGTCCGTCAGATTTACCACGGGCCGTTGACCTACAACTGCGACAAATATCAAGAGGACAACGTAACATGGTGGGACGCACTCGATCTGATTAGTTCCAGCGGCTATTACCCGATCGGGGATTGGGATCGCCAGTTAGACCGAATTGAAAGCGTTATCCAAAAATTCGGCAAACCATTTTTATTTATGGAAGCCGGCTGCCCCAGCCGCACCGGTTCGGCGATGCTTCCCAACGACTGGACACTGCAAGGCGCAGTTAGCGAGGATGAGCAAGCGGAATATTACCGCACAATGCTGCAAAAATGCGGGGAGCGCGACTGGGTTCGCGGCTTTATGCTGTGGGATTGGCCGGCGCGGCTATATGAACGGAACCAGGCGGCAACGCATGATGGTTACTGCATTTATGGCAAAAAGGCGGAAAAGATCGTGGCCGAAGCTTATGCCGTCAAACTTAGCGCGATAGAAGATTAAGGAGGCTTTTTTCGTGAAAACCCCTGATTGGAAATCACAACTGCAGCAGGAGCTGCAGGCCAACATTCTGGCGTTTTGGACCGATCATACGGTTGACGGGCAACAAGGCGGTTTTGTCGGCTACATCGATCCGCACCTCAACAAGAATCTCGATGCCGATAAAGGACTGGTGCTGAATGCCCGGATCCTTTGGACCTTCGCTTCCGCCTACCGCCTCTTCCCTGTTCCGAAATACCTGGAGATGGCGGAGCGTGCTTACGATTACCTGAAGGCGTATTTTGCAGATCCCGAGTACGGCGGCTTCTATTGGATGGTCGATGCGCAAGGCATTCCGGTCCAGGACAAAAAGCAGGTTTACGGGCAAGCATTCGTTATTTATGCTTTGGCGGAATATTATCGCGTGACCTCCAATACCGAGGTGTTAGAACGGGCGATCGAGCTTTACCGTCTCCTGGAACAGCATGGCTATGATCCGGTTCACAAAGGTTATATTGAAGCGCTCGCGCGCGATTGGAAACCAACCGAAGACTTAAGTCTCAGCAATAAGGATTTAAACGAGAAGAAATCCATGAATACGCACCTGCACGTGCTGGAGGCATACACCAATCTGTACCGGGTGTGGAAATCCCCCGAGCTGCAAAACAGCTTATCCGAATTAATTGAAGTGACGCTGGAGCATATTATCGATCCGAAAACCGCCCATTTTCTGTTATTCTTCGATGACACCTGGGAGATCAAGGGACATCATGTCTCGTATGGCCATGATATCGAAGGCAGCTGGCTACTTGTGGAGGCTGCTGAGGTGCTGGGTATCCCCGTGCTGACGCAGCGCGTGAAGGACATCGCCGTAGCAATGGCGGAGGCCGTATATATGGAAGGCGTAGACCTAGACGGCGGCATATGGAACGAAGCCGATTCAGACGGCCTAACCGATGATCATAAAGACTGGTGGCCGCAAGCGGAAGCGATGGTTGGCTTTTACAACGCTTATCAACTGACCGGTGACGCGAAGTACCGGGATGCGGCGGTCCATTCCTGGAGATTTATCCAGACGTATCTGGTGGACCGCGAGAACGGCGAATGGTTCTGGGGCGTAGACCGAAGCGGCGACCCGCTGCCGGGCGAGCCGAAGGTCAGCCCGTGGAAATGCCCTTACCACAACAGTCGCGCTTGCCTGGAAATGTTGGAACGTCTGGGGCACGAGCAATAGCTATCATCTTTTCATTCCATTTCATCGATCGGAGGAATATAGAATGAGCTTATTTGACGAAAGAAAACGGCAGCTTACTGAACGCTGCGAGCAGCTGATTGGACGGCGCAACGAGAAGGTTCCTTTTGGCAACGGGGTGTATGATCGCTATCGTTATCCGGTGCTAACCGCGGAGCATGCGCCGCTCATTTGGAAATACGATCTCAACCCGGCCACGAATCCATATTTCTCCGAACGCCTCGGCGTCAACGGCGTATTTAATCCGGGTGCCATCGAGCTGAATGGAAAATTCTACCTGATTGCACGAGTCGAGGGCGTAGACCGCAAATCTTTCTTCGCAGTTGCTGAGAGCGATAACGGCGTCGATGGCTTCCGCTTCTGGAATAAGCCGGTGGTGATGCCGGAAACGGAGGAGCCAGACGTCAACGTCTACGACATGCGGATCGTACAGCATGAGGACGGCTGGATCTACGGCCTGTTCTGCACGGAGCGTAAAGATCCCGAAGCTCCGCGGGGCGATTTATCGAGCGCCGTCGCCCAGTGCGGCATCGCCCGTACCAAGGACCTGATCACTTGGGAACGGCTGGCCGACCTGAAGACAAAATCCCCGCAACAGCGCAACGTCGTGCTGCATCCCGAGTTCGTGGACGGGAAATACGCGTTCTATACCCGTCCGCAGGACGGCTTCATCGACGCTGGTTCCGGAGGCGGGATCGGCTGGGGGGTGTCCGATTCGATCGAGCGTGCGGTGATCGACGAGGAAATCATCGTGGACGACCGGAAGTACCATACGATCAAAGAGGTCAAGAACGGCCAAGGTCCAGCCCCGATCAAAACGAACCAAGGCTGGTTGCATATCGCCCATGGCGTACGAGGAACGGCAGCAGGACTACGTTATGTGCTATACGCTTTTCTCTCTGACCTCGAGAAGCCGCAGCGCGTCACGCATCGCCCGGGTGGCCATCTGATCGCACCGGAAGGCGAGGAGCGCGTCGGCGACGTATCCAACGTCGTGTTCTGCAACGGTGTCATCGCCCGCGACAATGGCGACATCTATATCTATTACGCCTCCTCCGACACGCGTATTCACGTCGCCACGACAACGGTGGATCGGCTTCTCGACTATGTGTTGAACACGCCGGAGGATCCCCTGCGCTCCTACGCCTGCGTACAGCAGCGAATCAACTTGATTGAACGAAACGAGCATTTTCTGAACAGAAGTCTGTAATTATTCAAAAAAGAGCGAACGGTTAAGGGAGGTTTCCTTGGTCGTTCGCTCTTTTGGGTTGTTCTCGTATGAAGGGCGGCGGCAGTTAGCGCCTTCTATCGCCCGGTCTGTTGTGGTTCGGCGGTAGAGTCCCGGTACACGGTTTCGACGGATATCATGATTTTTTCCTGTGGCGCATCCGGATGAGCAAGCCGGTCCATCAGCTTTCGTACCGCGCGCTGGCCGAGGTCCTCTTTCGGCACATGGATAGTCGTAATCGACGGCGCGTTGCGGGCCGCATCGTCGATATTATCAAACCCGCTTACAACGATGTCCCCAGGCACGGTTAACCCGATCTCGCCCAGGACGGTACAGGCATGGATGGCGATGGAATCATTCGCGCATACCAGCGCCGTCGGGAGCGTCTTTGCTTTTCTCCTCCGTTCCAACCACCCTTGCAGCTCGTCCCCGTATGCTCCGGTATCGATGCCTTCCAACTGCAGCATCGGATCATCCGGCGCTTGAGGTGTTAGGCCATTCTCCTCCAAAGCGCTGCGGTAACCGATCCAGCGATCCCGGAAGCTTCGGGAGAAAGCCGAGTTCCCCAAGAAGTGCAATTCCCGGTGCCCCAGTCCGATCAAATGGGTGGTCAGGCGGGCCATCCCGTCAAGGTTGTTCGCAAAGACCGTGTCGCTGGGAATCAGCGGGTCCTCATGATCAACGAGGACCATCGGCAGTCCAATCCGGTGCACCTCCAACAGGAATGAGGTGGCGATTTGCCCGACCCCGATCATTCCCAGAATGCCGTCCGGATTCAGGATGTGCATAAAATTGTCGCCCCGGGGTTCCGATACGATGATCATCCCCAGTTGCTGTGCCTCCAGCTCCCGGGAGATGCCCTCCAGCAGCCGGCCCCAATACAGCGATTCCTTGTTTTGAAACCGGATATTCGGCATCAACACCAGCACCGACTGCTTGCCAGCCGGCGCCGGCAGCGTTGTGCCCGAGGGAATGACGTTCTTGACGTAGCCGTTCTTCTGGTTAAAGTAGCCGAGCTGGGAAGCAGCTTGAATGACCCGCTCACGGGTCTGTTCATTGACTCCTCCCTTGCCGGATAAAGCCTTGGATACGACGAATTTCGAAACGCCTAAATGATCGGCAATTTGCTGCATCGTAATTTTCTTCAAAAGTTCTGACCTCCGAAATAACGAATCACGAACGGATTCATAACAATATAACAACAGTATAACAAATCCGCCATTCGTTATAAATCGTTATTTCATTCGCCGGGACCGAACAGGGAGGCTACCCAATGAATGCTCTTCTGCGATGCCTGTTGCAGCAAATGAGCCGCCTTGTCGGCAAAGCGGTCGACAGCCGGAGGCGACGGCGGCGGCATGAGCAGATCCGCCGGCGTTTGCATCACTTGGCCACCTGTCGCCGGGTTGTTAAATCCGTTAGTCACCGTGCTCGGGGTGGTTGCTCCAGGTTGGGCCGAACCGTAACCTGGGGCCATGGTATACCCGCCGGTTGTCCCCTGTGGCGCGGCATAGCCTTGGCCGGTTGTGGTCCAGGCGGGAGTGGCAGCACCGGACGACCAGCCATTACTGTATTGTTGCTGCGGATAAGGAACCCCCACGGACTGTCCGTTTGCACCAACCGTCGTCCCTCCGGTTTGAAAGCCGGGGCCGTACACCGACGTTGTTCCGCTTTCGGAGAGCTGCATTCCTAGCGTCACCCCTGCCGCCAGCAAAAGGCCATATACCAAGGTTTTGCGCAACGTTTTTGCCATGTCTGTCCCTCCCCCGTTTCCTTCGTTAAATGAAACTTAAGATTTCTTGCTTGATTCGCCGGCTTTGGGTGAGCCCTTGCTCACTCCGTTGGATGCATTGGTTCCGCTAGATGCGCCACCGTTTGTTCCGCTTTTCGTCAGCTTGCCCGCTTTCTCCGCGTCCTGGCCTTCCCAATACAGATCGGCCAAGATCCCTGCTAACACCTTCGCGGTGCGCTCCAGCTCTTCCTCGCTGTTGTCGATCCCGCCGATTTCGATCAGGACGCTGTTGGGCGACAACGACTGGTTGTACTCCCCGTTGCCCTGGGAAGACGTCTTCCCCCATATGCCCCTGGAAATCCCCGGATAAACCTTCTCCAGACGATCATGAATCGAGCTCGCGAATTTCTCATTCTCGCGCCAGTTCTCATTGCCATGCCCGATGATGAAATAAACCTGAGCATAATTGACGCCGTCAATGGTCGTGGTCGTCTTGTCATGGCGTTGCGAATCGCGGTGGATATCGATAAAATATTGCAGCTTGCCGTTTTCGGCCATCGCCTGCTTCACGGTCTCTCGTGAATATTTATATGAATAGTTGTAGTTGTAATTGCTCACCTTGCTCGCATAATTTTCGAACGAGTGCAAGGCGGCGACTCCTTTGCGTTCCAGCTCTTTCGCCAGCGCCTCGCCAACCAGGCCGACGTTCTTCTTGTCTTCCGCCGAGCTAGGGTTATCCACATTAGTGCCCAGAACTGGATTATATGATTCTTGCGGATGCGAATGATAGATCATCACGATATTTTTGTTGCCCGGTTGGATCGAAGGCTCCCCCTGATCCCCAGAAGTGCCGTCTGTCTTCCCAGGCTCCTGTTCCGGTGGCTGTGATTCGCCCGAATCGGCTTCGCCCGGCCCCGGGTCCGCGTCATCCCCGCCTTCATCGCCATTCGGCTCCGGGTGATCTGGCGCGCTGCCATCCGCGCCTGTACCCGGCCGGTAATCCTCGGGCGCTTGGGCCGTGCCATTGCCGGAGCCCGTACGCAGCAGGATCGGGCTATCGGCACCCAGTCCCGGAACTTCTCGGGCGACCAAACTCTTCGGATCGGATGGATTCACGTCCGTCAACAGCTGGAAGACGAAATTCGTCATCTGCCGACCCGATATCGCCGGCGTTTGCTTTTCGCTGGCCGCGTGCGGCAGTTCCATGCCAACCATATCCATGAAAAACCCGCTCGATAGCGACGCAGCCAGCCCCTTCATCGAAGAAACCGGGGACGTATTGAGATTCTTCTCGGCTATGCCCAGCACCCCCAACATGACGAAAAAGATCACCGACATGACCGATAAAAGCAAAAATGTGCGTCCCAGCGCCAACACATGCAACAGATTCCGTCTCATTTTCCCTAGATTCCAAGCCTTGAATTTCATATGCGTGTCCTCCTCCAGCCGCTTTCGAACTATATTCCAAATCTATGAACCTAGTTCAAAGCCTAGAACCTCGAATTCTCACAAAAAAAAGAAATCCGCTAGATTCACGGATTTCTTGAGATTCGGGAGAAGGAGGAAGACGCCGCCTTAATGGGTATAAGACGCCACGTTATCTGGTGTAACCGCCTCGTGCAATGAGATGTTCAGACCGCTCGCGATAACATTCGCCACATCTTCAATGAATTCGTCGATTTCTTTCGGCGTAACGATGAGATCATGGCCAAGCGGTTCGAGCACCTCTTTGACGAGACCTAGCCGCTCGCTTTCATTTAAATCGTTAAGCATGCCCATGATCTGTTTCGTAGGCGCGTTCCCGTCGTCGCTTTCTTCATTGAAATGACTCTTCATCATATCGAACACATTATTGACGATCGTGGATGCATAGCACACTGTCGGTACGCCTATCGCGATGCAAGGTACGCCCAGAATTTCCTTGGTTAGTCCCCGACGTTTGTTGCCGATGCCAGAGCCGGGATGGATGCCGATGTCTGCGATCTGGATCGTCGTATTTACCCGTTCCAACGAACGTGAAGCCAATGCATCGATGGCGATGATCAGATCCGGTCGCGTCCGTTCCACGATTCCTTGCACCACTTCGCTCGACTCAATGCCGGTAATGCCAAGCACGCCAGGAGCGATCGCGCTAACTTCTCGGTAACCCGGTGCGACCTGGTCCGGCGTCAGCTCGAAGTAATGTCGGGTAACCATGACATTCTCTACCACCAGCGGTCCGAGTGCATCCGGCGTAACATTCCAGTTGCCCAGGCCGACGATCAGCGTCTTCGCACCCGGTCCGACCCCGATTTTATTTAAAAATGCGGTAAACTCCTTCGCGAACGCGGCAGCGACCTTTTCCTGCAGTTCGGTATCCTGATTCCGGAGGCCGGGAACCTCCAATGTCACGTAATGTCCCTGGATTCGTCCGATTTGCCGTGAGGCCGCCTCGTTGGTCACATCCAGTCGGGTGATCTTGATTCCGTCCTGTTCCTCGACCTGTTCATTTAGCCCGGGAACCGGCCCGCCATGGGCGGTCTCTGCGATCTCCTTCGATTCAACGGCCAAGTCAGTACGTACGGAATACTCCCGTAAGTCTAAATTCATGCCATATGACCTCCATTTCCTCTGATTGCCTTTATTGTGCGGGAGAGGGAATGCGTTTATGCATGCCATAGGTCAAGCGGTAAAACTTGCGAGAAATCGAGAGATTCAGTATGATGAATTTATTGCTTTTTACTATCTTGCGTGATAAAATATTTTAAGTTGTGAATCATCTGGGTTGATATATGCTTTACAGGAGGTGAATGCAATGCCAAACATTAAATCCGCTATCAAACGCGTGAAAACGAATGACAAACGCCGCGTGCTGAACGCTTCGCAAAAATCCGCCCTGCGTACGGCTGTGAAAACTGCCGACACCGCTCTGGCGAACAACGAAGTTGAAGCAGCTAAAGCTGCTTTCGTTGCTGCTACCAAAAAATTGGACAAAGCTGTTACTAAAGGTTTGATCCACAAAAATGCAGCTGCCCGTAAGAAATCCCGCTTGGCTAAAAAATTGAACGAAATTACGTCTAAAGCGTAAGACTCGTTAATGATAATGAAGTTTTTCTTCAACTAAGCTCAAAGAGACCTGAACGATGAATCGTTCAGGTCTTTTTGGCTTTTATTGAGGGGGCGGGGGACGTTATTCGCCTCTAGGCCCCCAGTTTTAACAGGAATAACTCCAGCCCCAGCACTTTGTCGATTTGCCCGCTTTTCATCCGGTAATCCAACTCGGCCAGCTCGGACAGGATGGTTCTCAGCCGGCCGGCTTCAAATTTCCGGGCCTGATCACCGGCTAGCTTAACTACGTACGGATGCAAACTGAGCTGCGAGGCGATCTGTTGCTGTGAGTAGCTCTGGCGTCCAAGCTCTTTCACTTGCAGCATGATCCGGAACTGGCGGGCGATCAACGCCGCGATCTTGATCGGCTCTTCGCGCTGCTTCAGCAGTTCGTAGAAAATGCCAAGCGCCTGCTCCAGTCGAATCGCAGCGATATGCTCCACCATCACGAACACGTTTTGCTCCGTGCTGCGAGCAACAAGCTGCTCAACTGCCGCGGTATCGATCATCCCGCCGGATCCGGCGTACAAGCAGAGCTTGTCCGTTTCCGCAGCCAAGGCTGCCATCTGCACGCCGCTCGCGGCAATCAACGCCTCCGCCGCGTCGCGTCCGATCCGGCAGCCGCGTTTCTCCACCTCTTGCACGACCCACTGTACGAGCTCCCCGCCGCCCAGCGGCATAAAGGACAACACCGTACCGGCTGCCTTAATCGCTTTGACGACCTTCTTCCGCTCGTCCAACTTCTCGCCGTTCGCCACAAACACGATCACGCTATGCTCAGCCGGGTTGCCGATATACGTCAGCAGCGTCTCCAACTTATGCTCGATTTTGCCGCCTTCCTTGCCGCCTGCTACAAGCAGTGCGGAGTCACGGACAACAATCAGCTTACGCTCTACGAGAAAGGGCATCGTCTCCGCTTCTTCGACCACGACCTCGATTGGGGTCTCCGTCAGATCAAAAGAAGCCAAGGCAAAGTCCTTTTGATCCCGATCCACAAGCTGCTCCTGGAGCAAGCCCACGAACTCTTGAATCTGGTATTTCTCCGTACCGTAACAAACGTATAGCGGGGAGATCCGCCCCTGCTTAATGTCTTTCATCGCTTGCTTTGCGTCCATCCGGGTTCTCCCTTCCGTCTTCATTGCCTCTAACCATCATACTTCGATTTGGCCCATTCGTCCAAACCCTGTTTGTCGCTCCTGCTCGAAAAAACGAAAAAATAGACGCTGATCCGGCCAGTAATGAGCTAATGTGTGTTGGAGTTGCTGTAGTGTGTTGGAGTTGCTGTAGTGTGTTGGAGTACAGTAGTTGCCGTGACATGCGGAAGCAGGTCAGTATACTGTCAGATGTCGTTGTCGTTGTGCTGTAGATGATGTTGTGTGTTGGAGTTTGCTCGTTTTCTGTAGTTGCTGTTGTTGCTGCAGAGTTGCATCGTGTATTTTGCTGACGGTACATTGTAATGTTCAAGCGGCGTGCAGCAAATGTTCGGCCAAAGGTATCGTAACGGAACGTACAGCCCTTATTTGCCCATTTCCCGGCGATTTCCCGCTGTAACGGAACCCAGAGACCTTATTGAGCTATACCCATGTGGATTGAGCTGATTTCAACCGAAATAAGGTCTCCTGGTTCCGTTAGAAGTCAAAGTAACGGATAAACGTTCAAATAACGGCACTGAGTTCCGTTAAAATGCTGAAGGTTAGTGAAATACAGCAGGTTGAGTCTGGTTGGGAGCACCGAGAAGGTTGGATGAAGCTAGGGACTGAGTAGCGGAGCGTAGCTGGAGGCTACGTGAGCATCGGAAGGCCCGGCTGAATTCAAGATTCGACGCCGAGCAATCTCCCCCGAGCCCGCTTCGTGATCTCGAGCTGACTTTTTAACTTCCCCCTTCAAATGAAGGTTAAAAAGTCTGGTTGGGAGCACCGAGAAGGTTGGATGAAGCTAGGGACTGAGTAGCGGAGCGTAGCTGGAGGCTACGTGAGCATCGGAAGGCCCGGCTGAATTCAAGATTCGACGCCGAGCAATCTCCCCCGAGCCCGCTTCGTGATCTCGAGCTGACTTTTTAACTTCCTCTATAAATGCAACAGAGGGACCTCTGCCTCTTGGCGAAAGATCCCTCTGTCCCGGAACATCTATATAAACGCGGGCCGAAAAGCTCTAGAAACTCTCCCGCCAGCGGTCATACGACGATCAGGGGTCCAAACCGCTATCTCTACTATACATATAACCTATTCCATATCTCCTGAAAAGGTGCTTGCCGCATGTTCAAAAAACCGCCCAATTTCGTCCGTCCGCGTTCTTGTTTAGGGCTGCGTTCCTTCCACATCGGCTGCGGCCGCCTTCTCGGCATCGATCGTACGAACCGCTGAGGTTCCGTCGATTTCTGTCTCGTACGTAAATACACGTCCATCCTCCGACCAAGCGCCGTCGACCCAATTTCCTTCGATCGTCTCATCAGCCACCTGTTTCCGATCCTGGACGTCGAGACGGTAGACATACAGGTGTCCATCCTTTAACTCGGCTTCAAACTTCCCATCCGGCGAGGTCCAGCTATTAAAACTGGCGATGCCAAACTTTCCCTTTGGATCATCCAGGGTCAATTGCCGGTTAATCATCTCATCATCCTCAAGGCTTTCCGGAGCTTTGGCATCGGCCGCAGGGTCCGAATTCCCAGCTTCAGGCGTAGTCGGATCCTGAGCAGGAACACCCTCGCCTTGATTTGTCGGCACCGAATGGCCTTTCGTCGGATCGCTCTTTCCGGCATCTTGCTCGCTTGGAGCCTTGGTGCCTGATTGCGAGTTCCCTGGCTTCGCTCCAGGAGCAATAGGATCCGTCGAATCTCCCGTCATGTTCCGGTCATCCGCACCACCGGAATTTGCACCCTCGTTCGGGGTGCCGTCCTCCTTCGGCGCCAGATCATCCTGATCTTCCATCTCAAGGCTGCCGGCATTGCTGCCATCCTTGAACAGCTGCGCGTTTCCCACCGCATCGCCGGCCGAATCTGCGGCTGATGAATTCTCGTTGGCCGAATCCGTTAACGAGGTATTCATGGCGATCTCGGCATCCGATACGGTGCGTGGTTCATATTGATAAATGAACACACCCAGAATCAAAGCCGCCGCCACGCCCAGCGAACCGTACCGGTAAATCCGGCTCCGTCGCAACCCTGTGTCCGCATCCTGACGGCGCGAGCTGCGGCGGCTCGGCAGCGTACCGCCTTGACCGGTTCCCGCATCGACTTGTACCGCCGTCATCGGCAGCACCGTCTCCTCGGCAGCGCTGCCTCCTTCAAGGCGAGCACGGTCGATTTCATCCAGTTGCGGCAGGATCGCATCCACGAGGCTATAGTTCGGAACCACCTTCGGCAGCTCCTCCAATTGCGCAGACAGCTTGTTCAACAGAGCAAACGTTTCAGCGCATTCCCCGCAATTACGAATATGCTCAAAGAGAAGAAAACTTTCCTCTTCGTTTAAATCATGGTCAAGATAACGATGCATCCATTCCACCGCCTCCGGGCACTTCATCCTGATACACCACCCTTCTGATAATCTTGGAGTAAATGCTGCAGCTGCTGTCTGGCCCTGAATAAATAGGATTTCACTGTATTCAGCGGCAAATTCAAGCTATCAGCGATTTCGTTATACGAAAAGTCCTGTAAATACCTCAGCACAACCACCGATCGGTGGTGTTCCGGCAATTGTTCGATCGCGCTGCGAATGTCCTCGGCTAAATAGCCCGACATGACTTCCCGCTCCACGCTATCATTCCCCTGAAACACCATTTCGTGCTCCTCGATGGATACCGTTGGCTTATTCCTACGAAATTTGTCGATACAAATGTTAGTTACGATCCGTTGGACCCAGGTTTTGAACTGCGCTTTTTCCTCATAAGAATCGATTTTGGTATAAATGCGAATGAGGGCTTCTTGAGCAGCGTCATGCGCATCCTGCTCATTGTTCAAAATATAGTAGGCCGTCCGATAAACATGTTGTTCAATTTCTCGCAATAGGGTGATTAGAGCGTCGCGATCGCCCGTTTGAGCGGCTCTGATGAGTCCCTGCTCTACCACTAAGGCTCCCCCTTCCTTGCATCCTTACAGACGCTAACGTCCGACAAGATGTTGCAATGTTGTTACTATTTTTTAAAAATAATTTGGAGTCCATCATCCGGTATGAAATTCAAGCATTTCTCGTGCGGAATCCTTTCAATCTCACCTTAGGATACCAAAAAAAACAGGCCCCGTCATCCTGCCGAAATCAGGGAAGGGCCTATTTTCACGGGGTTTGCTGTAGTTTGCTTCTGACCTCGATCCTCCCCCTGCGCACTCTCATCTGAACTTCACCTTGCTTGTCGGTACGATAGATTCGGATGTTCTGCCCGTTCAACCGATCGACGACCGTGGGATGCGGGTGCCCGTAGGTATTCGCGGCTCCAACCGAAATCACTGCCGTTTCCGGTTGCCAGTATGCCAGCCATGCCTCGGAGGTGGATGTCTTGCTGCCATGGTGAGCCACTTTCATAACATCGATCGAATCTGCCGGTGTCGTTGGAGCGGAAGCAGATCCCTTTTCTATCTCTAGCATCTCTCGCTCCGCCGCCTCATCCATATCGCCCGTGAACAAAAAGGATGCCCCGTTCAGGTCCAACCGAAACACGATGGATTGGTGGTTTTGTTCTTTCACGAAAGGAATCCGGCTTGTCCCTTCCGTTTCGGTTAGCGGATAAAGCACCTCCACGCGGGTGGCCTTATCCGGTTGCAAGTTCATGCCGCGGCTTGCCGAATATACCGGAATCCGCCGAGTTAGGGCCGTCTCCATCAAGGTTGTCATCGTCTTCGACTCCGCCAGGCTGCCGTTGATCAGCAGCGCTTCAACCGGGAACGAATCCAGTACCGCCTGCGCCCCACCGATATGGTCCTGATCTCCATGCGTCAAAATCACCGCGTCCAAGCGGTGAACCCCTCGTTTCTTGAGCAGCGGAACAACCGTCTTTGCCCCGACTTCAAAAGGTTCGCGGCGCTCCCGCCAAGCATCCTTCGCTTTGCGAAACGACACCGTACCCCCGCCGTCTACCAGCAGATGCTTACCGGAAGGGGTCGTGATCAGGGCGCAGTCGCCTTGACCAACGTCGATGAACTCGATGTAGCCTGAACCCTTGTTGTAGGCCGGGGTATAACCGGATATCAGCAGCAGCACCAAACCTGCAGCTATGGTTAAGCGCAGAAAGTCTCCGCGCCTAGCCCATACTCGCTCTTTTAGAGGAAAGGATGTCGGTTCTGCCACCGGTCTCAATGGGACCGTGTCGTCGTCTTGCCACTGAGGGGTTAACGCTTCTGCAGCAAGGCGCTCGCGCCGTTTCCCCCAATACAGCACTAGGTAGCACCCGACATAGAAAGCCGCAACCCAAAGCAATGAGGGGGATTGCCAATACGTCATGAAGCCGCTACGTGCGCTCAGCCAGCTTGTCGCCTCGAACGTCACCGTATTCAGCCACCGTACCGGAAATGCCGCCCATAAACCAAGCCGAGTCGACAGGAAGCTAAGCAGCAGTGCCCCTGTTCCGAGTGGAAGCGCCAGTGTGCCAATAACCGGTACAAGCAGTAAGTTAGCCAGGATCGACAATAGGGAAAACTGGTTGAAATAGAGAATCGTCAGCGGAAAAGAAACCAGTTGAGCCGCAAGCGTGATCGCCACGGCGCTCCCCATTTTTCTCGGTAACCACCGAAAGTACGGCGATAGCAACGGCACGAATAGGATCAGCCCCGCCGTCACCGCAAACGATAGCTGGAAGCTGACGTTCAGCAAAAAGTACGGGTCCCAGACTAACATCAGCATCGCAGCCGCAGCTAATACATTAAGGCTGTCTTTCAACAGCCCGCGCCTTAGTAAGTACAGCCCCAGCATCGTCATCAACCCGGAGCGAATGACCGACGGCGAGAACCCGGTGATCAGCATATACGCCGGAACGAACGCCAACGCGGCCGTGATCGCGGTCTCCCGAGTAACCCGGCAAAGACGAAGCAATCCGAATAGGAGCGCGACGTTTATCGCCATATGACTGCCCGAGATCGCCAAAATATGCGTTAGCCCAAGCTGCGTAAACTCCGCATATTTGTCCGGGTCAAGGTCATTCTGCAGGCCGATCAACAGCCCCTTCATATAACCTGCCTGCCATTCCGGAAACAATCTTTCGATGCGTTCGCCGAGCCGATCACGCAGTGCATCTATAAAGCCCATAACGGCGGCGACGCCTCGGGTTGACTGTACCACTTTTATAGACGAGGCACCCGGCGCCTTTACCAGCCAATGAATCCGCTGCAGATGCAAATACCGGCGGTAATCAAACGCGCCGAAGTTGCGTGCCGATTGCGGCGCTTCGAGCGTTCCGTCCAGAGTCACCTGGAGGCCGCGCCGCCAAGAGGCCGCCGTAGGCAGTTCCTTTTGAGCCGCCAGCCGCAGCTGAACGGCCACCTTTTCCCCGCCGGGGATGTCCTGGCTGACCTGCGGGCTTGATCCCGCAGATAGCAAGGAGAGCCGGCTTGCCTTCAGCGTAAAGTCGGCGCGATCGCCGTCGATCTCTACGGCCGAGACGATCGTTCCCTCCAGACGTACGGCTTGTCCGTCTACAGGCAACCCAATCCGGGTTTTATTCCCCGTTTCGTTATAAAGCCAATAACCGCCTGCAAGCGAGAAGGCCAGCCAGATCAGGACCAAACTCCGCCAAAAATGGCGCCCGATCAAGGCGATGGCTGCACATAACAGCGATAGTCCCAGCGCAAACAACCAAAAACGCCAGCCGGGATATCCCGCGGCCAAACCGCTGCCGGCCATCCAGCCGCAGGCGATCGCAGTTAACGGTCTACGGTTCATCGGAACCCCTCCTTATCTGCCTAAGCAAAAAAACACCCCACCCGCCCTAAGGCGAATGAGGTGCTCCCACATTCCAACAACAAGTTTGAATCGTATTCGGTTATGCTTACTCTTCCACCTGCGAGATTGATTCCTGCGGCGGATGATAACCTTCCAGACGGCGGAAGGTGATTCCCTTCTGCGCCATCATGGCGGTTACCTTGCCAGTATCCTTCGGATAGGACCGATGGAACACGATCTCCGTAATGCCGCTGTTGGCCAACATGTTCGCGCAAGTCCAACACGGCTCGTCCGTCACGTATACGCTGGACCCTTCCCGATCGATCCGGTCCGTGAACAATAGCAGGTTCTGCTCGGCATGGATGGTGCGGACGCAGCGCTGCTTCTTCACCATCTTCTCCTGGCCGTCTTCAATCACGAGTTCATACTCTTCCGCGATCATACATCCGGCTTCCGAGCAATCCGGAACGCCGGAAGGGGCCCCGTTATAGGCCGTGCCCAGCAGCTTCTTCCCTTGAACTAGTACGGCGCCGACATGACGACGGTTGCAGCGCGACCGCGTCGATACCATATAAGCGATATCCATGAAATACGTATCCCAGTCTTTACGATGGTCCGGATTCATCCCATTATCACCCTCACAAGTCGTCTTTCGATCCCATCGGCCTACAGGCTGATGTAAGGCTTCATTTTCTCCAGCATCTTGTCCCCGATCCCTTTGACCTGAGTCAAATCTTCGATAGAGGCAAATGCGCCGTGTGCATTGCGGTAATCGAGGATCGCCTGCGCTTTCTTCTCACCGATACCGGGAATCTCTTGCAACTCTGCCAAACCGGCGAGATTGATGCTGATCTTTCCGGTCTCGGCGGTCTTTCCGCCCCCATCCGTTGGGGTCACGGCTGCGCTACCCCCTCCGGCCTCGCTACCTTGCGCAGCGTTCGCCCCAGCTGTGGAAGTTGACGACGTCGAGCTGCCGCCGACCTTCGCAGTTTGGCTCTCGCTCACTTCCCCCGTGTTGCCCGCCGCAGCCGCAGCGCCAGAGTCCTTGCTTCCTGCGCCTTCCTCGGCCAGTGCTGATTTCACTTCAGCATTAACCGGCATCCAGCCCTCGATCCCGGCGGGATCGCGGCCGCCCGTCGCCAGGAGCATCAAACCGGCGCCGATCACAGCTGAAGCTATCGCTGTCAATACGAGTTCCTTCCGCATATGGTAACCCACTCCCCTATCAAACCTCTTAAAAGAATCCACTTATAGTCATGAAGATCCAATCAAGCTGCATACATATTTATACAGGTGAAGTAGAAACGGCAGAAGTAGGTTCACGCGAGAGTAAAGCTGACCGTTTTTGAATCATGAACAAATGAGATCTGCCTTATCGTTTTACCAAGACAGTGCGTTAAGCACGGAAAGGGGAATCCGGATGAAAGTCGCCTTCATCGGAACCGGATCCATGGGAAGCCTGCTCATCGACGCGTTTTTGCGTTCCGGCACGTTGCTTCCACATCACATTTGTGCCAGCAACCGTTCTCCCTACAAAACCAAATGGCTGGCTCAGCGCCATCCCGGTCTGCTGGCGTATAGCAACAACGCCGAAGCCGTGCAAGGAAGCAAAATCGTCTTCTTGTGCATCAAACCCCTGGATTACCCCGAAGTGATCGCGGAAATCCGGGACGTGCTCGACGAGAAGCAGATCGTCGTGTCGATCACCAGCCCCGTTCAGATCGAAACATTGGAAGAGGCTCTTCCTTCAAAAATCGCCAAGATCATCCCCAGCATCACGCATTCCGTTCACAGCGGTGCATCACTCTGCATGTACGGCAAGCGGATCCGCCCCGAGGATCGCTTGCTGTTGGAACAGCTGATGTCCTCGATCAGCACGCCGACCACCCTCCGAGAGAGCGAAACCCGGATCGCTTCCGACTTCTCGAGCTGCGGTCCGGCTTTCGTCGCGTATATGCTGCAGCTTTGGGCGGAATCAGCCGCCGAACTGACGGGAATCGGTTATGCCGAGGCGATCGAGCTTGGCTCGGAAATGCTGCTTGGCACCGGCAAACTCCTGACCGAAGGCGGCCTAAGCCCGGAAGAGCTGATCGAGCGGGTTGCCGTTCCCGGCGGAGTAACCGCCGAAGGCATCGCTGTACTCGAATCCGGTCTGCGCGGTGTATTTACCCGCCTGATTGAAACGACGCACCGCAAATATGACGAGGATATCGGCAAGCTGCACGCGCTCTTTCACCCGGATAAACCGGAGATTTCTCCGCCATCAGCTAACCTAAGATCGGTGTGCCCGGAGAAGGAAGATCCCCTAACCGATGTCAAACCACCAGACGGATCAGGGGCAACCTCCATTTCCTGAACAAACCGTTCATCTCGCAGGTGAATGGAGCTATAGCTATCTATCCCACGACGATATTAACCAGTTTGCCCGGTACGGCAACGACTTTACGAATCGTCTTCCCAGCCACGGCCTGCTGCACGCTCGGCAGGCTTAAGCTATGTTCCTGCATCGCTGCCTGATCCAAGTCCTTGGAAATTTTCGTGCGTTCGACGATTTTACCATTCACCTGCACCACGATTTCCACCTCAGCTTCAACGGTCCAAGCCTCGTCGTACGCTGGCCATGATTCATACGTAATCGTACCGGTATGGCCCAGCCGTTCCCAGAGTTCTTCCGCCAAATGCGGAGCCAGCGGGGACAGTAGCTGTACGAAGTTTTCCGCCGCCGCTTTCGGCACGGCATCTGTTTTGTAGGCCTCGTTGACGAAGATCATCAACTGACTGATCGCCGTGTTGAAACGCAGGTTCTCAAAATCCTCCGTCACTTTCTTGATCGTCTTGTGCCAGGTACGTTTAAATTCGTCGCTGCCCCCGTCCGTCGTAATTTTCGAATTCAGGCTGCCGTCCTCGGCGACGAACAAACGCCAAACACGGGACAAGAAGCGGTGAATGCCATCCACGCCGCTAGCGTTCCAAGGCTTGGTCGCTTCCAGCGGCCCCATGAACATTTCATAGACGCGCAGCGTGTCCGCTCCGTATTCGCCCACAATCTCGTCCGGATTGATGACGTTGCCGCGGGATTTACTCATTTTCTCGTTATTGGTGCCGAGAATCATCCCTTGGTTCACCAGCTTATGGAACGGTTCCTTGGTCGAGACGACGCCTAGATCGTACAGGACTTTGTGCCAGAACCGAGCGTAGAGCAGGTGAAGCACCGCATGCTCGGCCCCGCCGATATACAGGTCAACCGGAAGCCATTCCTCCTGCTTCTCTTTCGAGCACAGCTCGTTGTCATTATGCGGATCGATATAGCGCAGGTAATACCAGCAGCTGCCGGCCCATTGCGGCATCGTGTTGGTCTCGCGGCGAGCCGGTTTACCGGTTTCCGGATCAACCGTGTTAACCCAGTCGGTGACGTTCGCGAGCGGCGACTCTCCAGTACCCGACGGTTTGATGGCGTCGACATCCGGCAGGACAAGCGGGAGCTGATCCTCCGGTACCGGCTTCATCGTGCCGTCCTCCAGATGCAGGATCGGGATCGGCTCCCCCCAATACCGCTGGCGGCTGAACAACCAGTCGCGCAAGCGGTAAGTCACTTTGCCGCGGCCTTTGCCGTTCTCTTCCAGCCAGGTGATCATTTTCTTGATCCCTTCCTCTTTCCCCAGCCCGTTCAGGAAGCCGGAGTTCACATGTTCTCCTTCTCCCGTATAAGCTTCCTTCGCCAGATCGCCGCCTGCGACCACCTCAATGATCGGCAGATCAAATTGCTTGGCGAATTCGTAATCGCGCTCGTCATGCCCCGGTACTGCCATGATGGCACCCGTACCGTAACCTGCGAGCACGTAGTCGGCAATCCAGATCGGCAGCTTCGCGCCGTTCACCGGATTGATCGCATAGGCGCCGGTGAATACCCCAGTTTTCTCCTTCGCCAAATCGGTGCGCTCCAGGTCGCTCTTGCGCGCTGCTTGGTCTTGGTAAGCCTGCACCGCTTCGCGCTGGGCATCCGTCGTGATGGTTTGGACCAATTCATGCTCTGGCGCTAGCACCGCATAGGTGGCTCCAAACAGCGTGTCCGGGCGCGTCGTGAAGACCGTCAGAGAGTCGTTACGGCCTTCAATCTCGAATACGACCTCAGCCCCTTCGGATTTCCCGATCCAGTTGCGCTGCATATCCTTGATGCTTTCCGACCAGTCCAGCTCCTCAAGGTCTTCAAGCAGCCGCTCGGCGTATTCGGTAATCTTCAACACCCATTGGCGCATCGGTTTGCGAATAACCGGATGACCGCCGCGCTCGCTCTTGCCGTCAATGACCTCTTCGTTCGCCAAGACCGTTCCCAGTGCCGGGCACCAGTTCACCGGAACTTCGGCTACATAGGCCAACCCTTTCTTATACAACTGGATAAAAATCCATTGCGTCCATTTGTAATAATCCGGATCGGTCGTGCTGATCTCGCGGTCCCAATCGTAGGAGAAACCCAGCGACTTGATTTGGCGCCGGAAATTGTTGATATTCTTAACCGTAATGTCCCGCGGATGCTCGCCTGTATCAAGCGCATGTTGCTCCGCCGGCAGTCCGAAGGCATCCCAGCCCATCGGATGGAGTACGTTGTAACCGCGCATCCGTTTGAAGCGGGAGACGATATCCGTGGCCGTGTAACCTTCCGGATGGCCGACGTGAAGACCGGCCCCCGATGGATAAGGGAACATGTCAAGCGCATAAAACTTCGGTTTGCCCGACTCTTCCCGCGTTTTGAAAGTGTGATGCTGATCCCAGTAAGCCTGCCATTTCGGTTCGATGGCCTGGGCTCGGTAAACGTCATGGGGCACGTTGTGGTCCGCCATAATTCAAAATCCTCCTTGAAATACCAAATTAAGATGTGGGCCAAAAGTTGACTTTTTGAACTACCTTTAACAAAAAAACCTCCCGACCCGTAGCGTATAATCGCTAGGGACGAGAGGAAGTTTCCCGTGGTACCACCCTAGTTAGCATCGGACATGCTTTGTCCTAGCTCCCTTTGGACCCTTAACGCGGGCAAAACGATGATGATTTGCGCATCATAACTCCAAGGCGAGTTCGTCTGCATTCCCCAACCGGCTTGCACCAAACGCCGGCTCTCTGGATGGCGGAATTCAAATTACTATTCCTCTTCAAAGTTCCACAATATAGAATTGGATTATCAATCATTATATAAAATAATGCCACGGATCGTCAATGTCGGAACGATTGCCCTTCGTTCGCAATTTTTTCACCCGTAACCCTCTTTACAGTTTCGCTCAAGAGAGTATAATTTATTAATGTTTCCCCCATAAAAATGAGTACTACAACTGACGAGACGTGGCTCAGCTTGGTAGAGCGCTTGCTTCGGGAGCAAGAGGTCGCAGGTTCAAATCCTGTCGTCTCGATTCTTATTTTACGGTTTTGAATCAATAGACAACACCTATTGGATATTTAATCCAGAAGGGAGTTGTTTTTTTGTTGTTAAAATTATCTCTATTAAGAACTTCATCGGTGAACCAATCGCTGCTGTTTTTTCAACACGTCTTGCCCTCTCTTCATATCAGTCTATGAAAGAGGCGGGAAGAGTGCCCTAAAGTAAGGACGGAAGCCGCGTTGTCCACGTAGCTTCCGTCCCAATCCTCCGGACGACTAACTCAAGTAACGATTTCGGATAACCCCCATGTGATGAAGCTCGTGTCCTGCAATGCCGTAGGCGAGCGCACGCGCCGTAATGCTTACGTTGTTGGCTGTGCCCTTGCGGGACCATGCCTCCGTCGGTAACCCTCGCAGCAGTGTGATCGTCGATTGCCGTACGGCCCGGTAGTCTTCGGCCAATTGCGCCGTTGTCCAGCTTCCGAAAGGAGGAATGAACAATTCCTGATCGAAACCGGGCAGCGGCGTCTGATCCCCTCTTGCAAATCGGAGCAGGCGGTAGGTCATGACGCGTTCACTGTCTGCGATGTGGCCCACGACTTCTTTCAGCATCCATTTCCCCTCCGCATACCGATAGACGCTCTGGCTTTCGGTCAACGATGACAGTAGCTCAGTCATTTGCTTTTCCTGAGCGAGCAGAATGTCAATGATGTTGCCTTCCGGCACCAACCGGATATACGCGCCGGCGTCACCGGCGTATTCTTCTTCTGATGGTCTTTGGTTCATGCATAATCACCTTTCTATGAAGATATAGACATGTCTATTGAATTCGCGAAAGAATAGAACAATGGGCTTCTTTGTTTATCTATGCAAAAAACCTGTCGTTTCGACAGGTTGAATAATCATCAAATGTGCAGCGCCAAAAACATGGAGCGCCTCATTTCTCAATCGTCTTATTCCGCAGATATGAGCCATGCTCCTGAGTCCACGTCCACATCGCCTCAAAAATCGGTTGCAGCGCCTTCCCGCTCTCGGTAAGGTCATATTCGACATGCAGCGGTATGCCTGGGTAAAGAGTACGCGTGACGATTCCTTTTTCCTCTAACAGTCGCAAGCGATCTGTCAAAGTTTTCGGACTAATCGGTTGCAGTTTACGACGTAACTCGCCAAAACGTCGATTCCCGTTGAACAGTTCGAATAAGAGAAGAAGCATCCACTTGCCATCCAAGATTTCCAAGATAGGCTCAACAGTACCAGGGCATGATCGATCCATCACGTTTACCACTCCATAGTTCATTTTTTGAAACTATTGCACATAAATGTAACTACTTTTCAAATGTAACACAGATCAATTAAGATGTGAAGCAAGGGCGGGAAAACATGTTGGGCATTTCGTTAGGAAGGAGGATCAACATGATTAGACCGTTTGAATTAGACCCTGCAGAGTACCCGTTCACCGACCGGTGGCTACCTTACCGCGGGTGTCAGCCGCTATCCGAACATGATCGAAACGAATATGAGGAGGAATAAGACAATGAAAACCATTCTATGGGCAACCTTAACCGCCAATGGAAATTATGCACAATCCGGCCCCGAAAATCCGCCGAGAAAAGAAGCGTTGGACGACTTCTTTACACACGCCAAAGCTGCAGGAAATTTCATTGTCGGGCGTCGAACCTTCGAAGGAATGCGAGGCAGCGGTGGACCAGGGCCTTTTGCCGATATCGATATCGTTGTTGTTTCTAAGAGCGCCACGGAAATACCGGGCGTAAAGGTTGTGAGATCGCCAGAGGAAGCCTTGGATTACCTGCAGGAAAAGGGCCATCAGACCGCTCTTATTAGCGGCGGAGCTGATGTCCACAATTCATTCCTGGGGCAAGGACTTGTAGACGAAGTGATTTTCAATGTAGCACCCATATTGGAAGGCAGAGGGTTAAATCTCTTAATCGACAAAGACAACTACCGATTTAAGCAAGTGCAACTATTAGACTGCAGGCCTCTCGGCAGCGGCGTCGTTCAACTGCGCTATGCGATTAATCGAACTTTATCTTAGATGCTTATGCCGAAATATCTTTAAGCCTTCAGATGGCCCCTTTTCGAGGGGTCATTATTATTCTCAGAAGAATGCTCTCGAAAAACGGGCTACCTCCTCCGCATAATACTTCCATTTCCAATTTTTTTGACTTCATTTGCGAACATAACCTTAATGATTTGTAAGCTAATTTTAAGATGAATAGATGGCTAAGAAATCTAACCTCCCGTAGGATGGAAAATAGTGTCAGACAGCTATCGGCCGGTTTATTGCCGGTACATTCATTGGAGAGAGAATGGGAGGATTCATGGTGAGCCGTACTTTTTTACAGAAGATTATGCAGGTTAGCTTGGTTGTTTTGCTCTTTATCTTAGTAGGCAGCAATGCGATTCACGTCAATGCGGAAGGACAAACAGGTACAAAACGGACTTTGAAAGTGATGTACCAGGCGAAGTACTTATTTGATGAGGCTTTATTCAAGAAGCAGTTCCCAGACGTCGTGATCCAAGAAGTTCCATGGGATCGTCAAACTGAGTTAAGCGAATTTATTGCGAAGCAATCGCCAGATGTGATCATGTTAAATCCCGTGGAATACAAGCAGTTGTCCAAGAATAATCAGTTGCAGGACGTGGGGCAGCTCATCCAACGTGACAGTTATGCTACGGAAACCATCTACCCCGGCTTGTTGGACGCCTTGAAAGTGAACGGGAAGCTCTATGGGTTAAGCCCGTATTTTAACACGGAATCGATCTTTTATAATGTCGACTTGTTCAAAAAGTATAACGTTCCCCTGCCGAAGGATGGCATGACTTGGGAAGAAATACTGAAGCTGGCCGCTAAATTTCCGACCAAAGGAAGCAAGGATACCCGCGTTTGGGGGCTTTATTATCCTCTCGATAACTACGTCTACCTCATTAATGATATGGCCACTTCAGAAGGGTTGTCTCGTTACGATGCCAATACATTGAAAGTCACGATTCATACTCCTGCGTGGAAAAAGCTCTATTCTACCGCGATCACGGCCATGAAGTCCGGTACGATGGAGGGATCGAATAAGGTGGGCTTTGCCAATGACCCTTTCATTATGGGTCGAGCCGCGATGACGGTAAGTACGGTAAGCATGGACACCTTAAGAAAAGTCACTGCGGATAAATCCGCGATCGCCAACTATAAATCATTTGCCTGGGGAATCGCCGCAGGCCCTGCAGATCCGAAGGATCGAACGCAAACTAGAAATGTGACTCTTCCTGCCATTATGGCGATTCCGGTGAAATCGGCCAATTCGGATCTAGCTTGGGATTTCATCCAATTTTATAATGGTGTCGATTACGCCAAATCCAGATCGGGCTCATTTTCAGGGTATTCCCTATCTCGCATGGAGGATAGCCAAGAATATCAAGAACATCGTTTGGATGCCTTCTATAAACTGAAACCCAACTTAGACTCTCCGCCGCGTCTTGAACCGAAGGGGATTCCCTTTGACAATCAAAAGTATTCGATTATCGTAACCAGCGAGATAAAACAGGTTTTGAATAACAAAAAGACATTGGATAAAGCGCTGATTTCCATTCAGACGCAAGTTCAAGCCAGCCTGGATCAAGTGATGAAGAAACAAACAAAGAAATAATATACTGGGCTGCTTGCACACAAACAAACTCGCGGCGATGAGGCCGCGAGTTTGTTTTGCTTTTCGAGTCGAGCTGGCCATTAATAGATCGTGGGCACCATACCTCCGTCCATGCGAACCGGAGAGCCTCTAAATGCCGAGGCATAAGGGCTGCATAAGAACACGGCTAACCGCCCGATTTCAAACGGTCGGATAAACCGCTGCAACTCGGAATGCGCCAGGTTTGCGGCCATGAATTTTTTCTCCTTGTCTGCAAAAGCCAGGTCTTCCGGATATATCTGTTCGATGATCTGCTGTACCTTTTCGGATAGCGTCGGTCCCGGCAGGATGGTATTCGAGGTGACCTCCGTTCCTGCCGTCCGTTTGGAGAGGCTTTTGGAAAGCGATAATAACATGGATTTGGTCATCGCATACTGAGGCATTTGCCCCGATGGCATCACCGCTTCCTCGCTGGCCATGAACAGGATTCGGCCAAAGTTATTTTTCAACATCTTGGGCAAGTAGAATTTCGTCAACGCGTTCGCGGCAAGGAAGTTGGTTCGAAAGTAAGTATCCCATACCTCCTCGTTCACGTCTTCATAGGCCATGATTTCATAGATCCCCATATTGTTAATCAATAGATCAACCTCAGGATACCGCTCAAACAAGGCGTCCCGTTGCTGCGGGTCCACCAAATCGGCTTGCGCGTTCTGCGGCGAAGTTGCCGGGAACTCCAGCTTCAACTCCTGCACGGTGCGTTCGACTTCTTCCGGATCCCGGCCATTGACCAGCACCTGAACGCCCTCCCGCGCAAGTTCGAAAGCGATGGCTCTCCCTATCCCTTTGGTTGATCCGGTGACTAATGCCGTTTTGTTCCCTAATCCCATATCCATAGATGTATGTCTCCTTTAGCTGTATTCGCGACAAGCCGGTTGGATGCTCGGAATGCAGCAATCCGGCGTCTGGATACAGCTTATGTTACAGGGTTAGGCTTGTTCGGTAACTAGCGTACCGCGACAAAATTCTTGGATTCGGCGCCACTTGTCATGACGATCTGCCCCCCAATTGGGCGGAACGCCAATTCGAAGGCGTATCCCCTTCCCAGAGGCGGAAAGCCCGGTAAAACGAATTCTGGTCCTCAAATCCGACCAAAAAAGCGACCTCTTTGATATTCAGCTCGGGATTCGCCAAGTATTCTCGGGCTTGTTCGTGCCTAGCCCGATTCAGCATCTGTTTGAATGTTGTGCCTTCGTCTGCCAATCGACGCTGCAAGGTGCGATCGCTCATGCCCAACTTCCTTGCCACAACATGAATGTCCAAGCGTCCTTCGCCCAAATCTCGCTTGAGCGTCCGACGAACCGCCTCAGAAATCGAACGCGAGCGTTTCTCATCTAATGACTGATCCAATATAGGGGTCAGAATCTCCAGCAATTCTTGGTTATGCGAAACAAACGACCGGTCTAAATCCCTCCGATTCAGCGTCAGCCGGTTTCGGGTGGAACCGACGGTGACCCGGCAACCGAAATAATCTTCCAATATGCTTACGTTGTCCACCGATCCGGAAAATTCCACGGAACGGGCTTTGATAGGCTGTCCGGTTCCCCGACGTCCAAGCTCAAGGAGAAAGGCCAGCGTCGTTCCGATCAGGACGGAAGGGCTGGTTGGCTCACTTGGCCCACCGCTTAGCTCTAATGTAATGTACGCCCCCTCCTCTTCGTTGATCAACAAGTTTTCCGGAGGACACATGGGTTTGTACCGCGCCATTCCATACAACGCCTCACGATAAGTACGGGCATGGTATGTCGCTAAAACAGTTGGCGGATAGTGATCCGAATCAAATGTGGACGCAAGCTTAACTATCCCTTTAGCTGAATCGCCCATGAGGTCAGCATAAGTCTGCCATATCCGAACATATTGTGCCGTGGTGACGAAGACCGGGTCCGTCATCCGGGATAACGTCAGTTGCGCTCGGCTGGCCACCACATGAGGGTCGATTCCCAATAACTGAAAACTCGCCCATAAACCTGGCGGGATGGTGATGCGGTCGGTATTCATCGGTTATCGCTCCCCTTCTATCTGCTTCCCTATCGTTCAAGGTTATGTTCAGTAGTATATAACAAGAAAGCAGCCTCCGGGGAGGCTGCTTCTCTTCGTTACGATATTTTAAGCTCCACCTTCGCTTGGAGACGTCCCCGCTCCTGAATCGGAAGCGGCAATCCCAGCTTCTGCAATTCGGCGTAGATCCAATCCGAATGATAAGCATAAACGATTTCGATGTTACGACGCAGCTCTTCACTATGGTAACCCGCCGTCGGCTCTTCAACCCGTTCGTTATCGCTGTCAGCCAGCAGCAGTCGATGCTCGTTAATCAATTGCTGAAGGATGACCAGATGCTCATAGATATGCCGATAAGATTCAATCTCCTCGGCGATTTGATCCATCGATTCACTCAGGTCTCGCGTCAAATGGAACTCTTCTTTGCACAGCTGATAATATTTCACTAAGCAATCCAGCTCTGCACGAAAGCTCTTTAGATCGACGGTTTCCCGGCAGGTTGCAATCTGCCCGAACAAATCGGCCATCCGTTTGGCGACGGCTTTACGCGCTTTTTCCAGATCAGCTTCATGTTTAGGCGGAAAGACCACCAAATTGACAATGACGGCAACGGCAATCCCGATCAGCGTGTCCGTGATCCGGTTAATGCCATAGAATATGGGACTTTCTCCTGGCTGGAGATTGAGCATGATGGCTAAAAATACGATACAACCGATGGATATCGATTTATTCCATTTTAACAGATTGCAAATATAAATCACGACGATGACCCCAATTGCGCAATATACCGCGTTTCCTGGTTCGATCATGGCGAAACCCGCACCAACGATTGCCCCAACGAATGTACCCATCGTCCGGTGTTTCCCGGCCGTAAACGAGTTGGTGACCGAATTTTCCATTGAAATGATCGTTGCGATCGCGGCGTAAAAAGGATACTCCAGGCGCATTAACGCGGCAATGATCACGCACAAACAGATGGCTAGGCCCGTCTTGAGATTGCGCAAACCGATCGTCCATTTCAAACGAATCAACCCCTCATTAAATTCAGAACCTGAACTCAGAACCGTATTATATAAGATGGGTTCATCCGGCCTCAACCAAATATGTAACAAAGGGCGATCGTTTTCGGGGAATTTCGGTTAACTTTCATGAAATATTCAAATAATTTCAAAGAACTTACAGGAACATCATGATCTCGGCTCCAAAATAAGGGGTTGAAGGAAAATCTGCCGAACCAGTTGGAGAAACCAAAATCTGGACAAACTGCTACTGAGGTGATTAAATTGCTGATCAATATCATCGCCGGATTCCTGGTTCCCTGGATTGCCGGCGCTTTTCTGATCTATCGGGACAAAAAAGCGATGCTGCTTGCCTTTCCTTCGGGCGGGTTCATGTCGCTGCTGTTCAACGATTTCGGCGTTTATACCAAGTGGTGGGAGCTACATCCGGATCACATGGAGTCCGTAACCACCATTCCGTTTAACCTTGGGATCTATCCGATCGTGGCGGGCTGGATGCTCCACTTCATATTTACTTCCCGGTTCCGGTTCAATGCCGGCCTGATGATTGCGGCTTTTGCCGCCTTATTGACCGGTGCCGAATTCGTTTACGTCTGCCTGGACAAGATCCAATACGGAAACGGATGGAATATCGGCTGGACCTACTTGTCCTACATCCTGGCATTAGGGGCCGTATACGGATATTCCCGTTTGCATGCGCGATTATTCGTTTCCCGAAACGGGCAACAGGAACCTTCCGGTCCTTAACAAAAAAAGCATGAATGCCTATTTATCCATCATCAGATTCATGACATCGCGCCGCATACTTAACGGGGCTTCCTGAGTAGGACGGCCCACCCGGACGAGCATCTGAATCGAGCCGCCGCCGGGGGCATAATCGCGATGGATGCCGTCGTACTCAGCCTTCATTTCCGGGTACTCTTCCAAGGCTTGGCTTAACGGCTGGACGGCCAGGCCCAAGCGATGGGCTTCCAGGATCAATCGACTGTATGCCATACCGCTTAGAACTTGGGCGGATCGGGTATTCTCGGATACGACGATCATAGCGTAAACCGAGGTATGATCTACCGAAGTTTGAGTTGACTTGACGAAGGTATCGGCTGCAGCTTGGCCTACGTTGAGGGACGGAAATAACGTAACCATCCCTTGCATCAAATGTCGCATGAGGCCCTGAGTTCCTTGTCCCTCGACGGAAAATCCGTAACGGTATTTATTTTTCTCGCGTTCGTTGGCTCGAAAAATCAGCTCGGTTTCCTTCATCACCCGTCTTACGCTCGCCTCGATCTTAGCGGCTTGAATCGCGTACTCGCCAAGCTTCTGAACGTTATCCTCATCCTGGTACACCGTAACCTGCACCCCGTAACCGTCACCGATTCCTTCAAGCGTTGCCTTGGCTTCGGAGGAAAGCTTGCCCGGTTCGTAAGCTCCCCGGTTCGTATCCGGCGAATACAGAAACGGATATAGCGGCTCGGTTCGCGATTCGGCTTGCGTCAAAGTGATGCGCGCCACCGGTTTCTTCTCCATGCTGGCCGTCAAATGCCGCTCGTCGTATTCTCCTTCCGGGAACAGCCGAATCTCCACATCATACCCCTCCTGCTGTCCGGCAATGCGCACGTACTCCAGAAACGTCCCCTGAGTCACCATCATCTGCCGAGATAATGGATCCACCTCGGGGGTTAGGCGTGTTGAATCGGCATACAAATCCAATACGTTCGAATCCGCAGGGTCAAGCCGAACTATCCATGGCTGCATGTTATGCCCGCTTGCCGCGAGCAGACCGCGCGCAACCAAGGAAATCCGCGGATCGTCTGCCTGTTGCGCGTATTCGGGTTGCCAAGGTTCAAGATATTTCGGTGATGCCCCAATCCCGCTGATCAGAAGCAGCGCGATAAACGCCGCAACGATGAAAATGCCGATGCCCGCTACGATCATCTTCACTCGACCTCTCCCTATTCTCAGCCTCATCGGTCACTCTCTCCTTGACCGGAGCGAATCGAACGAATCAGCAGATGATAAGCCTCCGCCACCAAATCCTCCGACGTCGTATTATAGTAGTTACGAATATAGTTTCCTTTCTTACCCGCAGTATTAAATACGCCAACGGTGCAGGCCCATAGAACGAGCGCGGTTTTCTCCGGATGGATATCGGATCGCACGGAGCCTTCCGCCATTCCTTTGTTCAAAATTCCGATCAAACGGCCCATGACCTGTTCGCCGAGCTCGTAACACGCTTCCCGGGACGGGTCCGGAACGTCATTCTTAAAATCAAGCTCTCCGTTCTCGTATTCCATGATCGCGCGAAAATAGTCGGGATGCGTGAGGCTGAACCGATGTAATGTCAAGGCCATCTGCTTGAGTTCTCCAATGGCATCGGTACGGTCTTTTTTCTCCGTGTCGTCTCTCAACATTTGGAGCAGTTGTTTGTACCCTCGGGTCATGATTTCGAAATAGAGCTGTTCCTTACTGCTAAAGTAGATATATAGCGTCCTTTTGCTGAATTCTGCCGCTCTCGCGACATCGTCCATCGTTGCTAGATCGTACCCTTTTGCAAAAAACACCTTTTCCGCCGCCTCGATCATTTCCTGCCTGCGCAACTCGCGGGCTTTCTCTTTGCGCTCCTGGCTCCCCAATGGAATCCCTCCACAAATTGCACTATAGTGCAACAAAGTAAACTATAAGTTTACTTTTAATTATAGTTTCCTTTCATTTCCTGTCAACCCTAGTTCATCGGTACCCGAGGGGGCCTGGGCATCCATGCAAACAGCCCCCATCAAGAGATGGGGGCCGTGATCCTTGCTAGGAGTTATCCACGGAACATGGCAACGATCCATTCCAACAACGGTTTCCACATCTTCGGATATTCCTGGGCGATCAATGACCTCACCTGATCGGCGTGAATGCTGGCAAAGTCATCGTTTTGGATGGCCAGCGTATACGCTCCTCTGACGGCGTCTCCGATGGCTATATGCCCGCTGGCATACCCCCCGATGGCAATCCGGGAGGCGATGGCCAGACCGCCAAAAGCATAAATACCGATAGACAAGCCGCCGAAGGCCAGTACGCCGATCGCGACCCCGCCGGCAGCGACAAAACCGGCTGCAAACCCACCAGCTGCCAGGAGTATGGCCAACGCTAGCGCGCCAAGACTGATCAGTCCCGCCGACACCACACCAAGGCATAGACCGCCAAGCGCGAGAAGACCAAGCGAAACAGTACCGATGGCAATATTACCGATCGCAATGACACCCTTCGCTACATACATGCCGCGTCCTACATTAATGTGAATGAGCGGCACACCAAACCAGGTCGTTTTACTTTTGTATTCATAATGAGTTCGATCGCGAGAAGCAATTCGAAAATTCGACTCCAAAGGCCACTCCTGTTGTTCCGATTGTACACCCCGGACCAAATGATCCATGCTTACTTGAAACAACTCGCATAAGGCAATCAATTTATCCGTTTCCGGGTACGATTGACCCGACTCCCACTTCGAAACGGCTTGCCGCGATACTCCGATCGCTTCGGCCAAATTTTCCTGGGACATCCCTTTTTGCTTCCGATAGTTCTGCAGCTTCTCTGCAAAATCCATGTTCATCACCTCGCCTCCATCATATCCGCTCCAGCATTCCCGAACTATCAAGCGAAGCTGGCAATCTGTCAACCACCGGTTGCGATTGGCCGCATTAAAGGGTTATTGCTCGGGAAATGACCGCTATCCCCAGTATAAACCAGCCTGCGAAGCGGCTCCGTGATATTTTCAGCAAGGAAATGAGTGGTGGAGGATCTGACTTGAGAACAGCGAGGCAGCAAGCACGAAGTTAACGCTTCGGCAACCGGCGGAACGCCAGCAGGAGGAGCAGCAACATGCCGATATAACCAAACAACGGATACAAGTACGTTAATAAGTAGGAGAAGCCTGCCTGACTGATCAGAAAGCAAGCAAGCAACACGGTGAGCAGGGTTGCGTTTTTGGGCACCTTGTAGAGGCTTTGCAACTGCCTTGTGACCCCAAACACGTTTCCGATCAACGTCGTAAAGATCTCCCCGTAGATCACCAGAAGAAAGAGGACATGCAGGAACGCTCCCAGATCACGGACGATTTCCGCCATCGGAATGTCGTAGCTGAGCATCTCGGGCATTCGTGAATTCAGGGCAAAATGGTAAATCATCAGCATCGCCCCCAAACCGATGCCCCCCCATATCCCTCCCCATTTCAAAGTGCTCTCATCCCGAACCTCACTGCCTAACGGAACCATTACCGCCTGGATGAAGGCAAAATTCAATGCGGCGTAAGTAAACGGGCTTAGCGCCCAGCGGAAGTCCCCCAACTGCTGCAGTTGCCAGTCGTTGATCCCCAGCAGGCTCTCCGGCTGAATCGCTCGGAAGGCAATCAAGCTCGTGAACAGAAGGATCATGGGAACGACAAGCGCATTGACGATCACGATGCCGTTCATTTCCTTCGTCATGACCAGGTAACTTAAACCGATGCTGATCACGATCCCCAGTTGATAAGGAAGATGGAGCTGCTCCGCGAAGATGGAACCGGTGCCGGACAACATTACGGCGGTAACCCCAAGCAAAATCAGCAAAGTCAAAAAGTTGGCTACCTTGCCGAAGAAGCGGCCAAACAAATGATCATTAAATTCCTGGTACGAAAAGGCTTGAATCCGATGGGCGTAAATCATCATTTTCGTCCCTAGCCACATAAACAGAAAGGTTGTGACAACGATTCCCGCCGTTCCAACCGGGCCGTACAGGGTGAAAAACTGCATGATCGATTGTCCCGATGCAAACCCCGCACCCACGACGGTACCGATATAGGTCACGGCAATTTGAAATATTTTCACCCATCGATCGTTCATATATCCTCCACAATTACCATTTTTTACTCTTTTGTACTTTCATCCTATGTCCAAGCTCTGCCTTCTATTCTCGAAATAAAATAGAGGAATCTCTGGCCGAAATGCAGTACATTTAGGAGGAAACCTATCTCAACGACGCGGAGTGAGCTACGTGAAATCGTTCTATCAAAATTGGAAACTGGATCCGGAGCTTCCGATGGACATCTATCAAAGCACCAACATCACGTTTTATCCCCATTTTCATGCCGAGATCGAGTTTATTTATGTCATATCCGGAGCGATTCGGATCGGTGTGAACGAAGAGAGCCGCATGCTCCGGCAAGGTGACATGGTGGTCTGCGGCAGCAACGACATCCACTACTTTGACAGTCGGGGATTGGAATCGGAAATCATGATTCTCATCTGTAAGCCAGAATGGATCACCATGACTAAGAGCTGGCCACTTGACTTTCGGTTCACTTCTCCTTATATTCCGGCGAATACCCCAGGGCTGGAAAGGGTACAAAAGATACTGGAAGAGCTCATCCGAGAGAAAAACGAAAGACAACCCGGTTACCCGCTACTCCTGAAAGCCGGGATTGCGAGGTTATACGGAAGCTTGCAAAGATACGTAGATACCCATCCAATGGATCGTTCTACCAAGGAGAAGTACGAATCCCGCCGCGCACGGATGCAGCAAATTTTGTCCTATATCGAGGATCATTATCGCGAAGAATTAAACGTTGCGTTGATGGCGGAGCGTTTTTCGATGGAACCCTCTCATTTCAGCCGGTCCTTCAAAGCCGCTATCGGCATGAACTTCAAAACCTACCTCAACACGGTTCGAGTGTTAAGCGCCGAGCACCAGCTGTTGACCAGCGACCTCAGCATCATGGAAATCGCCCTGGAATGCGGCTTCAGTAGTATTCGCACCTTCAATCGGGTCTTTAAGGAACTGCGAGGCAACATCCCTTCCAGCCTGCGCCACCCGGAAAGCTAAAGTTCTCGCAAAAAGCTGGAAAACGCATATTTTGTCCAGGATTCCACATAAACTGGCGAGAGAAATCTGAGGAATCTATTTATAATGATTCTTGAAATAACAGCAATTACCATACCCGCGAAACGGAGGAATTCGATGAACCCGCTGCGTGTCGGAATGATCGGTTACAAGTTTATGGGCAAAGCCCACAGCAACGCCTATCGGGCGTTGCCGATGTTTTTCCCCGGTGCCTTAAAACCGGAAATGGCCGTACTGTGCGGCCGTAACGAGGAAGCGGTGCAGGAGGCCGCAAATCGCTTGGGGTGGCGCGAAATCGCCACGGATTGGCGTGAACTTGTTGCCAGGGACGATATCGACCTGATCGACATCAATGCTCCCAGTGACGCTCATAAGGAAATCGCGCTGGCGGCGGCCCGGGCGGGTAAGCATATTTTTTGCGAAAAACCGTTAGCGCTTACATTAAAGGATTCTCGCGAGATGCTGGCTGCTGCCGAAGCAGCCGGCGTCGCCCATATGGTCGGATTCAACTATCGCTTCTCCCCGGCGGTCAAGTTGGTCAAGGAGCTGGTGCAAAGCGGCCGGTTGGGTAAAATCTATCATTTCCGGGCCTGGTTCCTTCAGGATTGGATCCTCGATCCGTCCTTTCCGCTCGTTTGGCGGCTACAAAAGGACGTTGCGGGTTCGGGCTCGCACGGCGATTTAGGCGCGCATCTGATCGACCTGGCCCACTATTTGGTCGGAGACATCCGTGAGGTGATCGGCATGAGCGAGACGTTTATCAAGGAGCGGCCGCTGGCCGAGAACATGACGGGACTCAGCGCCAAGAGCAGCGCGAATGCACCGAAGGGGCCGGTCACGGTCGACGACGCCACGCTGTTCCTGGCCCGGTTCGCGAACGGGGCGCTGGGCAGCTTTGAGGCGACACGGTTTGCCGCTGGCCACCGCTCGACGAATGCGTTTGAAATCAACGGCAGTCTGGGCAGCGTGAAATTCGACTTCGAGCGAATGAATGAGCTTGAGGTGTATTTCACCTCGGACGACGCCGATGTTCAGGGCTTCCGCCGCGTCCTTGCGACCGATCCGGCACATGCCTATGCCGAAGCGTGGTGGCCGCCGGGGCACACGATTGGATTCGAGCACACGTTTACGCACGAAATGCTCGAGCTGACCACGGCGATCCGCGAAGGCCGCCAGCCGGTGCCAAGCTTCCGCGAAGGCGTACAATGCCAGGCGGTGCTGGAAGCGGTGGAGCGCTCGGTCGCGGAACGGCGTTGGGTCGACATTTCGGAGATGTGAGTCAGTTGGACCCCATGAGTCCGGAGCTTCAGCCTGCAAATGTGGCCCGACCCGGGAACGGGGCGGGGCGCGGGAGTGTGGCGTGGTGCCTGTTGCGGGAACGTGTGCGAGAGCGTGGAGCGAGTGCGTGGAGCGAGTGCGTGCGCGGGAGTGCGTGTGCGGGAGTACGGCGCGGGAGTCGGCGCGGGAGTCGGCGCGGGAGTGCGGCGCGGGAGTGCGTGTGCGGGAGTACGGCGCGGAAGTTCTACCCGGGGTGCGGCGCGCCTAACGGACCGTAGCGACCTTATTTGCCCATTTCCCGGCTATTTCCCACTGTAACGGACTCCAAAGACCTTATTAGACTCTCATCGCTTACATTTAGCTGGTTTTATCCCAAATAAGGTCTCCTCGGTCCGTTAGATTTCGCAACTTCACTCACGCAGGTAAATAACGTCTCTGGTGTCCGTTAGCAACTAGATGAGCTACTGAAATGTGTTCGGAGGAAACATACCTTAGAGGAGAGAAGGAAAGTCAAGATGAAAAAAGCATTAATCGTCTGGGGCGGCTGGGATGGACATGAGCCGGATCAGGTAGCTGGAATTTTCGCCGGCGTTCTGCGAGAGCATGCATTCGAGGTGGAGGTCTCCGATACCTTGGAGGCTTTTGCCGATGCGGAAAAGCTGCTTGGTCTTGATCTAATCGTACCGGTGTGGACGATGGGAACCATCGACCAGGGGCTGGTAAATAATGTGTCGGCAGCGGTACAAGCGGGAACCGGCCTGGCCGGTTGCCATGGCGGGATGTGCGATTCGTTCCGGAACAACGTCGATTGGCAATTTATGACCGGCGGACAATGGGTTGCCCACCCTGGTAATGACGGTGTGGACTACAAGGTTGAAATCATCGCCAATTCCAGTCCGTTAGTGGAAGGGATCGAGGATTTCCGCGTTCAGACCGAGCAGTATTACCTCCATGTCGACCCCGCCGTTGAGGTGCTAGCGACCACCCGTTTCCCGGTCGTTGACGGACCTCACCGCCTCAATAAGCCGGTTGATATGCCGGTCGTGTGGACGAAGCGCTGGGGCATCGGACGAGTCTACTATAATTCGCTAGGTCATCACGCGGATATCGTGGACCTACCTCCGGTGAAGGAAATGATGACTCGCGGGATGCTGTGGGCAGCGGAAGGCAAGCGGCTTGCCCTGGAATCGCAAGGCGGCAATGGACATCTCCAGCACAACTATACGGGCATGGGGGACAGCCAATAATGGACAAAATCAAGGTAGGGATTATCGGCTGCGGCAAAATCAGCGGCATTTACATGGAAAATTGCGCAAAGTTCGAGGCGCTTGATCTTGTGGCCTGTGCCGACCTCGATGTGAACCGGGCGCGGGAGCAGGCCAAACAATACAACGTCCCCCGAGCCTGCTCGGTTGACGAGTTGCTGCAAGATCCCGACATTCAGATCGTGATCAACCTGACCATTCCGGCGGCACATGCCGAGGTTTGCCTGAAAGCATTGGATTCCGGCAAACATGTGTACGTGGAGAAGCCGCTGGCCGTAACCCGTAAGGAAGGCTTGGCCGTCCTCGAAGCAGCCCGCCGCAACGGGCTCATGGTCGGCAGCGCGCCGGAGACGTTCTTCGGCGCCGGAATCCAGACGGCGCTGAAGCTGATTCAGGACGGGGCCATTGGCCGTCCCGTGTCGGCGGCTGCGTTTATGATGAGCCGCGGGCACGAGTTCTGGCATCCAGACCCGGAATTTTATTATGCCAAAGGCGGAGGACCGATGTTTGATATGGGTCCCTACTATTTGACGGCACTGATTCAGTTGCTGGGTCCGATTCATCGTATCGCCGGGATGACCGGCAAAGCGCTGGAACAACGTACGATCACCAGCGAGAAAAAGTACGGGCAATCGATTGAAGTCGAGGTGCCCACTCATGTCACGGGTACGCTGCAATTTGCGCATGGAGCGATTGCTACGCTAACCACCAGCTTCGATATTTTTGGTGGCAGCACGCTGCCCCCGATCGAAATTCATGGAACCGAAGGCACGTTGCTTGTACCTGATCCGAATTCCTTCGGCGGCCCGGTCAAACTCCGTCGGATCGGCGAGGAAGCCTGGACCGAGGTCCCGCTGCTCCCTGGCTATGCCGAGAACAGCCGCGGCATCGGCCCGGCCGACATGGCGAGCGCCTTGCTGCACGGTCGGCCGCACCGCGCCAGCGGAGAGCTGGCCTACCACGTGCTGGAGGCGATGTGGGGCTTCCACGATGCCTCCGATGCGGGCACCTACTATGAGATGCAAAGCACCTGTACCCCACCCGCCGCATTGCCGGTGGGCCTGGAGCCGTATCAACTCGATTAGCCGGATAACTAGCTGACGAAACCTACTCGCAAAGAACCCCCGAGCTTCTTTCAGTTCGGGGGTTCTTTTTTTAGTATAGTCCAAACTATACGCGCCATATAGATGAACAGCGATTTATGGAGAGGAATGGGGAACTATGGCCGCTAATAAGCAACGTCCCTTTATATTTGTGACGATCAAAGCGTCTACGATCCGAAACATCTTTGTTCTGGATCTCATTGCAGGGACCGGAATTTATTACTTGATCAAGTTGGTAACCGCCAGCGTGCTGTTGGGCTCGGTTGGCAGCGCTTTGGGGACGGAGGCGATGAAGCGAATACCCATAGCGCGGTTGATTCAAATGAACCGGAGCATCTCCCCTGTAAAAAAGGCTGATCGTCACTAATTCGACGATCAGCCTTTTCAACCGGCGATTCCCCCCGCCGTGTTACAACACCGACGACGTGCCGCCGTCGATGTTGACCGCCGTGCCCGTCACATACGACGCGGCCTCGGAGACCAGGAAGGCGATCACCTTCGCCGCCTCCTCTACCTGGCCAATCCGCCCCAGCGGGATGCCATGGCGCGGATCGGTCGCGAACTGCTCCCAGGTGAGGTCGGGCGCGGCTTGGCGCCATTTTTGCTCGATCTGGTCGCTGCGGACCAGCCCGATGCATACCGCATTCACACGGATGCGGTCGGCAGCTAGGTCCTTGCTCATCGCCTTCGTGAGGGCCAGGCCGGCTGCCCGGCTAACCGATGTCGGCAAAGAAGAAGCTCCCGGCGTCTTGCCGCTGATTGCGGTGACGTTTAGGATCGCACCGCCCCCGGCTTCACGCAGATAGGGAACGGCAGCCCGGGAGAAGTTCACTGTCCCGAGCACCTTTAGATCCAGATCCGCTCCCCAAGTCTCAGCCTCGACTTGCTCGAAAGGCCCTGCGGCCGACGTTCCGGCGTTGTTGATGACAATATCGAGCCCGCCAAATTGCTCCGCCGCCTGCTTTACCGCCCGGCGCGCATCCTCACCCGAAGCGACGTCGGCGACGAGGACGAGCGGTTCAACCCCCGTCTTCGCATGAATGGTCGCGGCCGCTTCCCTAAGCGGACCTTCCCCCCGCGCGACGATGGCTACTTGAGCCCCTTCCGCAGCTAGCATGAGGGCGGTAGCAAGACCAATGCCCTTGCTGCCGCCGGTTATCATTGCCCGTTTCCCTTGCAAACCAAGATCCACGTGAATCCCTCCTCGTCGATTTATTCTTTTTTATTCAGAATAATCTACGTTTAGGATAACCCTTTGGCCTTCAAATACTCCGCCTTATAAGCCGCCGCCTTCTGGGCGATCAGCGACAGGTCGTTCTTCTTCACTGCTTCGTTCGTCAAGTCCGAGCCAATGCCGACAGCCACCGCCCCGGCTTGGATCCATTCGCCGAGATTCGCCAGCGAGACCCCGCCGGTAGGCATGAGGTTTGCCTGCGGCAGCGGCCCCTTGACGGCCTTGATCATCGACGGATCGTACAGATTGCCCGGGAACAGCTTCACGATGTCCGCCCCCAGCTCCAGCGCTTCCTGGATTTCTTTGATCGTCATGCATCCAGGCATCACCGGGATGCGGTAACGGTTACACAATCTCACCGTGTCCGGGTTCAAGGATGGCCCGACGACGAACTGAGCGCCGCTCAGAATCGCCGCCCGCGCCGTTTCGGGATCAAGCACCGTTCCCACGCCGATTATGGCATATCGGGATTCATCCTGCGTGTCCCAGGTGTATTTGCGGGCTAGCTCCTCGATCGCCCGTAAAGCAAACGGAATCGTCATCGTGACTTCGATGACTTTAATACCGCCGGCAATCGCCTGCTCGGCCATTTGCACGACTTCCTCCGGAGTTTCACCACGCAACACGGCGACAACGCCTTCTTGCATGATTTTTTGCGTAAGCAGCAGCTTCTTCATCCTTATACCCTCTTTCTTACGATTACGTGTTCTTTACCCCTTACAATGAAAAAGAATATGACTCCAAATCAACACGCTGGCCGTTCACCCGTCGATTCCCTGGAAGTCCGGGAGCATCAACGTAGAGAAAAAGCTTGGCTTCCTCGGCATATGTAGCGTACGACGCACCTATGCTTCCCGCTCCTCCTCCGACTTCAAATCGGGGCGCACGGGACCTCAAGGCTGAGACGAACTCATCCAGACCGGTGACCCCCCGAGGGCTCGCTTCCGGTACACCAAGGGCTTCCACTACGATGCCAACGCAGCGTCCGTCCGCCACAACTTGCAGATAACCGTTCCGATCCTGTACCTGGTAAGCCCCCGATA
>RCUU01000065.1_pt1 | contig 59787 bp, 77 predicted proteins | sample 2166211 | NCBI WGS metagenome assembly RCUU01 (sample SAMN09932620, study PRJNA488358) | compost metagenome | feature: garden; material: soil; isolation source: compost soil in phenylacetic acid-enriched culture | place: Germany: Experimental Botanical Garden Goettingen | collected 2016-01-27
TAGACACCTATGTGGCGTTGCCTTCGGACAGGGGTTCGACTCCCCTCGCCTCCATCTAAGTACTGAAAAAGTAAGGAAGGATCAGACGGTGAGCATATCGACGATGTGCCAGCCGTCTGATTTTTTTATGGTGATTTTTTGAAAAAGGGATTGAATAATCTGCTTTTGGGTCGAGGCATCGAGCAGGCTCCAATTGTCTCTCAGATTGCTGAATGCTGCTCGTACTTCCGTAATAGGTATGGTCTGTTCAGGTTCGGGTGGAGCTTGTGCTTGCAGCTTCTTCATGCGCTCATCTTCTTCATCAATGAGCATTGCATAATCATCAGCTGACAGCTTGCCATCCCCCAAGGCCATCATCCAATTACGGCGGCGCTTCTGGCTTGTTTTTATTTCCTTTTGCAGGTTGATCTTGCTGCAAGACTTCGCCTTCTTTTTAGGCTGCTGGTATCCATCCTCTATAACTTCAATGTGGCTCCAAATCAATTCGTTAATCTGACGTTCTGAAATGCCGGGGGCATCGCAAGTTCCTTTGGCATACTGGTTCAAACATCGGTAACTCAAGTATTTCTTGCCACCGTGTACCGAGGCGTTACCGGCGTAGGTTGCACCGCATACCCCACACTTGATAATTCCGCTATAAGGGTACTCGAAGGATCGTCTGGTCATATGTCCCTCTCTGCGGCGCTTTCTAAAGCTCTGAGCCTTCTCGAATTGTTCTTTGCTGATAATGGCCGGGTGAGTACCTGGAGTAATGATCCGTTGGTCTTCAGTCCAGTCCTTGGCTTTGTAATGATTGTACCCAGCATAGGTAGGGTTAGCAAGCATGTTGCGCACGGTCTTATTATCCCATTTGCCGCCTTCCTTGGTGGTAGATTTTAGATTCATGTGCTTGGCGATTTTCGTGACTCCCCAGGTGTGCTCTGTAAACAGATCAAAGACCTCTCTGACCAGATCGGCTTCTTCCTCTACAACAACAAGCTTCAGATCTCTATCTCGTACTTCGTTCATGCCTCCACCTCAACAAACTCATAACCCAACGGTGGCCGTGACATATGTCTACCGCCCTTCTGCGCCTTCTTTTCTAGTCCTTTTCTCGTTTCTTCACTCAGATTATTGATGTATAGTTCTGCCCAAATTCCGTTAAGCTGTAGGAAGGCTTTGCCCATTGGAGAACGAGTATCAATTTCTTCCTGACCTTGAGCCGCGATAATTAAGCGGATGTCGAGCTTGTTAACCATATCAATAAAGGCAATGATGTCGCCCATGTTGCGACTGAGCCGGTCCAGCTTGTGTATCAGCAGAGCTTCAAATCTGCGGGCCTTCATGTCTGCAATTAGCTCTTGGACACCTTTCCGTCTAAACGTCTTTCCACTAATGCCGGGGTCGGAATAGATGCGATAAAGTTGCAATCCTTTCCGTTCAATGGTTTGCATCAGCAGGTCTTCTTGCGCTTCCAAGCTAAAGCCTTCTTCAGCCTGATCTTTGGTACTAACACGAGTGTATATTGCTGCTCTCACAAAACTTCTCTCCTTCCATGTTTTTCAACAAGATTTTTCAGTCGGTTGGGACTACCATTAGAGTAAAAACACACCAAGAGGAGACCAACCATGCAGATCATTGGCGTTAAGATCGAGAACAGAACGGGCGAAGATAGTGATTTTCAGGCATTCAACTTATCCGAGGTAAACTACATTTCTGTTTATCGCCGCACCAAAAACTCTGAGTTGCTGCCTGTTTATCACACGATTCACGGGGGATATGCCCCGCTGCTCACCCTCAAGGATATATCACAGGCCCTCCAAAAATATGGATTTGACTATATCGACAAATCAACCATAGTCAACCGTAACCGCATCAAACGTACCAGAACAACGAGCGACGGACAATACGTTACGACATTTGTCGACAATAGCGAAATTGCAGTCGCCTTCCGAAGTCGTTACAGATAAAGGGATAATGTGCAACTTAACCCCCTTAAGTTGCATTCTAAATTCGACAAATTATGACGGATTCTTCAAGCGGATAGTCGGATAATTAGGACATAAGGCATAGGCGCGGCAAAAACTTTAGGAATTACTAAAGTTTTTGCCGGATCGGGAGGCTGATAACCTCCGTCGCTCCGCTATTTTTTATCTGAGACTTTCCAGGTATAGAGCATCTCGCAGCTTGGTAGCTTCAAGGCCTTGGCTATCGTAACAGCCGTTCCCAACCCCATACGGGTATGGTTGCTGGCATATTCGGATAGCTGGCTCTCTGAAATTCCAGTTGTGATGTGCAGCATGCGCTGGTTAATACCAGTCTCAACATAAAGCTCACGGAGGCGACAACGATCCGGCTCGTACCGCATCGCTTTGCTCCTTTACATAACTTAATGAGTTGGTGGTGAGATGACCTCGATACCAAATGAATTACTTGCTTTTCGCCAAGGCATCAAGCATATCCCTGATTATTTGACGTTGCTCTAATGGGAGCGAAGCATAACTTTCAGCCAGTTCCCTTACCTCCTCATCAAGGGCAAGGTCTGCTAAAGAGTCAGTGAACATCGAGCCTGTTCCATTCAAAAGCCAGTCCCGATTAACAGAGAATGTTCTAATGATATCTTCGGCAACCCTGTCTGTTAGTTCTCGAACACCATTTTCAATTGCAGATAAATGATTTTGTGAAATGTTTATTTTTTGGGCGAAGGATTTCTGACTTAATTGGAGTTCTTTTCGCACCGAAGCGACTCGTTTTGCTTTCAGTTTAATTCACCTCCATTGAGATAAATATAACATAAAAATATCTCAATGCAATGAAAAAAAGCAGAAAAAAAACATTTGACTATATCTCAAAGAGATGTTAAATTAATCTCAAAGAGATTCAGAGGGGCCGAAAGGAGGGGGAGATATGAAGGTGATTGCTCCGGCAGAGGATGTGAAAGATTTTGCTCAGAAAGCGCAAGAGCTTCTCACGTTGAATCCTAACGCTTTCTACTATATCAAAGGGTACACCGATTGTGTTATGAAGACTTCAAAAGAAAATGCGGTAGCAGAAAAAGCAGCTACTAATGAGCTAAAACCAAAGAAGTCTGTGGCCGTTTGATTCTAACAAATATACGGTGGGAGAAATCCCACCGTAGTCTGGATAAAAGGAGGGGGGGCACACGATTACGATTACAACAATAAAATTAACTGCTACTGAAAAGATGATATACAACGCCCACAAACGCATTTTCGGCTTTGAGTGTAATCCGTTTCAAGTCAAAAGGCTGGCGGAGTTTATCGACAATCTGGGGATGGATGAGCAACTTGTCGTCCATGCGATGGAGCGAGCCGGGAAGATGTCACACAGATACATTTTTAAATTAATTGTTCATTTACTTGATCGCTATCATGCGGAAGGAATACTAAAAATGTCCCAGGTTATCGAATTGGGTCAGGGTTAACATTCAAATCCATATAGAATGCTTTGGTCGGATTAGTCTTATTGTAGCGATCATCTGATCCGTACCTAATGTCTTTAATGCCTGAACCAGTAACACAAATGGATGAACCGTTCTCGTTGGGTTGAAATGCTATGTTACCAGCACGTTGAAATACTCCCATATTGTCAAGAACGAAAATGTCTAGATTACTGCTGGACTTATTAACACCGAGAATTACATTTTCCTCAATATCAATAAAGAAGGTAGCTCCTAAACGGAGTTCCTTTGGGAAACGAAATGACTTGCCTGACACAGCTTCTACTATCTGGTGAACATCGCTATCAAAGTTATCTGGAATATCGCACATTGTATTATCCCTTTCATGTGTATTTGCTCGTCTGATCATTAACGATTTTAGCAAATTAGTGGGAGTAATCCCACCGTAGTCGTATCAAGGCAGAACCTTTCGGGCCAATTTTATCAGATTCTGCCTAAGAGATAGTTGTCTGACACATCAAGAGCATTGGCTATGCGGGCCAAATTCTTGTGTCTCGGTTCAAAGCTCCCGTTCAACCAGCGTTCTACTGTGACGGGCGATACGTTTGCGAGCATGGCTAAAGCAATGTTGTCAAACCCTCTGTTCTTCATAGCGGATGTCAGCCGCTCGGGAAATTCAGATTTAAAAAAGAAGAAAAACATGTATCACTCTCCTTTCACCCGGAGGGTTCTGCCTTGATACGACGGCACTACTATTTTAGCAGATTTTAGGAGGGGAGGGGCGGACTTGAAGGCAGTTATACGATCAAGCCAGCTTAGCTACGAGTTGTTAGAAAGGATCGCTTTGCAAGTTCGGGCAGCTAAGGAGAATGAAGCGGCGAAACCAAAACGAAAGGGGAAAACGGCATGATTCCTGAGGTACTTATGCAAGATCGTCATTGGCGGAGTGCGCTACACATCTTTACTAATTGTCCAAGTCTTATAGGTCGCGTTGAAAAGTACATCGACCTAGATGATCTCACTATTGATTTTGCTGGGCTAAAGAGAATCTCCAGACCTTGGAGTCAATCAGAAAAATTCATGCTGAACTTAGCTCTGCACTTATTCGACGAGACCAACCAATTGGCGAATTTATCTGATATGGATTATCTCGATCCAAACAATAAACAAATTGCACTTAAAGCTATTAATTTCAGATACGCAATGTGAGTGAGGTGTTTTTTTGGAACCTACATTAGAAAATTGGCACCTATGGCGACATCTGCAAAATCTTATCCGTTGGCGTGCTAGTGGAGTGACTTTAGATGCTGCTAATGACTGGATGGACAAAGAAATAGCTGATTTGCAAGAGGATATACAAAAACAATCCTCCGGGTTCGAGGCCGGAAGATTGTAGGCATTACAAATATTTTCGGATTTATTATACCACATTTTAAGCACTCGCGTAAGGGGGCTTATCAACGATCATGATAATCCTTAAAAGTGATATTGTTCGGACAAGCTCTGGATTGGTCGGAGAAGTTACTGAAGTTTGGGGCTTGGCCCGTACCTTTCTAAGGATTAAGCCAACCGAAGGAAAGAAGACAATCATTGTATTTGAAACCGATGTTTCTGAATTGATCAAAAGGCCGAAATCACCACGAGGAAGGGGGTGATTATATGCATATTGACATTAACAATCTTGCAGGCGGAGCCATGGCTGAGCGGATTAATCGGGAGCTGCAGAAAGTTGCAGAGAACGTTCTTGACCCTAACACAAAAGCAGAAGCGGTTCGTACAGTAACGATCAGTATCAAGATCAAGCCTAATGACGCTCGTCAGATCGGTTCATCAGATATTGACGTTAAGTCTTCGCTTGCTTCAGCCAAAGGAGTTCCAACACAATTTGTCTTTGATTTTGATAAGGAAGGCAAGGCGGTTATGAAGGAACTTAATCTGAGCAAAGATCCAAATCAGATGGCTCTAAATGATACTGGGGAAGTCGTAGACGGCACAGGGGCAAGTCCTAATGGCAAGGTAGTTGGCCTGTATAAGTAATCGAACTTTGAAAAATGAATAGGAGGATCATTAAATGATAAAGGAAGCAATAGATAAAGTTCTGAGTTTGGCTGGTATCCATACCACGACAATCGGGGATCAGGTTTACACAAACGGAGAGTTGCGACGCGTTTCGGAGCCAATTGCTTCGACACTTATTGTCCGAAATCTTACAGGTTTGGTGGCTTACTTGCGTAATGACTTTGACAAGAAACTGCCTGTAATGATTCACATTGAATCACCAACGCGCGTTAGTGCCGTAACTGGCTTTAACCGTGATGTACAGCGCAATGTCCTTATTCAAGCAGATGCGTTATTACCAGATATTAGCTATGGCAGATATTACGACATTGAGAGCTTCAATATCCTTCTTCAATCTTGCTTTGTTCAAAACGAAATAAGAGACAAGCTGCTCCAAATCGTAGGTAACGTACAGGATACGAATGTGGTAACAGTAGGCGATAACGGAACAAGTCAGCAGGTCACTGCTAAAACAGGAGTGGCGACAGTTGAGAATGTCATTCTACCTAACCCAGTCAGCCTGAAGCCTTTCCGAACCTTCGTTGAAATTCCACAGCCAGAAAGCCCGTTCGTTTTCCGGATGAAAGATGGACCATCAGCTGCTTTGTTTGAAGCAGACGGTGGCGAATGGAAACTTCGCGCTATTCAAGAAATTAAGCTTTACCTAGACGGTGCTCTGGATGATTGGATCAATGATGGTCGAGTCGTAATTATTGGCTAGTAATCTATTAATTCACTGGGAGGAGCAATCCTCCCAGTCTATAAGGAGGAATTTACGGTGTTACAACAAGCATTGCAGAAGCTCCAAAAGGAGATCGGGGAGAAGGCAAAGGATGGCATTGTACAGCATATAGGTTCTTTCATACTTGGATATGTACGTGAACATCCTGAACATGCAGCATTTATTCTGGCAGATGGCAAGGACATTGCTGGAAGTTACAAATATATGGAGTCGGAAGCTAGAAAGAGTAATACAAGAGTAATAAGCGATCAAGAAGGGTTTAACCATGTTCTTAAGTATTTCGGGATTCCGGTTCAAGAGCAGCAGCAGGCGATCACTCAGCCGGAGTTCAGCGTTTCGACTATAGACGATCTGTTGTGAGGTGATTAAGAGTGAGTCAGGAAGATAAGGCTTTTAGCAAGTTCTATAAGCACTTTTCAAAAGAGATCAGCAAGGATATTCGCGAATATGTGACGGATCATGTATTAAGATCGAGTCGATATATTTTTATCCGCCGTGCAAAGGGGATTCAATTCGGGTATTGCACACATTGTAACAAACGCTATATGACTCCTACGACTTTAAAACATAACGAAATGACGGATTGCCCGAAGTGCGGTTCTCGTTGTGAGGTTAAGAATCACGGGACAAGCCGTAAATATATAGTTGATAGTGCATTTGTAGTCTACTACGAAAAATCACGGATTAACCCTAATGCTATCGTAGCACGCGCATTCAGAGTTTTTCGAGACTATAGAGGGGATTACACGAAGGTAGAAACCGAGTACAAGACAACCGCGCTTTATCTATTCGAGCCCGGCAATGCAGAAATGTATGAACGTTATTGGTGGTACGAAGACGGGCGTTATGAAAAATGTGCTTCTGTTCATTCTGTTGAACTTAAATCTAAATACGCTAACAATCAATGTTCTGAAGATAGCATCAAAAAGGCTATTGCAGGCACTCCGTATCAATATAGCACGTGGGATCAGCACGACCAGCCACAATGTGACTATGTAAAATTCTTTGCCTTATACAGTAAGTATCCAGCTGTGGAGTATCTGACCAAGTTAGGCTTTAAATACTTTATTGGAGCAAAGCTATTTGATCATAAAACATTTAACTGTATCAATTGGACCGGGAAGAACATTAACAGCATATTGAGGCTTAATAAGACCGAAATCAAAGAAGTCCTTCAACATGGTAACAAAGTCAATCCAATGCAGCTCAGACTATATCAATTATCTCGTAAGGACAGCAATCATCTTGAATTAGGACGAATCATTGAAGCTTTTAAAGACGTTGGAGATGTAATGGATGTAATGAAATTTATCATGAGATATGCCAATGTCGGAAAAATCATTAACTATATGCACAAGCAGATCAACCGTCCTGAGAAACAAAAATACAAGAAGAATGAAGATGTATTAACGGCCTGGCGAGATTATCTAATTGAATGCAAGACATTGGAGTTTGATATGTCCAATGAACGAATCATTTTTCCCTCTAATCTCTTTTCTTCGCATCAGAAGACTATGAAAATGGTCGTTCATAAGAAGAACGAAGAGACGGATCGGAAAATCAAGAACAGGCTTAAGCGTCTTAGCGCATATGAGTTTGAGGATGACGGTTTGATCATCCGACCAGCTCAGTCAACATTTGAACTAATCAATGAAGGTAAACAATTAGATATTTGCGTAGGTACCTATGCGGATCGGTATGCCAAGGGGGAAACAATTATCCTGCTTGTCCGCAAAAAACAAGAACCGGACGTGCCTTTTTATACAGTTGAGGTACGGAATAATGAAGTAAGGCAGGTTCAAGGGCGGAAACATTGTCACCCAACAAGTGAAGTCAGAGGGTTTATAGATAAATTCAAGAAAACTAAGCTTCTCAAATCCAACAAAAAGGTAGGTATTGCAGTATGACCGTGCGTAAAGCTGCCAAAAAACAAGAAGCTTCAGTTAATGTTGTTACTACAAGTGAATCAGCCATTGCAACCAGAACCCCGGAGGTAATCGCTGCTGAGATCCGTTCGATCGATCAGCAGGCCCGGCAGTATGTGCTTCAGTCTGCAATTGAGATCGGTCGCAAGCTTGCAGAGGCGAAGGAAATTGTCTCTCACGGCGAGTGGGGCTCCTGGCTCAAGGATAACGTGAATTACAGCCAGTCCACCGCCAACAACTTCATGCGTGTTTCCTCCGAATATGCAAATTCTCAGACGTTTGGAAATTTGAACTACTCTCAGGCCGTTGCCTTGTTGTCCGTACCAGCCGAAGAACGTGAACAGTTTGCTGAAGAAAACAACGTAGCAGATATGTCTACTCGTGAGCTGCAAGCGGCCATTAAGGAGAAGCAGGAGCTTGAACGCCAGCTTGAAGAGGAACGGGAACGGATTAAGACCGAACAATTGGCCCGTGAGGAGGAGCAGACCCAGCGCGAGTTGCTTCGAACGAAGTATCAGGAGCTCCTGGAAGAGCGCCAGAAACTTGAATCGGATTTGGCCGCAGCTCAAGAAGAAGCGAACAAGCCAGCGAAATCTGCCTCGTCCGGATCGGATGCCGCTAAATCCAAGACAGAACTTCGCAAAGCGGAGAAGGCCCTTTCCGAATCTCAGAAACGCATTACGGATTTAGAGGCGGAAATGAAGGCCAAAGAAGATGAGCTGAATGCGAAAGTGGAAGCTGCTATGAAGGACCGAGAAAAAGAGTTTGCCGAACAAGCGAGAAAGCAGCAGGAGGAAGCCGCTAAGCAAATCGCAGACCTTCAGGAGCAGCTTCGTAAGAATAACAATACGGCCGCACTCAAAGTGAAGGTTCACTTCGAATCACTTCTTAGCACCTTTAACGATCTGACTGTCGCTGTCCTTTCCCTAGAAAACGAGGAGCAGAAGAAAGCCATTTCCGGGCGAATTGCTGCACTATGCGATGAAATGAAAGTGAAAATCCAAGGGTAATGTTCTTCTTTTTCGGCACTGATCGATACAAACCCGGAACGGTCTGCCGAGTGACAAGTGTTCGAAGGGGCATAGACAAGAAGGTTGTCATACATCAGGTCCTTGGAGAATCATTTTGGTGCTATGACAACCGACCGGTTACACACAGGATAAACCGGAGTGGGAAAAGGATTATAGACTTTGATCCGGCTTGTGTCTTGACTCCTTACAATGTTGACGAGTTAGAGGTTACAAATGACATTCCCCTCCAGGATGATGGCTGGGGTGCGAAATATAGAAGGGAGAGGCTGATAATCCGATGAAGACCATTACTATGGTACAGCCATGGGCGACGTTGATTGCTATTAATGCAAAACAATATGAGACCCGTGGTTGGAAAACAAATTACCGTGGAGACTTAGCCATTCATGCAGGTAAGAAAATTGACTATGAAGCCTGCAAAGAGAAATCTATCAAATCAGCTCTAATAGAATATGGCTACACACCTGATAATCTGCCGACAGGAGCGATTATTGCAACGGCTACTTTAAAAGATTGCTTGAAGTCAGTAGAAACGTGGACGGATGGTTACATTCTTGAGAACGGGGTCTACGTTTACTCACCAGAATATGAATTTGGCGACTTTACACCTGGAAGATTTGCTTGGGAGCTGACGGACGTTAAGCGACTCTTAGAACCGATCACAACTAAAGGCCAACAGGGGTTATGGAATTGGACACAGGTGCAGTAAAGACCTATACGGCGCAGCAGAAAGGAATGGATGGAATGGCGACAATTGAAATTGAAGTAAGGAATATCGGCACTAACAGGTCGTGGAAAGAATCATATGATTGTTCACATAATGACCCGGAGGAGTGGGATAAAAATCTAATTGACCATTTCAATGCCACTTTGCATCCAGGGGAACGGGCTCGTGAACTTGTCGGCGTTGAGATATTGGATGGCAGTGAAGCCATTAAAAATCACGTTTGGAGAAAGGTGAATGCCATCACGATTGTTCGGGGTGGTCAATCCTACGATAAAGTGCGCTGCGAACTCTGCGGAATTACTGGTAAACGATTCGGTTTGAGCGGTATAACAAGGGACTCCAAGTACAAAGCAAAGAAATACATTAAGTGCCAAGGCTGATCGTTGCACATTTCGCGGCTCTAACGCTGCTAGTGATACATTAAGCGACAAAACTAATAGAAAAGAGGAATAGAACATGGATTTAAACAAAATCGTAAACGAAGCAATGGTAAGCATTCAGCAAGATGGATTCGTAGAAAAGATTGTTAAGGACCGGCTACAGAGCACCTTGAAAAATGTTGTTGACGACATGTTCGGATCTTACGGGGATTTTCACAAACAACTGGAAAGCGAAGTTAAAAATAAGCTAAACATCAACTTAGACAAGCTTGATCTCGGCGGCTATAACTTAATGGTTCTAAACGAAGTGAAGTCGTCCCTCGATCGTGCAATGCACATTCAAGGAACCGAGAAAATAAAGGAACACCTAGACGAACTGCTTACTGGGGCCAAGTCGGAGTACAAGCTTTCGGAAATCATTGAATTATTCAAAGAAGAAGCCAACGAAGATCATGAGTACGACGGCGAATATATTTCCTTTCACTGCGAACAGTCCCGATATTCGAGAAGTAGAGGTCTTGCATTCATCTACTTCGACAAGGAAAAAAGAGAGGAAAAATATCGTTGTGATTATGGTTTAACTGTTGACCTGGGTGACGGTAGCGTTAAATCGGTGAAAGTCAATGGAAATGATATTGACAATAAAGCAATTATGCGTGGATTCCATGGTTTTGAAAGAACGATGTTCCAGATATTCGCAAGCGGAGCGAAGGTAATCGTTGACGAGGACGAAGTAGATACCACTTATGGGTATGATGACTAAGAGATTCTATTGTCTTATATCGAACGTAGACATAGCGTTGAATGCGGCCCATTTAACAAAAAAAGAAGGGATGATCGAACAATGCAAATTTATCTTGCATCATCGTGGAAGAACGCCGAACTGGTGAAGAGAGTAAAAATCCTTTTAGAAGCAGACGACGATACATCAACTGGAAGATACGTATTCAGTTTTGATCAACTTCCAGCAAACCTTTCGGAACATAATGCAGTCACCATTTTTAACTTTCCACCCGTCAATAGGGCGTTCCAAGAAGATAAGAAGTGGCTGGATTGGGCGGAGGGTGTGCTGCTGATCTTGCCAGCCGGAAAATCAGCACACTTGGAGGCTGGGTACGCGAAGGGACAGGGGAAACATCTTGTCATTTATCAAGAAGACTTCCCCAATGGAGAATTTGATGTTATGTACGGATTCGCTGATTTAATCACCGAAGATATTAACGAAGTGGTTGAATACTTCAGTCAGCAAGAAAAGATTGTCAATCGGGATATAAAGGAATTAAGGGCTGTAGCTATCGGACCTGACAGAATTGAAATTGTCGTTGGATATGGAACAAATGAGGAATTGGCAGCTTGGTATCAAGTAGAATGCAATCTTTCAGATAAAGAGTGGGTCGATTACAAAGTTAGTGATTTTCCATTAGATAAGCAACTTGAATGGGAAGATGTTGGCGGTATGACATTAAGGAAGCTTGTAGCGGATTGCAAACAGTTTCCTTGCATTGCAGGATATGAGGATTGATACACATTCCGAAAAAACAGTGAAGGAATGAGGGAAATGCCTAACAAAGATGGGCGTTATAACAAACTTGAAGTTGAACGGAGCGGTCTACCGGTATATATTCCTCGGTCAAGCCGCTGGACAAGCAAGCCCTACCGTTTTGCGGTGCTGCTGTCTAAATCTCGTTGCCAGAGATTCGGGCATCAGGTTAAGCGTGGCGATTCTCCAGCAGCATTTCTATATGCGGCTAATGCAGGGGCAGGAACAAAAGACCAGACTCATCGATACTATCCGCTTTTCGATAGAACTAAAGCTATGGCCGATAACGAATCAGCAAGGCTCTATCCCCATGAAATTATGCAACCGGACTAAATCAAAGAGGGTGAGCGTTTGGATTATATTGCAGAATTGACCGCCTTCACTGATTGGCTCGAAACAAACCCGTTGGAACCAACCACACAGACTTTGTGGTTTCATCTTATGGCGATTGCAAATAAGAGTGGTTGTCCAGAGTGGTTTACAGTAGCCAATCCCCTGCTACAGGCAAAGGTAGGCGTCACAGAAAACACCCTGAGCAAACATCGTAATTATCTCGTCCAAAAGGGGCGAATTGAATATAAGTCACAAGGCAAGCAAAAGGCTGGAAAATATAAGATCATTCGCTTTACCTCAATTATTGATGTAAAGCATGAGGTAAATAGTGAGGTAAATAGTGAGGTAAAATCAGCGGTAAAAGGTTCAGCATTATTAAAAGATTTTAAATCTTCTTCTGCTTCATCTTCTGATGTGTCATTTTTTGCAGCACATAGCCGAGTATTCGGATTTGACTGCAATCCATTCCAAGCGCAGAAACTAGGAGTTTATATAGATCAAGATGGGATGGATGAATCTGTTGTTATTCGGGCGATTGAAAGAGCTGGTAGCTCGGCAGCAGGCTATAACTTCAGGCTTATAACTAAGATTTTGGATGATTATTTCAAATCCGGAGTTCGGACGTTGGAGCAGGCTAAAGCTATTGATGCGCAATTTGATGCGAGAAAGGCCACTCCGGTTGCGACCGGAAACCGCAGAGGAAAAACGAGTTTCGCTGAAATGGCAAAGGGGATGGCTGCTGAATGAAGATCGAGGAGGTAGGCAAGCTATTTGATCGTATTGTCGAGTATTACCCAGCCTTTTCAGGTGATGGTGAAAAACTCAAAGCCTGGCATGATGCCCTGATAGGAGTATCTTACGAAATGGCCAAGCAAAACCTTATCCGTTATGCCTCTGATCCAGATAATAAATATTTTCCTCACCCAGGAGCGCTTTCGCGTCGGGCTGATGCTAAGACAGATGCCGAACGTTATCACGATCACATGCGGCAGACAGGCATACTTACTTTAGCTCAGCATGAACAGCTTCGGAAGGGAGTAGCAGCACCTACTCCAGAGCAACTAAGAAAGGTGCGTGAAACACTTGGATAAATTGCGAGAGTTACCACATAGTCTGACATCGGAGCAAGCCTTGCTTGGATCGCTCCTCATAGAGCCTAAAGCAATTATTCAAGTGTCGGATATACTTCGTCCGGATCACTTCTTCGCAGAGGAGCATCATTGCATTTATGAGGCGATAACCGAAATTGACCAAGCCGGAAAGACTGTGGACTTGATTAATGTCACTGCCCGGCTTGAAGAGAGAAAGCAACTAGAAGATATAGGCGGAGTTAAGTACCTATCCGACATGACAAGATCGGTGGCGAGATCGGTAAATGAAGCTGATGTAAAGGGCTATGCTGACATCATTAAGGACAGATTTTTGCATCGAGAAACGATCACACGTCTGACGCGAGAAGTAGAATCTGCATGGGAAGCAGATACAGGGTACGAAGCGGCTGTAAAAGTGCAGGCAACGGCAAATATCTTGTCTGATCAAGCCGCAAAGCCTAAAGAGTTTCGGACCATGAAAGAACTTGGAATGTCTGCTTTTGAACTCTTAGAACAGCGCTACATTAATTCAGGTGATGAAGTGACCGGAATTCCATCGGGCTACGCTGATCTTGACCGTATGACATCAGGATTCCAAAACTCTGATTTTATTATCGTAGCTGCCCGGCCTTCAGTCGGTAAAACAACCTTTGCTCTAAATATTTCGCAACATGCAGCCATTAGAGCGAATAAAAAAGTTGCCTTGTTTAGTCTCGAAATGTCAGGAGAACAGCAAACCCTGAAAATGATGAGCGCCGAGCAATTGATTGATGCAAATCGCATTCGGACAGGCTTCCTTCGTCCGGAAGAGTGGGACAAAGCCGCAGCTGCTCTAAGCACATTGTCAGAAGCAAATATTTTCGTAGACGATTCATCATCTATTACCATTTCAGAAATAATGAACAAATGCCGTAGACTAAAGAATAAATTCGGTTTGGATATGATCGTGATTGATTACCTGCAACTTATTTCCGGGGATCGGTATAACCCGAATCGTCAGCAGGAAGTGTCCGAAATATCACGGAAGCTGAAGCAATTGGCAAGGGAACTAGATGTTCCAGTGATTGCACTGTCCCAACTGAGTCGGGCTGTCGAACAACGTCAAGATAAACGGCCTGTTTTATCCGATCTTCGGGAGTCAGGATCGATCGAACAGGATGCTGATATTGTGGCATTTCTGTACCGCGACGACTATTACAACCAAGAGAGCGAAAAGAAGAACATTATTGAGATCATTATTGCCAAGCAGCGTAACGGGCCGGTTGGAACGGTTGAACTTGTATTTATGAAGGATTTCAATAAATTTGCTAATTATGAAAGGGCTCATGCAGGCTAGGAGGGGTAAAATGGCTAAAGTTTTATCTAATCTGCATCGTGTACAAGATTTAGGGCCAGCCACAGCATCTAATTATCAAATGTCCCTAAATGCAGCAAGAAGGACATATTATAGAGCTGATGCCGACGATAAAAAAGTTATATCCGGGATGATCAGTGACTGTGAATATGTCATTGAATGGTTATCAACTGGACGTAGACCGGGTAATAAAAGAGGAATTGAGCGCCGAGCTGTATATCAAAGGGAGAAACTTGTTGATCCCCTCAAAATGCAAGCGTATGTTAAAAACTCAAGATCAGGCAGCCCGAGCAACTTAAGTGATTGGGAAAGGTTTCAAATTCAGGATGCTCTTTCGAGACTCACCGAGAGAGAAAGGGATTGTTATGTGATGTCACACGGCGAGTGTTTTTCGTTTGGTGAAATCGCGAATTTATTAGGAATAGAAAAAGGGAGTGTTCAGGGGTATATCGAACGAGCACAACGGAAAATTTCAGAGGACCTTCAAAGCAGCCTATTCCTTATCGAATAGGCTCTTTTTTGTCTTACGAATGCCACCTATAAGTATAAGCTATAAATAGTTCATTATTTATAGGCTTAACCATTTGGTGTTTCATAACCTTTTTCGTATTGCCGTCTCTTCGGAGGCGGCGCTTTGTCATGTTTGTTTAGGAGGTAGATCGAGTGACCTTGAAGGCATGTCCGCGACCTGCCCCGATTCCATATAAGTCAGAACAACAGCCCACACAGTGCAAGGGCTGTGTATGGGGAAGTTGGACAGGAACTAAGCAGTTATGTTTGTTTGGTAGATGTGTGAAACAATCGGTTAAAAGGAGTGAAGGAAGATGACGCTGTTGGTTGTGGACATAGCATTGCGAAAGGCAGTTTGTTTTCAACTTGACGGTTAAGCGATTATCTCCACATGATAGAATTCGGGATGCTTTACATGCAGGTGTAAGAAGACCAATTCTGATACTCAGCACATAAAGGGTTGACGAATGACTTTATATAGAAAGGATGGATGATGATGAAATCTAAGGAGGGGGAATCTATTGGCTTTCAACCAATTCTTGAATCCGCGATAAGTGATGGAAATAATATTTCGACAGCTAAAAGAATCGCTGTAGCGGCCAAGGAATTGCATGAAGAATTAATTAAGTGCTTCCCAATAACTTTGGCTGACGAGTTGTTGATTGCTGCAATTCCATCGGTATGCGCGGAAATGAGTATGAGATCGAGAGCGTTGTTTATACCAAAGCCTTACAATGCTGCCATATTCAAAAAAAGTATTGGTAAACCTTTTGAGTGACAAAATCCCAAGCGCTTGGGAATGTGGAGTGGGGTGGTGATAAATGAACTTTGTTCAACCGATTCGAGATCAGGAGACCATCGAGGCGATTAAGGACTACTTAATGCGCCAGTCGTATCGAAATTACATGCTTTTTGTTTTCGGGATTAACACAGGTCTTCGCATACAGGACATCCTGAAACTAAAGGTTAAAGACGTTATGGGCGAATACCTTATTATGATTGAAATGAAAACGGGCAAACGTAAGATCATGAAGATTACGGCCGTCCTGAAAAAAGAAATTAAGCGCTACACGGCCGACATGAATCCGGATGATGTACTCTTCCCTTCCCGACAAGGTGGGAAGAATAGGCCGATCAAGCGAGATATGGCCTATAAAATAATGAAGAATGCTGCTAACGAATTTGGTTTAGTGGACATCGGCACACATACACTGCGTAAAACATTTGGCTATCACATGTATCAAAAGACAAAGGATATTACGCTGGTTCAGAATATGTTGAACCATTCTGACAAGTCAATAACCATGAGATACATCGGCATGGATCAAGACATGATGGACGCAGCTATGAATCGATTCGGATTGTAATCCACTCATTTAACGAGTATGGAACTGAATTGAGAAAAAACCTGAGAAACCTTGTGGGAGTAAGAAAGAACAGGATGTAACGGGTTATGCTCTCTAATAAGATATGCATAACTCAGAAGACAGAAGAGGCAGTTTTCCCTAATTTATGTGGATGTGAGAACCTGTGAGCCCAATAACGGCGCGGCTTCACGGCTTTTTTATGCTGCGGGTCCTTCTGAGGGGGTGGGGTGGTATGCGGGTACGCATGACCCCGGAATTCCACCGAATTTTATAAAAATTGCACATAAGGCATTGTGCAAAAAGGAGGGGGTATTTTGAGTGAGAAAGTAAGGGCGAAAATGATGGACGGGGTCATGTGTGTCGCGACTTCAGAGCTTTGCGATGTGCTAGGCGTACATCGCAATACAATTGCACAATGGGAGCGGAACGGGATGCCCAAAAAGGCCCGTGGGTGGTATTCGCTCAAAGACACCATTAATTGGGTAATGGAAAACCGTGGTGTTCGGAAGACTCCTGAGTCGGAGGAAGAAATGACTCTATCTCAGCAGAAGCTTTTTTATGAGGCAAAGTTGAAGTCAGAGCAGGCAGATGCAGCTACACTAAAAAATGCTATATCCAAGGGTGAATATATTAAGCGCGAGGACGTTGTGAGTGAGCTCCAGCGTTTTTTTATTTCTCTCAAACGCTCTATGTTGGGGTATAGTCGCCGGGTGGCCATGGAAGTAGCTCCCTATATTGAGCCGGAGCAAGCCCGCATGATAGAGCAATCCATTTCGGATGCGACAACGGAGGCGTTGCAGCAACTATCTGTAAGGGGCGTTTATGATGCAAAAGATGCAAAAAAATCATGAATGGCCCGATTGGCTTCGTGATGGATTGCGCGTCCTTCGACCGCCTGAAAAACTGACTGTATCAGAGTGGGCAGACCGTCATCGCGTTTTGGATAGCAAAACATCTGCTGAGCCTGGTCCGTGGTCAACGGATCGGACGCCATATATGCGCGTCATCATGGATACTTTTACAGATCCACGAGTGGAAGAAATTATTTTCTGTAAGCCGACTCAGGTCGGCGGGACAGAATGTATGAACAATATGTTTGGTTATGTTGTTGCACAGGACCCCGGCCCATCACTTATAGTCTATCCGCAATTGGATTTAGCGGAACATATTTCGAAGAACCGCTTGCAACCCATGATTAATTTGAGCCCTGCACTAGCGGAACGATATAAGGAAGAAGATAGTAAACTGCTGGAACTGCAATTTGAAGGAATGTACGCCGTTATCGCTGGGGCGAATAGCGCAGCTTCTCTTTCCAGCCGGGCTATTCGCTATTTGTTTATGGATGAGGTCGATAAGTATCCAAAAAGCGCGGGAAAAGAGGCCGACCCGAGAGCGCTGGCGCGAGAACGGACGAAGACGTTTGCTACAAATAAAAAGATCATTCAAACATCGACCCCAACCCTGAAGAGTGGGCCGATTTGGCAGGCATGGAAAACAGCGGATGTAAAGCTGCAATATTATGTACCTTGCCCGCACTGCGGTCATTATCAAACCTTCATTATGAAGCAGATCAAATTCGACCGTAGTTTGCCGCGCGAAGATGTGAAGGGAACGGCGATTTATGAATGTTCACATTGCAAAGAGGCTATTCGAGATGTTCATAAACCGGGTATGTTGCGGGGTGGACAATGGCGGGATGAATCAGGCGTGTTTCGTCTTGGTACAAAAACAGGATTCCACCTTAACGCTATATACAGTCCGTGGGTTCGGTTTGGAGATGTAGCCTATGAGTTTCTTACTTCCAAAAACTCGCCGGAGGAGTTGATGAACTTCATTAACTCATGGCTTGCCGAACCATGGGAGAACACCCAGGTTAAGATGAACAGCAGCAAAGTCTTGAGTAAAACGAGCGGTTATGAAGAGGGGGTTGTTCCGGATCGGACAATTCTGCTAACTGGTGGTGTTGACGTTCAGAAGCATTGGTTTTATTACACAATCCGGGCATGGGGTGAGAAAATGGAAAGCTCTAATATCCGTCATGGCGTTGCTGAGACATGGGCCGAGATTGAGGACGTTATGAATATCTCTTATCTGACTCGGGACGGTACAGAGTTCTTTGTTAATTTGTGCGCGATTGACTCTGGGTATAATGCGGATGATACCTATGATTTTTGTGCTAAGAATCCGGAGTGGGCCGTTGCAATCAAAGGCTCCAGCACGCCATTAAAAACGAAATATACACTGACTAAGATTGATAAAGAAGACAAGGGAGTATATGGATTATCTCTCTATTTAGTGGACGGCGGGTATTATAAAGATTTCATCGCCGGTCGCCTGAATCGGAAAGAGGAGGAAGGTTCGGGCGGTTGGCATGTTTATATAGATTGCGATGAAGATTATGCGGAGCAGATTACAGCGGAGGAAAAGGTGCTCGAAAAGCAAGGCAAGCGGGAGGTCGAGGTATGGAGGAAGAAGACTGCCCATGCAGATAACCACTATCTTGACTGCGAGGTCTATGCAGCTTTTGCCGCTGATTGTTTGGGGATACGGTACTTGCGTTATGAAGTTCCGGAAGCTCCAAAAGCTCCAAAATCAGTTGAGAATAAGCAAGCTCAAGCTAACAATTGGGTGTCAGGAGGGAAGAGCTGGTTATGAACGATGAAGAAGAGGAGCGCATTAATGAACTTAGGGAAGAATTAAGGCAAGTTAAGGCTGCAATTGTTGCCATCCAAGGCGGAGCTCAGGAGTATTCAATTGCAGGTAGGTCGTTGAAGCGTGCGGATTTGGGGTTACTTTACAAAGAAAGAAACCGATTAGAACGCGAAATTTTGTCTGCTGAGCGCGGCGGGTCAATCTTCCATCATGCGTATTTTGAGGGGAGATAGGCTGATGATCAAAATAGCTTACAGGCACTGGCTAGGGATTTTATTAGTACCTTGGGAAGGAGGTGAACGCAATGGGATGGATAGATCGATCTATCGCTACAATTAGCCCGAGATGGGCTTATAAGAGAATGGCCTGGCGTAGCGCGATGAGTGTATTTGATTCTGCCGATCAAGGCCGATTGAATCAAGGATGGAATCCATCAAAGAGCCCGAATGAATGGAAGAAGGAACAAGAACGTTCGCTGATTCGTGCCCGTGCCCAGGACCTTGAGAACAATAGTGATCTTGCCGGCGGGATTCTTCAAGCATTTGATCGTAACGTGACTGGGACAGGGATTATGCTTCAGGCAAAAGTTTCGCACGATGTCTTAGGGAATAAAGACGGGGAAATTAATCAGCAGATTGAATCTCTTTGGCAAGAGTTTTGCGAGCCAGAAAACATAGACGTTACAGCTACTCAATCACTCGATGAAATGACCGAAATGATTATTCGGAGATACATTGTTGACGGCGGGATTTTTATTGTAAAAGTCTATGTAAAGAACAGCGACTTCCCCTTTAAGCTGCAGATCCGTTCAGTTGATGATCTGAGTACACTTAAAGTTCCTTCTGATAAGAGGATCATTGAAGGAGTCGAACTCGATGAATTCAACAAGCCGATCGCTTACCATTTTAAAAAATACGATGGATACTTGCTGCATCCAACCGAAACGGTACGTATCCCTGCTGAAAACGTCATTTATCTATTCAAAAAAAGCAATCCGCAGCAAATACGAGAAGTGTCGCAGCTTGCAACCGCTTTACCTCGGATTAAGGACGTAAACCAGTTTATAGAGGCTATTTCCATAAAAGAAAGAGTTATGGCCTGTATGGCGGTATTTATCAAGAAGGATACCCCACAGGGAGGAGTTGGACGCGGAGTCAGACAGTCTGCGGATGCACCTGTTAGCTACAGTGGCGTATCGCTATCACCGGGGATGATTGGTGAGCTTAACCCAGGTGATGAGGTTCAGACTGTTATTCCTTCAGGGCAAGCTTCAAACACCAAAGAATTCATCGCAACGTTAGTTCGTATGATTGCAGCCGGGCTGGGATTAAGCTATGAGGCTGTGTCACGCGATTTATCGCAAGTGAACTACTCCTCAGCTCGTCAAGGTCTGATCGAGGACAGAAAGCTGTACAAAAAGCTTCAGAAAATGCTAATCAAGCGTGTACTTAAGCCGATTTTTATTGAATTCATGGACAGTGCGTTTCTGAGCGGGAAGCTGAATCTTCCTGATTACGTGAAAGATAAGAAGCTCTACACCAATCACGTATGGGTGCCACCAGGCAGTACATGGATAGACCCGAAGAAGGAGGCCGACGCCAACAAGATTGCACTGGAATCCAACCAGGACACCCTTGCCCGCATTTGTGCTGAGCGCGGTGAAGATTGGCGGGATGTTATTGTACAGCGGGCTGCGGAGATTAACTTGACCAATGAATTGATTGGAGGGGGAGGGGGTATTCAGAATGACGATGAGGAAGAAGACGATGAAGATGTCGAATCAACCGATGAGGCTGCATAGAGATGGCGGTAAGCCGGATAATCAACTCAGTCGAACGTTGACATTTAACCGGGACACCATCAATGAAGAAGAGAGAACCGTTGAGCTCTCATTTTCATCGGAAGCCCCATATGAGCGCTGGTTTGGAAATGAAATCCTAAGCCATGACCCCGAATCGATTGACCTTTCCAGGTTGAACGAAGTCGGGGTCTTATTGTTTGCTCATGGGCGTGACGTCAATTACGGACGGATGCCGATAGGAACCATCAAGAAGGTGTGGCTGGACGAATCCGAGCGAAAGGCGAGGGCAATCGTTCAGTTTGATGACGACGAGGACAGTGACAAGGTTTTTAAGAAGGTTGTTAAAGGCGTAATCAAAGGGGTATCCGTTGGTTATTCCGTGGACAATTGGGAGGAAGTGAAGCCGGGTAAAACGTCAGCTAATGGGAGATTCACGGGACCGGCTCAAGTTGCTCTTAAGTGGCAGCCTTTCGAAATTAGCATCGAGCCGACGCCTGCAGATCCGAGTGTCGGCGTAGGGAGAAATCATAAATTCCCAAGCGCTTGGGGAAATGGAGAAAGTGAGGATGAAGGTATGAATGGATTAAAAATGATCGCATTGGCAGCACAAGGGTTGATGCATGCTCCGGATGCGGGGGGTGGCAATGGCGGAGGAGGGACTGGTGAACGTGGCGCTACTCCTCCGGCACCTAATGAAGCAGAGATTCAGCAACGGGCTATCGCCACCGAAAGGCAGCGTACCACAGAAATTAACGATTTGTGCCGTAACTTTGATATCGACCCAACTCCTTATCTTAGAGATGGAAGTTCTGTCGATGCCGTGAAGGATGCCATTTTGCAAAAGCAGATTGAAAGCAAAAAACCTCATCAACCCGGAGTGCGTGTTGTGGCTGAAGAGACGGATAAATTCCGTGCTGCTGCATCGGACGCGTTGTTAATGCGGGCGGGCAGAAGTGTATCTAACCCTGCCGCTGGAGCTACAGAGCTGAGAGCGATGAGAATGAGGGACTTGGCAGTTGATTGCTTGCAACGTGCAGGTATTGATGGAGCTCACCGGATGAGTGATGAGGAGTTGCTGAAACGCGCCTTGTCGCCGGATACAACCTTCCAGTCCATTATTTCAAATGCTGCTAATAAGACACTATCCCAAGCGTACCAGGAAGCGCCGACTACCTTCCAACATTGGACAGGAAAGGGGTCGAATTCTGATTTTAAAGCTGCTGAACATTACCGCATTTCGGAAGCCGGAAGTTTGGAGCTCACACCTCAGAATGGTGCAATTCCATATGACACGGCTATGGAGGACGAGAAGGTAACTAAGGCTGTGCTTACTTACTCCAAGCGTTGGGGATTTACCCGCGAGGCGTTCATAAATGATGATCTTAGTGTTCTATCCCGCGTTCCAGCTGCCTATGTTATCGCCGCTAAGCGTGGAATTAATGCTCTTGTTTATAAAATGCTGGCATCTAATCCGGTGATTTTTGATGGTGAAACGTTATTCGGAACTGCACATGGAAACTTGGGCACGGCTGGCCCAATCTATACAAAAACCATGAGTGAAGGTCGTAAATTGATGCGTACTCAAAAGGGAATTCGTGGCGAATCTATTCTAAATATCGCTCCGAAATTCTTGCTTGTACCAGCAGAACAAGAAACAGGTGCAGCACAACATCTACGTAGTGAAGCTGATCCGGACGGAAAACACAGTGGAGTAACTAATGTATTCCGGAACTCTGTTGATTTGATCGTTGATGCTGAATTGGATCAGTATTCTTCGACTGCTTGGTACTTGGCTGCTGATCCGAATATTGCAGATACAATTGAAGTGACTTATCTACGAGGTCAAGAGGAACCGATTCTAGAAACAGATATTCCGTTTGATCGGCTTGGAATGGACTTCCGTATTATCTTTGACTACGGTGTGACCATTCTTGACAGTCGTGGTTTAGTTAAAAATGATGGGGAATAGGAGGAGTAATTGAATGATATTAAAAGAAGCTGTGAATTATGGCGGACGTTTGTACGGAGCGGGAGAAAATGTAAAGGGAAAACTACCGCTGGAATTTATCGAATTGCTTAATAAGAATGGGAAGTTGCTTACAGACGGAAGTGAACAAGAGGAGATCGAAAAACGTCCGTTATGGCTTACGGTAGAAGGGAAAGTTATCTCCGTTGAACAGTTCGAGGATTTAAAGGCTGATGATCAAAAAGCCCTTCTCAAGGCATTGGAAATCGATCCTGACAACAAGGGAGAGAATCGTATCGTCCAATATGAGGACTGGTTTGCCGAGCAAGTGCATGCAGGTGATCAGGATGACCAACTTTAAGGATATGCTTGCTGCTGATGTGAAAAACGTCTTCATGAATCATTTTGAGTTTGCAGAAAAGCACACCATCACGACCTATACCAACGAGGAAACGCAGGCCGGACGAAAAGACCGGGAGCTTGAAATGATCGTCGAAAAATTCACATTGGATGGTAAACCAATCCAAAGCGTCGATGGAGTTTCTGCTCATAATGCAATCATCCATATCGATCCGCAAACTCTGGCTTATACCCCTCGGTATGGTCAGAGTTTTTATTTGGACTTTAACAGGTATGAGGTCAAGGGCGTCTCAAATGACACAGGCATCTTAAAGATCGTGCTGCAAGCAAATGGGGCGAAGTGACTATGGATAATTCGTTTGTTATCAAAGATAACCTTAAACAGGTTATCGGATCGTTGAAGCAAATGGACAAGGCCGTTCGAACGGCGGTCTTGTCCAGCATTAACAGGGCGACGCAGCGGTCAAAAACTGAAATGGGCCGCAAAGTTAAAGAGAAATACATCATAAAGCAGGCTGAAGTTGTAAAAACGATCAGTATCCGGAAAGCGAAAGGAAATGCTTTATCTGCGACCATAACTTCCAAAGGTCACACCATCCCATTGATCGGGTTTGGTGTGACTCCGAGGAAACGGCTTAAGAAGCCACCTAAGTCGGTCAAGGCAGCGGTATATCGGGGCGGAGCTAAGAAGCCCATTCCGGGAGCGTTTATCGCCACGGCCGGAAGCCACTTGGGGGTTTTCGAACGGGCCGGGAAGAAGCGGCTGCCGATCAAGGAACTCCGCGGGCCAGCTGTACCTCAAATGGCGGGAAATGAGGAAGTGCGTGAGCATGTCCAACTTGTATATGGCGAGGAGATGCAAAAGCGCCTGCCGCATGAGCTCAACCGCACAATAGGGAAGGTGATGGGATGACACCAAGTATGATGATGGACCAGCTCCAAGAGTACCTGCAGGAGATCACCAAAGACATGTTCCTTGGTCCGTTAAGGCTCAAACCGAACATCTACAAAGTAGATTTACCGCCGCGGGCTACTCCGGAATATGACGAGTCTGCGAATACGGACATCCCACCTACCTATGATAGCACGCTGTCAGATGCGAGAGATGAGCGATGGCCGTTTATTGTAATCCGCTACTCGGACTCGGAGGACAACAAGGAAGGGTATAGGGCGGTAAATATCGACCTAACTTTTGGCGGCGAGGGAGAAGGGTCCAAGGGCTACATGGATGTGTTGCATCTCATGGAGCACGTACGTATCTCTTTAATGCGTGAAACATGGGACGGCTGGTCTTTTAGACTTACAAGACCACTGAACATGGGGTTTTATGATGAGCAGGCGGACCCGTATTGGCTGGGCTATATGTCTACCACGTGGGATGTGCCAAGCATAGAACAGGAGGCATGGAAAAATGGCTGGTAAAGCAAATGAGGAAGTGGTTAAAAAGCCGATTCCTCCAGCAAATAAAAAAGAATCAACGCGAGTAATCTATATTGGTCCTAATCTAAGTAATGGCAGATTAGCTCAATACACTGTGTTTAAAGATGGGGTACCAAAGCATTTGGAAGATGTGATTGAGAAGAACCCTGTAATAAAAGACCTATTTGTACCACTTGCACGGTTAGCTGATGCTCAAGCAAAAATCGCAACGGTTGGGACCATCGAACATCAGGCATATCAATTGATTTTGAAGGGAGTTGAATAAGCATGGCGTTTAACCATGGAGTGAGCGTTGGAGAAGATGCTACGTCGGTCAGTTCTCCAGTTGAAGCTATAGCGGGTCTGCCCGTTGTTTTTGGTACAGCACCAATTAATCTATCCACAGCAGATATCCCGTATGTGAATAAGCCTGTTCTTGCGTATTCATTCGCAGAAGCAGTTGCAGCAGTTGGATACTCAGATGACTGGGAAAAGTTCACCCTGTGCGAATTTATGGATTCTCACTTTAGGCAATATGGGCTGTCTCCAGTTGTGCTTGTTAATGTTCTTGACCCATCAGTTCACAAGGTAGCTGTAGCAGCGGCTCTTGAAAATCTAGTGGATCGGCAAATTATCCTGAAGGTAGAGGGTATCATCTTAAGTACTGTTACGGTTAAATCTGAAGATGCAGCTACCACTTATATTAAAGATACGGATTATGCAATTGCCTTTAATAATGAAGGACACTTGATCATATCTGCCAAATCTACTATCCCCACTAGCGCAACAAAATTGAGCATTGCATATTCCAAGCTTGATCCGAGCGCGGTAGATAAGGACGATATTATTGGTGGTGTTGGCTCTGATGGCAAAGTAACCGGTCTGGAGCTAATTAATCAGGTATTTCCTCGGTTCGGCCTTGTACCTGGTTTGGTTGTAGCTCCGGGGTACTCTCAGAATCCAGAGGTTGCATCGGTAATGACAGCGAAAGCGGGGAACATCAATAGTGTATTTAAGGCTTTGGCTCTTACTGATCTACCAACAGATACGGTTAAACAGTACAGCGATGTGCCGCAGTGGAAGAATCAAAACAACTATACATCTCCACGGCAAATCCCTGCGTGGCCTATGGTTAAGTTGGGCGAGAAGAAGTACCATTTTTCTACTCAGCTCGCTGGGGTGATCGGCGCTACCGATGCTGCGAACAATGGTGTACCGTATGCTTCACCGTCGAACAAGTTGCTGAAATCCAACGGACTTGAATTGAAGGATGGAACAGAGGTTTATCTTGGCATTGATCAGGCTAACTATCTCAACAGCCAAGGTATCATGACTGGGCTTAATTTTATGGGCGGCCTTAAGGCTTGGGGTAACTATACCGGGTCCTATCCTGCGGTAACTGATCCGAAGGATAGCTTTATTCCAATTCGTCGGATGTTCGACTGGATCGGGAACAGCATCGTATTGTCATACTGGAATAAAGTTGACGACCCGATGAACAAACGCCTGACAGATTCGATTGTGGACAGTATTAACATTTGGATCAACGGCCTGACAGCGAGCGGCTACCTCCTCGGCGGACGTGTTGAGTTTAGAGCTGAAGATAATACAACTACAAGCTTAATGGCGGGTAAAGTATCCTTCAGACTGTATATCACTCCACCAAGCCCAGCTCAGGAAATTGCTGTAACACTTGAGTACGACGTACAATATCTGGCTGCGTTGGTAGCGTAGAAAGGAGAGGATTAAATTGATTCCTATTAAGTTGGCTGGTATGGCTCTTTTTTTGGAGGGAAGCAATCAAGATTTTGCAGTAGCCGATATCACGCTCCCTTCATTAACCCCTATGTCTGACAATATTAGTGGTGCTGGTATCCTCGGTGAAATTGATCTCCCAACACCGGGTCATTATGGATCGATGCAGCTAGGCATTAAATGGCGGACAATCAATAAAGATGCCTTTAAGTTGGTGAGCTCCACATCAAAAGGGCTTGAAGTTAGAGGTGCATTTAAAGAATTCGACAATGTAGGAAGTACTTTTATAACGCGAGCAATTAAAATTGTTGTTCGTGGAGTCGGTAAAGGGATTGATCTGGGTACCCTTGCGCAAAATGCCACTACTGATACCACAAATACCGTTGAGATCACTTATCTAAAAATATTTATTGATGGTGAATCTGTCTTTGAACTGGATAAGTTTAACTACATTAGCAAAATCAATGGCGAAGACGATCAAGAGGATGTTCGTAAGGCATTGGGATTAGCTTAAATATGGAGGGGTTAATGTGAGTGATAAAGTTGTAAATACTGATAATTTGGAAGAAGTTAAGCAGGTCGGGGTGGTTATCAAGCTATCCAGACCTATTACGTGGGATGAGGTTGAGTACAAAGAGCTAAATCTTAACTTTGATAGCCTCTCCGGTGATGATATTATCGATGCTGAATCTGATTTCATGGATTTCGTAGTTGGAAAGAAAAATGTATTCGTAGCTTTTAAAGATGAGCATCCAGCATATTTAGCTGTACTTGCTGCTAAAGCTGCAGGGATTCATCCGAATTTTATGAAGAAGCTCGCAGGTAAAGATTTCTTGAAAGTGTCTGGTGCATCAAAACGTTTTTTGAACGGTTTGGCATAAGCAACAAACCTATTAAAGAACTAATGAAATGGTCTATAAAGTTGAGTAGAGTGGGCGGCGATCCTGCATATTGGATGAGTCGCCCTCTTTGGCTATTGCACAAATGGATACTCGCTAATAGTGAGTTATATGAAGAAGAACGCCGGGCAAGAGAAGGGGGCTGACCATGGCAGGAAAAAAACAGTATGAAATGTCGTTTGAACTAAATGGAAACATTGACCCCCGACTAACTCGGTCGTTCGATAATTTATCTCGGGATGTCACAGGCTTAGAAAAAGACCTTGGTACACTACGAAAGGCAAAGACATTCGATAAATTAACTCAGGATGCTAACGAAGCCAAGGGAGCATTCCACGACCTCCGGGAAAACGCTAAAGAGTTTGGTGAAATCTTCGATAAAACACTCCAATTCACCGGAGCCCATAAGATTATCACGACTATAGGAGACATGTTTTCCAATATGGTCAGCGAAGTCGGTGCTCTAGATGACTCAGTACATCAGATGGGTGCATCTACAGGTGCGACTGTCGAAGAAATGGCTCAGTTTAAGGACATCACGCAGGAGATTTACAGAGGTAATTTCGGTGATGGATTTAATGATATCGCCAACGCTCTTGTCAATGTCCAGCGCACGACCAAGCAGTCAGGTGATGAGCTGGAGCGGACAACGAAAAATGCCTTGATTCTCAGGGATACATTTGGTTATGAAGTTAATGAATCGGTTCGTTCCGCTGATATGCTCATGCGGCAGTTTGGACTCACATCTGAGCAAGCGTATAATCTCATGGCCCAAGGATCGCAAAAAGGACTCGACAGGACAGGAGAACTGCTGGATACGATCAATGAGTTTTCACCTCAATTTAAAACACTCGGCTTTACAGCAAATGAGATGTTCGACTTCTTCGGCGCCGGACTCGATGCCGGTGCTTGGAACCTCGACAAAGTCGGTGACCTGGTCAAGGAATTTGATAACCGCCTGAAGGATGCAGGAGATACTGCAAATCGCGATGCACTAGCCGAGTTATTTGCTCCTCCTGATCTTGATAAGACAGTGAAAGTGTTAGCAGGAGGCTCGGAGAAAACAACTGAGTATATGGAGTTAGTTGCAAAAACATCGAAGGAAACGGCCAAGCAACTCGTAACTGATCTAAAGGCTGGCGGTACCAAGGGTTCCAAAGCAATGCAATCTTTACAGACAGTATTCAGCGATTCAGAGGAGATGCTAAAAGGATTGTCTAATGGATCTGTTAAAGGCGCCGATGCATTCCAATTGATATTGGCCAAGCTCGCTGCCATAGATGATCCTATCCAACGCCAGACGCTTGGTATCGCCATAATGGGCACACAGTACGAGGACTTGGGGCAGCAAGTTGTAAACTCCTTAACCACGGTAAACGGCCAATTTGATCAGACAGTCGACACAATGAAACAAATTGAAGATGTCAAATATAGTAGCGTCACCAAAGACCTACAAAAACTCGGTCGTGAACTTATGGATTCTGTAGTTATTCCGATCGGCGAAGATTTAATGCCCGTCCTACAAAATCTTGTTGCATGGGCTTCAGATAATAAGGACGTTATCAAGTCGTTAGCTCTGGCTGTTCCGGCGGGTATGCTTACTAAAAATGCTGTTTCAATGGGGAAAGACTTTACCAAGGTAGGAAAGTCACTCCTTGGAACAACGGGTAATGTCGCTAAATTCGGTGGAGCTATAGGGCTGCTCAGTAACCCTATAGGTTGGGCTACTCTTGGTGTTGGGGCTCTTACAACTGGAGTTATCGCCTATAAAAAACATCAAGAAAAAGCTCGTGAAGAGCTTATACACATGGGCGAAAAACTCACTGAAACTGCAAAAAAGTACGACGAGGTTACAAACAAGGCAAAGCAAACGAACGATCTTGTATGGGAGTACAACCAACTTAGCAAGGCAATTGAAAGTGGTGCCCTAAGCTCCGATGATTTGGCTGCAAAAAAGCAGAGGATTCTGGAAGTGACTAAAAAGCTTCAAGAGTTGTATCCAAACACTATTACCCAGTACGAGATAGAAAATGGCCTAGTAGAAGAAAAGATTGGGCTGCTAAAACAAGAAGCGGATGCAGACTCGGAATTGTATAGAATACGTCTCGAAAGAGATGCAGCATCAGGGATGAACAACCTTCCAGAGTTAGAAAAAGAGTTAGATGAGTTGCAGAGACAAAATGACGCTCTCAGAGAACATAAGAACAATATTGATACTGCAAAAGCTGGATTTAAAGAGTATGCAGCTGAATATGAGCGCATTATGCAGATGGATGACTCTGCTGCTAAAAATTCTAAATTGGAAGATTTGTTGTCGAGAGTTAGTGAATTCGGCGAAGGGTTAGGTTACCAATTTGAGACAATCGATAATCTTGTGGATTTGCCGACTATTGTCGATGAACTACCTTATGATCTCGATAATGTTCTGGCTCAGTTGGAAGAAAACACTATAAAATTAGATACGGTTAAAAGTAATTATGAGCAAGTATATGATGCTCAGAAAAAAGTAATTGAATTAGATTTAGGTGGTAAGTTAGAAGATTTTATAAAGAGATATCCCACCCTATCTGATGAAGCAAAAAGAAGTACCGATACTGCTCTTAAATCTATGGCCGACCTTGAAGCTAAAATGGATAAGATTCCGACCGAAAAAAAAATTAATGTGATAACAATGTACCAAGAAATTGGGAAGATGCCTACATTAACAGATATCAACCCCGTAATGAATTATGCCCCAATGAAGCAGTATGCTGATGGCGGTATTGCTAATCAACCATCTATATTCGGTGAAGCTGGTCCGGAAATAGCAATACCATTGAACAATAAACCTAGATCACAAGGACTTCTTGATACAGCTAATAGGTTGATAGGAAGGACTTTTGAGTCGGAGGCATCAAGTACATTTGCACCTGTATACAGTCCTAAAATAATCATTCAGGGGAATGCGGACGAACAGACGGTTAGAACGGTTTTGAAAGACAATCAGCGCGAATGGGAACAGAATATGGCTGCTTGGCAACGGCAACAAGCTAGGAGGAATCTTGGATGACGACTTACCGCACTATTCAGGGCGATACTTGGGACGGGATAGCGTATAAGTTGACCGGTAATAGTGACTTTGTGACTAGGTTAATGACTGCAAATATAGCCTATATAAACACCGTGATTTTTTCCGCCGGTGTGGAGCTGGTAGTACCGGAGGTTGAGATTAAGTCGTCTGATGTATTGCCACCATGGAGAAGGGAGGAAAGTGTATGAGTAGCCTAGTAGAAAACGGGCGATACGCCTTCCTCTCTATTTTTTTTAATGGGGTTAAGGTGGATAAGGATCTCCAAGATTACCTCATGACTTTTACTTACAATGACGGGTATAGTGGGCAGGCTGATGATATTGTCATACAACTAGATGATAGGGAGCGACGCTGGATAAATGGGTGGGTTCCGGTGATTGGTGACGAGATCAAAGCCGAGATTGTTACATGGCATTGGGACAAATATGGTGAGAAGAAAAAGCTACCTTGTGGAAAGTTTTATCTTAAATCATTTACCTATGGTGGGGCACCGGATACAGTGACCATGGAAGCAAGTGCGCTCCCTGTAGAGGGTAACCAGTCGAAGCAGGAGAAGCGGTCGAAGTCATGGGAGAAGGTCAAGCTTAAGACTGTTGCCGCTGAGATAGCATCCAGAGCAAAGCTATTCTTGGCTTATGAATCCTCATCAAATCCGACCTTCGATCGATTGGATATGACCAATCAGACGGACTTTGAGTTTTTGATAGATATCGCAATCAAAGAGGGGATTACCCTCAAGGTAAGCGGGTCAAAGTTGGTACTTTTCGACGAAGAGAAGTATGAGAAGGCGAAGGCGGCTTTTGACATCACTTATGGTAAAAACAATATACTGTCCTATAGTTTTGAGACGAATAGCGAGAGCGCAGCATACGGCTCCTGCGAGGTTGTTTACACTACCCCCAAAAGTAAGACAAGCAAAGGCAAAACAATTAAGGGGTCGTATAAGCTTAAAGGTGCTCATACACTGCCCATCCTACGAGTCAATGAGAGTGTAAGTGATGAAGCTGAGGCGAACCGCTTAGCAAAAAACAAGCTGCGTGAGCAAAATAAAAAGTCTGGATTAGCTCGGATGTCCTTGGATGGTAACACTCAAATAGCAGCTGGTATGACTATAAATGTCAAAGGTTTTGGCTATTTTGACGGAAAGTATATCGTAGAAAACGCTAAACACCAGATTAGCTCTACTGCGGCCTATACGACAGAGATCCAAATCAGAAAGGTGTTGGGGTGGTAGTGATGAGCGTAGTTAGTGAATTGGTGAAGATCGGCGTTTGCTCGACCGTTGACTTTGAATCCGGTACGATCACAGCCACGTTCCCGGATCGTCAGGACGTTGTTACAAAAGACATGCCGGTTATCCTAGCTGGTGGATATGGTGCCCAGAATAGCTTACCTAAGCCTGGTGATACTGTTCTCTGTTTGATGCTTGGTAACGGTTTGAGCAACGGCGTGTGCCTTGGAGTCATTCAAGATTTCATACCCGGATCAGCAACACAGGAAGGTGTATTCTTCGAAGATGGAAGCCACATCTTCTATGATCGCGAATCAGGCGCCATCAACATTAAGGCCGTTGGCGGTGCTGTGATCGAAAGCCCTGAAAATGTAACAGTAAAGGCTAAAAACGTTACAGCAGAAGCGGAAAACGTAACGATTAAGGCTGTTTCCGTTACAATTGACGGCAATTTAGCAGTGACCGGTACTGTTTCGGCTGCTAACATAGGGGGGTGATAGCATGGCTTTACCTGATGGAATCGGAGTTCTCGGGGACATCGTTTTTATCGTTACAAGTTATAAGGTGAGGACATTCGAGGGATTTACACGTACATCCAATGACCGTTGGGGAAGTAATGCAGTTATTAAAAAAAAGCCGCGCTCACAGTTCTTGGGTCCGGGACTTGATACCTTTGACCTGACTGTCCGAGTAGATGCGAGGCTTGGTCTGAATCCCCGGAAAGAGGTAGATAAATTAGTAGGATATAGCCGAGAAGGTAAGGTCATGAAGTTTACCATTGGCGGCAAAGGTATGGGAGTGGACAGGGTGAAAATAACGAGCCTAGTCCAGAACTGGGAAGAGCTCGACAATCGAGGGAACCTGATTAGTGCTACGTATCAACTGACATTGGAGGAGTATACATGACCAACTACACTGTAAGCCCCGATAACACTCCTATTAAATTCGGGCTTAATGGCGCTGAGGAAGTCCGACAGAATATACGGACCATCGTCAGCACAATTATGGGGACGTGCCCATTTTACCGTCAGTTTGGCATCGACTCCGAAATAATAGATTTGCCAACACATGCAGCTGCTGCTCTACTTGAAGTGAGCATTATAGATGCGATCGCAGAGTACGAACCACGGGCATTAGTAACAGGCGTTGAGGTTAGAACAGAAGGGGAGCGTCTTATACCTACGATTACCTTCACATTAAGGGAGGAGGAGGAAGATGGCAGCTGATTTGAAGTTTGTGGACGATGACCCACAAACAATAATAAATAGCATAATAACTATGCATGAGGCGATTGCTGGACGCAAGCTATACCCTGCGGACCCGGAACGCCTGTTTATTTTGTCTCTAGCTCAGATCATTGTACAGCAACGAGTATTGATCAACGATACAGCTAAACAGAATTTGCTAAGATATGCACGGGCAAACGTGCTGGACGAAATTGGGGTTATGTACGATACAAGCAGGCTTCCAGCGGAATCTGCGAGGACTACTATCCAATTTACGTTATCTATACCGTTAGCATCTGCTACGATTATTCCAGCTGGTACAAGAGTTGGGCCAGACGGTAGTGGTGGCGAGCTTTTCTTTATTACAACAGACGTTTTACAGATACATTCAGGATCGTTGTTGGGCACAGTATCAGCTGCATGCTCAGTCGCTGGTGTCTCAGGTAATGGTTTTATACCCGGGCAAATCAGCACGCTAATAGACCCTATTCCGTTTGTCCAAAGCGTCACCAACCTGACGGAGAGTTCTGGCGGCGCTGAAGAGGAAACGGATAACGCTTATCGAGATCGGATAAGATCAGCACCCGAAAGCTTTTCGGTGGCAGGTCCAGCTGGAGCTTATGAGTATTGGGCTAAGACAGCGAGCGGGGCCATCATTGACGTTGCGGTAGAGTCACCAGCCCCTATGCAAGTGTTATTGGTGCCGCTGCTAGTTGGCGGAGAGATCCCTACACAAGATGTTCTGGATGCTGTTGAATCGGCTGTAAGCGATAGGGAGATACGTCCTCTTACCGATCAGGTGACCGTGCAAGCACCTGAAGCAGTCTCATATGACGTTAATCTAACCTACTATATTAGCAATTCAAGGGCAACAGAAGCTGCTACGATACAAGCAGCAGTCAATAAGGCAGTATCAGATTATATATTGTGGCAGAAGTCTCGCTTAGGTAAAGATATAAATCCATCTGAACTTATAGCACGGGTAATGGCAACTGGCGCGTTGCGTGTTGCAGTTTCAGAACCTGTATTTACAGTTTTGAACCGTACTCAAGTTGCTAAGGAAAATGATATTGTTGTTAACTTTGGGGGGTTAGTCGATGATTGATATTCAAACAATCAAGTTGTTGGACATTTTGCCAGCTAACCTCCGTAATGATCCAGCCTTACAAGCAGCAGCTCTTGCGATCCAGAACGAGTTACAAGTAACAATAGAGGCGACATATAAACTATCTATTTGGGACAGACTTGACCGACTAAGTAGCAACGAAGTAGACGAACTAGCTTGGCAATTACACGTGGATTTTTATAACGTCGAACTTCCGATAGAACAAAGGCGTGGATTAGTTAAAAACGCAATCCGGTTCCACCGTCGTAAAGGCACACCAGCAGCAGTAGAGGAACTTGTTGCAACTATATTTGGTAGTGGCAAAGTCGAAGAATGGTTTGAGTATGGTGGGGAGCCGGGGTACTTCAAAGTTACAACAGAAGACCCAACGGCAACTAATGAACGTGCTCAGGAATTTCTTGCTGCGATCAATTCTGTAAAAAATGTACGAAGTTGGCTTGAATCGATTGAGATAACAAAAAACGATGACATGCATCTTTATTTTAGTTTTCCAAGTCAAATTGGAGCGACATATACGTGCGAACAGGTGGTGTAAATAATGGGAGCTATGGGTGGTTTTTTTATTACTGATCGCGGTCGTGCTTTACAAGCTAAAGCTCAGATTGGTAGACCATTAACGTATACAAAAGTACAAGCTGGAGATGGCAGCCTATCGGGTCAGAGTATACCGACTTTAATTGGCTTAATTAGTCCAAAGTTAACAATGTCAATCAATAGTCTGAAAACACAGTCAAATGGGAAAGCAACTTTATCAGTGGTCTTATCAAATCAAAATCTATCTAGTGGTTTTTATCTTCGCGAGATGGGAGTATTTGCGCAAGATCCGGATGTCGGAGAAATTTTATATTGCTATGCTAATGCTGCTTCCGTTGCTGAGTATATCCCACCAAGAGGAGCCGCCGATATTGTTGAGCAGAAGTATAACATTAATACTATTGTAGGGAATGCGGCTAACATTTCAGCAGTAATTGATAACTCGTTAGTCTATGTAACGCGTCAGGAGCTTATTGACAAGACTGGAGTTTTAACCAACCTTCAGACAACTGACAAGAGTAATTTGGTCGGGGCGATAAACGAACTTTTTCAAAATGTCAGTGACGGTAAGGGAGTGCTTGCGGATGCGATCACTGACAAAGGGGTACCGACATCCGCATCAGCTACATTCCAGCAAATGGCTGATAATATCGGGGAAATCGAAACTGATAAAACTGGTGATGCAACAGCGGAAGCAAGAGATATATTACTTGGAAAGACTGCATACTCAAAAGGTGAGAAGCTTACGGGTACGCTAGAACAAGCAGCGGGGACGATACTCGGAAATGCTGTAGGCTATGATCCGGGCATGGGAGCAATCTATGTTGAGATAGATGGCCCGAGTGCAGGCAATGTAGAAAATCTAGTCATAACAACAGATGCAGTTGGTTCTCCACCTATTGGGTTTCCTACACAAATTGAGGTCTTGGATGCAGCTGTAAAACCCGCAAACATCAAAAAGGGTGTCACAATGTTAGGAATACCGGGAAGTTTTACAGAAGATGCTACTGCAAATACGGCAGATATTCTCACCGGAAAGACAGCTTACGTAAATGGTATGAAGTTCACAGGAACGATGCCCAATAGGGATCGTAACAGCCAGATACCCAGGCTAATGAATGATGAACCAATACCAATTGGGTACTATCAGAATTCTTATGTACCTAGCATGTTCAGGTATATTCAGAACATAACAATACCTAGCGGTGGTAGCGTTACTCAGTCAGTGCACTCAGATTATAGAGTGGCAGGTGCAATTGTATGGGCTGATGCGGGTGGGGTTAACGGAATTTTGGGTGGGGTATGCTTGACCAACGACTATCTTAAGGTTGAAGGCAGTGACCCTATACACAACACTTCTCAACTTTCACCCGGCCTAATAATCACACCTCGAATGAACGGTCAAAACACTTGCGTATTCACCTATACGCCTGCGGGTGGCATAACTTTTAGTGCATACATTATTATTGAGCGAAAATAGACATGACAGAGGGGAGCGTATACGAATTGACAGTTGGTGAGTGGATTCGCAGTACTTTTACAGTCACAATGGATGACATTGATTTGCTGTTTCCAATCGGGTCTGCTGAAGGTATCGGCGGTGTTATGACAATACCTATTGAAATTTTTGAGAACGTGTTTCAAGAGAATATCACAGACGGACTTGATAAAGAACTACACTATATTGATATCGTGCAAGCGATGTATGATCACGATCAGGAATACACATTAGGTTATGGTATTTATTTTCAAACTTTTCTAATAGACTCAGTAGCTACTGAGTCTTTAAAAGTCATCAACAGTGAGTAACAAAATTAACGCCTTTAGGCGTTTTTATTTTGCCCTCGGAACCGATCTAGGGGCTTATATTTTTGAAAGGGTGATAAAAGTGGAAAATATCATTAAACCTTTATTGGCTGCTGGAAGCATAGTAGCCTCATTTTTGTTTGGGGGTTGGTCGCCGTTGTTGAATGTTTTACTTGCCTTTGTAATTATTGATTATGCTTCCGGAGTGGCTGCAGCTGCAAAGGAAGGAAAACTAAGCAGTAAGACAGGCGGTTGGGGAATAGCTAAAAAAGTAATGACATTTGCTATCGTTGCAGTTGCTCACATGGTTGATTCAGTGCTAGGTGATTCCCATTTGTTTAGAGATGCAGCTATTTTCTTTTACCTAACAAATGAACTTCTAAGCCTGCTTGAAAATGCGGGAAGACTCGGAGCATCTATCCCACCAGGCATGAAAAAGGCGATTGCCATTTTGAAGGGGAAAAGCGGAGCAGAAGAAAAGGAGGTTGAGCAATAATGAAAAAAGTATGGCTTGACGCCGGGCATGGCGGAAAGGACCCAGGGGCGACGGGACACGGTTTACAGGAAAAGGATATCGTCCTTGCCTTATCCCTTGCGATTAAGGACAAACTCGAAAATGAATACGAGGGTGTTCAGGTCATCCTCTCGCGAAGCACGGACGTATTCCTCGAACTGAAAGATCGCACCAACAAGGCAAACGCTGTAGGAGCTGATTTGTTAGTAAGTATACATTGCAATGCCGGAGGGGGGGCTGGGGGATTCGAATCCTTCCGCCATACCTCCGCTTCCATCGCTTCGGCCGAGCTTCAACATGCGCTGCATGCTGAAATCATGAATGCTCTAAAACCGTACAACGTTAACGATCGCGGGCAAAAAACAGGCAATTTGCATATGGTCCGCGAATCAAAGATGCCATCGATATTAACGGAGAATCTATTCATTGATGTAAAAAATGATGCGGACAAACTTAAACGGTCTGAGGTTATTAATGCAATCATATCTGGGCATGTCTTGGGAATCGTCAAGCATCTCGGATTACAGAAGAAGAAGGAAGCATCGCCAACGGGCACTACAGTAATCGTAAACGGAAAAAAGATTGACGATGTTAAATTAATCGACAATCTTACCTATGTGCCGTTGCGTGCCGTAAGTGAAGCATTGGGTGCTACTGTGAAATGGAATAACGATACTAAGACAGCTATAATTACTAATTAAATTCCCAAGCGCTTGGGAATATTGTTTACAGATAGTTCCATAGATGAAAGCCCCTACTGGCATTAAAGCTGGTAGGGGCTTTTTTGTTTATTTTTTTTCTAGATAATCAATGCCCAGTGCATCTTTTAGTCCACTTTGCAGAATCTGCGAGAAATTAAGTCCAGCATCATCGGCAGCATCTCTCAGCCATTTAGGTAGAGTGCAGTTTTTGGTAACAGCTTTATTGGCTGCGGCATCTCTAAACGGTGGCATGAAGATCTCAACAAATACAATACGATCTGATGAATCCTCCAGTCCGATTTGGTCTGGCTCGGATGGTATCGGCAAGTCTTGCCCTGCTTCCTCTAACTCTAAAGCCCGCGATGCAAGCAATTCCTTGGCTCGTACAAGTCCTTCAGTTAATTCAACAGCAGTCACAGCGGTTCCGGGAAAATTAGGAAAGTACATACTCAAATTTGTATCTGTACGCTCGACAACTAACGGGTATACGTAATGGTTGTTCAAAAAAATCACGCTCCTTTTTATATGAGAGGTCAATGGTAGGGAAATGGCCGGGGCTAGAATGTAACCCCGGATTGACGCTCTATGCTTTTTAGTGTTCCCTTGGCAATTGTATCGCCCATGCTGTGTACCGCAATATCAGCAAACTTACTGGGGTCGTTCGGGTTTATGTATCGTCGATGGCTTGTACCTTTTCCGTGATTCGGAGATTCAATAAACCCTGCCTTTTTCAATGCTTTAATGACTTCTCGTACCGTTCTTTGTTTCCCCACGTTTGACCTCCTCTCTATACCTCTATTATACACGCATAAATTACGCGCGTCAATAAAAAACACGTGTAATTTATGCGTGTAATTATGAGTGGATATATACCGCGATTTTATGTATAATACAAACAAATGTTCGTATAATGAGGTGGGAGAAATGTTAAGTGATTTTGAACGTAAGTTACTCCGCATACTGTACAATTTTAATCTAAAGTACAACCGCAACCCTATGAAGCCAGAACTACAGAGGTTGTTAGGGCATACTTACGCAGATATCGAGCTGGCATTGGATAGCCTTGTGCAGCAGGAATATATTTTCTGGCCTGACCGTCCGGCGCTGGATTCGATTAAAATTCTTGAGGGATGGGAACGAAAGGAGACATCGAGAAGATGAGCAGCAGACTAGGAGAGGGGCTTTGGGAAGCCAAATTTATCTTGCCAGAGCATCATGAGGCGATGTCTCAGCGGAGATTAGAAGAAAAACGAAAGGTGCAGCCTGCGTTGGATGATCAAGAGCTGGAACTGATTCAGCAGGCGCTGGCTGAATCGTACAACGAGCACAGAGAGATCACAATCAGGTTATGGGGAGAGTATGAGGACAAAGTAGTAACCGGTATAGTAACAGCAGTGCAGACCTATCGCGGAGAGGAAAAAGTGTCAACTTATGAAAATGACTGGGAGTGGGTTAGGATTAAAGATATTGTAGCAGCTGAGTAAATATAAAAGACCACCGAGGCATGCGCTGAAGTGGTCTTGTTTTTCAGTCATTTAAGATTTCTAATGCTTCAAGCTGTTTTTCGTATTCATAAAGAACCATTCTATAGTCAGTTCCCCACTTCAAAATTGCATTATTTAAGATACTTTTCTTTTCCTCACTATTTGTTTCAAGTTTAGCAATATTGATATATGCTTCCAATTGCTGTTGAAAGGTATAACGGACCATTCTAAAATCATAGCCCCATTCCTTGTAACTATCATCCATCATCCCTTGGAGTGTATCATCGCTTATTGAAACTGCAACGAGTTCGTTGTATGCTTCGGTTTGTTCTTTAATGAAATATACCTGCATAGATGGATCATCGGGCCACTCTTTTTTTCCATTCTCTTTGATTTTTTTTGTAACATCATTTTTGTCGAGATTAGCAATTACATTATTAAAAGAAGTGTCTTTAGAGGTTTCAGTTGTAGAGGATGCTGCATCAACAGGAATTGTATCTAATCCATAGCTAGGGGCTAATTTATTATACAATTCAACTACATGCTCTTTTTCATCTTTTCTTATGTATTCAGACAGGGATAGAAAATCATCTTTAGTGCTTGGTTTAATCAGGTCAATGTTAGTATTAATCAGGTCTGCAAGTTTATCTCTAGTTACTTTTTCCACATCTTTAGATAAGTATTTCAGAGTTGTGTTGAGGAGCTCTGATCCAAGGGTTTGTTGCGCTTCCCCTCTGGAAACATTTCCTTCCTCTAGTTGAGATATTGACGTAGATTCGACAGTGTTATTCTGGGTGTTATTAACAGGTGTTGTTTCTTTGGTGCTACTACATGCTGAAAGTATTATTAGGCTTATAAATAATAAAAAGACTTTGCATTTCCCCAACAATATAACCCCCTAGGTTTTTTTAAGTCATAGTCTACCATAACTAGGAAAATAATTCTATGATATAGTCAGTATAACTATTTTTCCAAGCGCTTGGGAATTTGAAAAGCCCTACCAAATATGTGTTGGCAGGGCAATTTTATTTCAGTACTTAGCGGGTATCGACTCCCCTCGCCTCCATATGCAGTACCAGTAACGGACACCATTTGGTGTCCGTTTTTGCTCATTCGGACTTGAAGGGGGATGAGTAAAAACGCTTCGACTCTAGGGCTTTATACTGCACCCCATAGGTTAGACAAAAAAATAGAAAACTAAGTTATACTGAATCTATGAGAAAACGAACGAATTACCCAGCTGAATTTAAGACTAAAGTGGTACTGGAGGTTTTGGCGGAGGAACTCACCGTCAATCAGATTGCCACCAAGTACGAGGTTAGTCCTGTTGTCCTGTCCCGATGGAAAAAAGAATTTCTAGAGCGAGCATCCGACATTTTCAAGAAAGGAACTTCTTCTGCAGAAAAAGAACTGGAACAATGGAGATTTAACTTAGAAATCCATTTTTCGTGTCTTGACATTAGGGTGCATTATAATTAACGGCTGCTGAACGTTATGCTACTTTTATCTTGCTCCATAACCATAAAATTAATGAAACTCTGAACTGCCTGTGTACGATATTGATTTGCATTGTATGTCAAATAAACGATACGAGAATCAAGCCTTGCATCAAGAGGGATCGTGGCAATATTAAATTGGCGCAATAGTGGGGTATTTGCAACAATAGCAATACCAAAGCCTTCAGAGACTAATCCTCCAATCGAAATTTCATCATCCAAAGCATGAGAGATTGTTGGCTCAAGATCTTGTTCATGAAATAGAGTCATGATCATTTTCCCTATAGGTAATGTATGGCGATAGGTGATCAGTGGATAATCTATTATTTCGGTCATTGTTATATGATCTTTAGTTGCAAGTTTGTGATTCTCCTGTGTTATTACCACTAATTCTTGGTAGAGCATGGGTAAGAAAACTAAATCCGGTTCATTTTCAATCTTCGAACAAAAACCCAAATCGTATTTCCCTTCCTTAACACCTTCTAGTATTTCGAGAGACATACCATGAAATAGGTTAAAGTTAGTTTGTGTTTGAAATGAAGTGATAAATTTTCGAATAGCTTTTGGAATAAAATCACCAGTGAGTGTTGGGATGCAACCAATATCAATAGAACCCGTTTGTAGGCTCGATTTATTCTTGACATGTTGTAACCCTTTATCCAATTCTGTTAAAGAAGCAGTGACATATTTATAAAACTCCTCCCCATATTTCGTTAAGACTACATTCCTTCCTTTTTTTCTAAACAAACCAATATCCAGTTCTTTCTCTAACGAAGAAATTGCAAAGCTCAAACTAGGTTGACTGATATACAACTCCTGTGCGGCCTTGGTGTAATGCTGAAGTTCGGCTAGTTTTTTGAAATAGTAAAGTTGATTTAGATTCATACGCTCACCCCAAAATCATTATAAACCAACCAATAGAGAGTATCTATGTATTACACAATAAGATGTATTAGTTATGAAGTTTTGTAGTGGTTATAATGGCGAAGTGAGTTGCCGGCATGTTATTTCATTAATTGTGATTTTTTTCTCAATACTAATGAAAAGGATTTTCACTTTAAGAGGAGGAGCTATGTAATGAAAAATGGCTTAGTAAGTAAACAATCTAATCGTGTGATTGTATTCACCGCAGCATTTATTATAATCTTTTGCTGCTCAGCATCTGCGGCATTCTCCGTATTTGCTAAACCATTGCAAGAGGCAACCGGGGCAACGGCTTCACAAGTAGCACTGACATTAACGATATATCAATTTTCGATGTCATTATTTGGGATTATTTCGGGAAAAATAGTTGATAAATCTGGTCCTAAAATGTTGATGTATATCGGTGGTTTTGTTTTTGGAATGGGTTGGCTACTAACGGCCTTTGCACCAAATTTATTTGTACTTTATTTGACTTGTGGCTTGATTGCTGGTGCAGGAAACGGACTTTTATATAATCCCTCTATCAATACAGCATTGCGCTGGTATCCAGAAAAGAAGGGTACGATGTCTGGGGTATTATTAGGTGCTGCCTCATTAGGACCACTTGTATTGGCAAAGGTTGGAGCTGTTTTATGTGACAAATTTGGAACGGGCGGATTTGTTTTTATAGGCCTTGCCTACTTGATCATAGTTTGGTTGGTTGGATGGCGAATGAAGTTACCGGAAAAAGGATGGAAACCCGAAGGGTGGAATCCTCTAGAGGTTAAACAAACCGGTATGGAACAGGAAAATTATACTCCTGGAGAAATGATCAGAACCAGTACATTTTGGATTTTGTTAATTTTGTTTTCAATTGCTTGTACAGCCGGAATCATGATGATTGGTTCCTTATCTAACATTGCTCAAGTTCAACTAGGGATGACAGCTGTTACCGCAGCCAATATGGTTGTTATCAACTGCCTAGCAAATTTTTGCGGCCGCTTGATTGTAGGAAAGCTATGTGATAAATGGGGAGAAAATAACACTTTGGCTCTGGTTCTAGTTGTCACGATTGTTGGATTATTAGGACTGCGTGTTGCCACAACTCCTATCGTATTTATTGCATTTTTGATTTTGCTGGGGGCTGCTTTTGGTGGAGTCTTAGTAGTGTATCCACCTCTAACTTCAAAAACGTTCGGAGTTAAAAGTTTTGGTGTGAATTATGGAATTATGTTTTTTGGATATTCAATAGGCGCTCTATCAGGACCGCAAATTGCTGCAAGGGCATTTAATCAAGATTTGGGAACTAGTGCTTATAGCAATGCTTATCTCATTGCAGTAGCTGTTGCCGTAGTAGGTCTTGCACTTAATTTTTATCTAATCAAAAAGAACAGACTTGCAGCCAGTGCCTGAAAAAATTTTATAAGAAATACGTTATGAAGACCTTTGGCAGCGAATTCGCGAAGCAATGGAGCTTGCGTAAACCACCAATTCACTAATGTTCCAGATTCGAAAGCTGATTCAATAACAAGTGGTGTTTAGGCTAAAAAATGTATTGGAAGTATAAAGTGTTTTCAATCTATCCTTGTAGAGACTGTTTAAATAACAATTTTTGGATTGTTTTTGGAAAGGGGTGCTAAAATGATAGTAGAAGATTCATGGTTAGATCTTAAGGGGAAGGTTGCCGTTGTCACAGGCGCCGTTGGAGGTATGGGAGCGAAAATCACGGAAGAGCTGGCAAAACAAGGTGTAAATATTGCGTTAGTAGACATTCAAAAGGATAAAGTTGAAGCCTATGCGCAAGAAATAAGTGAGAAATATCCTGTTAAAATAACAGCTATTCATTGTGATACTTCAAACGAAGGCGATGTAGAAATGGCGGTACAAACAGTTGTCAAACAGTTTAACAGGGTAGATATCTTAATAAACACAGCGGCAATTCTTCGTTCTTCACTTTTTGAAGAGCTGTCTCTGGCTGATTGGCAAAAATCACTAAATATTAATTTGACTGGTTACTTCCTGATGTCTCAGCATTTTGGCCGAGTTATGATTAAACAAGGCAAGGGAACACTAATTCACATTTCAACGATGTTATCCAAATTTCCTGAAACATATAGTGGTGCCTATAGCGTTTCCAAAGCTGGGGTGAATATGCTGTCGAAGCAAATGGCAGCAGAATGGGGGCAATACGGTCTTCGCAGTAATTGCATTCTTCCGTCCCTGGTCAATACGCCATTATCCAGAGATTTTTATTCCGATCCGGAAGTCTTAAAAGATAGAGAAAGAATAACTGCAAGTAAACGAATTGGTACTCTAGACGATATTGCTAATGCTGTTCTATATTTGGCGAGCGACCGTTCGGAATATACAAACGGCGGTGAACTGACCGTTGAAGGTGGCTTAGGCATCATGATGGGGGACCAAATTGCGAAACCCGGCGGCCGTAAGGCGTATGCCATGAAACATAAATAAGAGAACAAAGCACTCCTATGAAGAAATGCACATAAAAATCTTTTAACAGAAAGAGGGATTAGGTCTATGAGCAATAAGCAAGTACGTTTAGCAGTAATCGGTGCTGGGGCAATGGGGCAGAATCATATACGATTTATTCAAGAAGAAATCGGATCAGAATTAGTTGCTATTTCCGATGCATATGAAGGTGCGAAAAAAATTGCTGACAAAGCAGGAGTTCCCTTTTATCAGGACTCTACGAAAATGATGGAAGACGTGAAGCCCGATGGCATCATCATTGTTACACCTAACCATTTACATCTTCCCATAGCCCGTGAAGCAATCAAAAGAGGCATTCCTGTATTGATTGAAAAGCCAATCTCTGATGATTTAGAAGATGCCAAAAAGTTTGCCAAAGAATCCAAAGCAGTGAATGTATCCGTATTAATTGGTCAGCATCGGCGTTACAATCCTTTTGTAAATGCAGCGAAACAGATCATTGATGGGGGGGGATTAGGAAAATTAACGGTAGCCTCCTTCCATTACATGATTTACAAAGAAGATAACTATTTCGACGTGGAATGGCGTCGAAAGAAAGGTGCCGGCCCGATTCTCGTGAATCTGGTACATGATGTTGATTTACTCCGTTACTTAATTGGTGAGGTGGATGTGGTACAAGCATTAAGTTCCTCTTCGGCACGTGGCTTTGAAACGGAAGATTCGGCTGTAGTAAATGTTCATTTTGAATCTGGTGCCTTAGCTTCAATGACACTTTCAGATGCCACCGTTTCTCCTTGGAATTGGGAAGCAACTGCCCGTGAAGATGCACAATATCGACCATTTGATGCTGATGCCTATTTTATTGGGGGCACGAAGGGTTCTCTGTCCCTGCCTCGTCTTCATCATTTTACCTATGACGGAGAACCCTCTTGGCATAAACCTTTAAAATTGGACATTAGCCCGGTGGATCCACAATTACCGCATAAAATGCAGCTAAAACATTTCATTCAAGTAATTCTTAAGAATGAAGAGCCTATTGTCACACCAGAAGACAATGTTAAAACCTTAGAAACCCTGATGGCTATTAAACTGGCAACAGAAACAAAGGAATTGATTACTCTTTCGTAACTACCATTAAAGCGTTGAGTTGGGTTGTTTTTCTATGCTCCACTTTTTAGCAAGAGCTTTTGACTGTCCAGCATAGCTTACAGACAGGGTTTTTAAAAGTGTAAGTTCGCCTCCATATGTCAAATCCACAACCGAATCTGGTTGTGGATTTTGCTTTATCTCTAGTTCTCATGTGTTATCATTAATATTACATATGTTCGTGGAGAGAGGGGTTAAACCCTGAGTCTTAAAAGTAGAGATTGTTGAAAGTCATCATGAAACATCTGATATTAGAGCCTTATTCCCTTTATTCCAATTACTTAGTAATTGAATATTAGAAGATGACTACAGACCACGATCAATTAGTAAGTATGTGTCTCTTACTAACTATGGTGAAAAATGGAGAGATAGGCTCACCAAAGAATTTAGAGATGTTACTATTGATGAGATCTGTTTCGCATTTAATTTTATGCTTCCACAAAGATGCTTTGATTAATGCTAAAAACACAAATATTCCGAAAATTCTTGAATTACTTGAAGTGGATATAAGTGAAAAAAAGATCATTTTTTCATGAATATACGGTATGGATTTGTACTTAAAATTTAATACTAAATTTACTTCTGATAATGAAGAGTTAAACTATATCGAAACAAGTTCTGCCATATTATTTATGGGTATCTCCACATATTTCCTAATGATTTGAGTAACTCTAAATTCATTAAGTAAAAGCTCTTTACTAAAGTCGTTTTTTGCAAACCGAAAGACTTCATTTACGTTAATAATGACAATATCGTTGTGTAGGCCATCAGTTAAATTAGTTTGAATGTTTCTGATTTCTATATTGGGGTATTTGTCCTTTATATAATTAATGTATTTTGATATCTTCTCACCCATGGATGTATACACACTCCTCTCATAATGAAGGTAGAATGGTAACAGTTACTCCTCATTAAATAAACGGGATGTATTTTCAATTACACATACAACAATTCTCATAACATAGTGCAATGGTCAATATAATCATATATTTGCACTTCTTCTTTATTCGCATGACTTCGGTGCAGGCGGCCTGCATATTGCTGCAAGGTGCCTGACCAAGAGATCGGATGGACCAAAAACAAGGTGTCCAGTCTGGAATCATCGAAGCCTTCACCAATCAGCTTACCAGTAGCAATAACCACTCGTTCTTGATCATCTGGAATAGAGGCGATTTTGGCGCGTACAGCCTCTCGTTGCTTCTTGCCCATTCTGCCTCTCAGCACAATTACATTCTTGGCAAAGACCTGCAGTCTCTCTGCAAAATAATCAGCATGAGCTGTCCGTTCAACCAATAGCAGTGGAGAGCGGCCTTCATCCAGGCAGGTAAGCAAATCGTCAAAGATAAGGGTGTTGCGCTCCTCGTTGTCTACAAGCTGCTGATAGATATCCTGAATACCTAGAGCCTGCTCCCCTGATTTGATCTGAAAATGAGTATAACGGGGAATTACTCTCAATGAAAATCCTCTGGAGTTGCTTAAAGTTTTAGCATCCACCTTCATTAGCACTGGTCCAAGCTGGAACCGTACGATTGATTCTTGTCCGTCCTGACGCTTAGGGGTGGCAGTTAAGCCAAATACATACTTTGCTTTGACTTCCCGCAGAACTTGTTCGAAACTGTAGGCTGATATGTGGTGGCACTCATCCACAATGACTTGACCGTATTCCCTTACGAAGGGTTTAACATCCCCTTTATAGTTTAGGCTCTGAATGACGGCAATGTCGATCATGCCGGTTCGTTTATTTTTGCCGCCACTGATCACTCCGATTGCTTGTTTAGGAATTTCGAGAAAGGTTTGCAAACGTTCTTGCCATTGTTCCATAAGCTCGCGCCGGTGCACCAGAATAAGGGTGTTTGTCTTTCTTGAAGCGATGATACTGGCTGCTACGACAGTTTTACCAAATGCAGTTGCCGCTGAGAGAATGCCTATATCCCGGTTTAAAATCGCTCTGGCTGCTGTATCCTGAAGAGTGGTCAGTGTACCAACGAACTCTGCCTCTATTAAAGTTCCAGACGAACGTTGATCGTCAAGTGATACTTTGACCTGATTTTGCTCAAAAAAGGATAACAGATCCTGCAAGCATCCCCTTGGAAGAACTACATAATTCTCCAAATCTTCTGCGCATGAGATTACCCGGGGCTTGCCGTAGGTGGAGAGCCGCATAGCTTGTGCTTTATAAAAATCGGGATTAGAAAACGACGCTAATTTGATCAGAGCATAAACGGCACTTGAAGGAAGTCCAGATTTAGGAATATAAAGGCCATCTGAATGTAGAATCTGTATTTCAGAAGGCAACGGTTCCACCAAAATTGGCTGCTTCTGAATATAATTACTCGGTTCCTCTGCCATTCCTATCACTTCATCGTCTAATGTTGCTACAGAGTGTCATTGTTAAAAAGCCCGTGTTCGCCATGCTTGTAAATAAATTGCTTCACTTCATCTTCGTTCATCTTGCCAAGTCCGGATAATATACTCCATTGGTCAGCATAGGGCTCAAAATATTCATCAATGAAGCTGCTGTTTCCTTGTTTACGCGGCCCACCTTGAAGGGGGAGAGCAATGAGATTCCCGAATCCGCCTTTGGGCAGTGTATCTTGATTGGGAAACAGGCGGTCATAGGATTCCATGCCAATCTGATATCTTTTGTTCATGGTCAAACTTAGCAGTGTCATTCCAAATTTTCTGGCTGTAGCTGCCTGAATATTTTGACTGAAGAAAATCCAGATATGACCCCCATTACCGGACTAACAGTGCGGGGATTTCATAACTTTTGCATAGCTGCATTACGGCAGTAACGTCCTGCTTCCAATCACGCTTGTCAAAATCGATTGCCAAAAACCAACAGGTCTCATCTGGCAGCATTGGATATATGCCAATCGTTCTGTCCTGCTTTGCATCCAAGTGGGCTGACAGCACTTCGTTTGTAAGGGGCATGAATTTCTGGTGTTTGCACATGGAGCACTTCACTCTTGGTTTTTCGCAAACTGAAGTCCATTCATTGGCACAGACGGGTGAGTAACCGGACTTGCCTTGTTTGTTGGTCCAGCGCATCGGGTATATATCTTCCCTACCGCGAAAATAACTCTTATGCAGGGTGAGCTTGTCCTCTACGGTAGAGTACTGGTGAACGGTGGATTCTTTAACGGTTGACTCTTTGTTGACTGCTGTCTTAGGGAACGAATAAGGGGGTATTTGCTCACTAATAATCTTTAAATTTTCCTCAACAGGAAGCTTTAGCAGATTTCTCAACCGGTTGATTTCCAGCTTAAGTTCTTCAATATGTGCCAGAGCCGCATTATATTTATCCTTCATATTGTCCATTGATTTGTTCCTCGCGTTTTATTTATAGTATACCTTGTAAGCTGCAGAGTAATTATTTTGGGAATTATAACCGGACTAAGGGGATAAAAATAATGTTGAAATTAAGAAACTCAACCATTAAAAGGCAGTTGAACAATCTTACGAGGGAAGAGCTTAAGGATGAAATTTTAAATTTGACCAAGAAATTCCCCATTATTCAGGAGCATTATTTTTCAGTGTTATTTCCTGATCAAGGTGAGGTCTTAGACAAGTACAAGAAAATTATTGAGAAGGAATTTGGTCACCGCAAGGGAGAAATTTTGCGATATCCGATTATAAAGAAGGCAATAAAGGACTTTAGTAATATTTCAAGCAATAAGGAGCAAATTGCGGAAATAATGGTTTTTACAGTGGAATGTGGAGTGGACTTCACACTTTCATTCGGAGACATTGATCAAAGATTCTACCATACTATAGCAAGCATATATGAACAAGCCTTAAAGTATATTGTTTGCAATCAATTAGAAGACAAGTTTGCGGAGCGATGCAACGAATTGATGCAGAGCAGTCAGGATATTGGTTGGGGTTTTGGGTTTGATATGATGGATTTGTATAGTGACTATTTAGGACACATGGATGAGGAAGAGCTTGAGTAGCTTATACGGACGAATTATTTAACCGTAAGGATTGTGCTATAATATTACAATAAAATTCAAAATTCAAGCGAGGTGCAAAACTAATGCTGCCCCAAAGGGAAGAATTACAGCGGATATTGAAAAAAGCTAATCAGCATGCAGTAGCAGAGGCCAAAAAAGCTGGAGCCTCCATTTATTATATAAAAGACGGCAGAAGGATTCGTGAAGATGCCACTGGGCAAAAATTTGAGATTACTTACGATGTAGCTGGGAATCGTACTGAGCTTGTCACTCATGACTGAACTAGAGCCTATAATGACGGTATTCGCTGGTACTAATGGAGCTGGGAAAAGCACAATCAGCTTTCAAATGAGGGATTATGTTGGGACGATTATTGATCCTGATCAAATTGCTAAAAGGATTAACCCCGTAGACCCTAGAAGTGCAGATTTGTCTGCCGGACGAGAGGCAGTAAAGCAAATAAGGAGATTAATCGATAGAAAAGAAAATTTCGCTATTGAAACTACTCTGTCGGGGAGTTTTGTCTTACGTCATATGAAGACAGCTAAAGAACAGGGCTACAAAGTCGTCATGTATTATATTGGTTTGCAAGATGTGCAGATGCATATTGATCGGGTAGCTTCAAGAGTGGAACAAGGAGGGCATTGGATTGCAGAAGAGGATATTCGGTGGCGTTATGGTCAATCTCTAAGTAATTTGAGGCCCGCCTTGGAGATTTCAGATGAAGTCACTATTATTGACAATACCAGTGAGCCGGAGATTGTGGTGGAGATTAAACAATCACAGATTAGCTTTTGCAAAGAAGTGATTCCTACTTGGGCTAGAGAAGCTTTGGAGTTGTATTCGTTTTAAATTGCTTGATCAGACTAAATATGTTGATTTAATAGACAGGGACACCTCAGTTAAACCGCTATCTCGTACAGTTCAAATAGCAAGCGCCGCTGAATTGTGGTTTTGAACAGCCACGGTTCGCCTCCATATGGAAATTACAGCAAAACCCGCTAACCATCAGGTCAGCGGGTTTTTGCTGTCTACGGAGATGCAGCGGGTTGGCCCGTAGAATAAGCATCGGTGGTAAAGTCAACCGGAGTGCAACCTTTATGTAGTTAGTAATAAGGAATATATCTCTCAAAATACTCTCTTAGGTTATCGTCACAAACATAGATGTAGGTTCCTTTGATACCACGAGTTAGAAAAACCGCATATGTATTAAGAATGTAAGCTTTCAGTTCTTCAACAGTTATTCCATTCTTTACTTTGTTGTCGAAAAAATTATCCTTATTTATTTTTATCAGATTGTTCAATTTATCAAAAACGAGATCTGGACCAATAATAACTCCGGCATAGTTTAAATCAAGTCCAGGCAATGTATAAATACTACCCATCTCTTTTTTAGCATTTAAATTGCTTAACCAACCGCCTGTCTGACTGTTCCATTTAATGTTAACACCGTCAATACTGATATCTACTAATTTGTTGTCTTCTTTACCTTTCCATTCCCAGGCATATCCCGTACAAAGCCTGCATAACCCCATGTCTTTTTCCTTTACATCAAGGGCGTTCACCATATCGGAAAACGAGGTGAAAAGTTTAAAATCATAGTTTTCAAATGCAAGATTGTTAGTCGTTTTTTGATATAGCATATCGTAGATGTAAGGGACATAGCTATCGCCAGCTTTTATTCGCATCTGTTCACCTAGCTCTATAGGACGAATCCCCCGCTTTCTTTCATACAGTCTTTCTTCAAATTGTTCGCGTGTTATGTCGGAAGGACTTGTACTTTGTTTTCCGTCATAGAATAGAATCTGGTAGTTGGAATTAGCCATAATCCAATCCAATTCATCGTTTGTTTTATCGAATCCGAGTCGGGCATTCCCTGTTTTAAAATGCACGTAATACATTCCGAGATTTTTACCTCTTCTCAGTCGTTGGGCTTCATCACAAATAATAATGTCGTAGTGTTGTTTGGTGACTTCTACTGGGCTGATAACGTCTTTTTTGCTCAACCCCTCCGTATTCTTAAAAACTTCTTGAATTTCGCTGCGAGTGGAGGGATTTGCATACACCAATGCGGTTTTTTTATCTCTATAACGCTCATTGCTTTTTAAATAATGGAACAGTGAAGTGGCTACAACAGTTTTCCCGGTTTCCGCATCACCTCTTATTAGAATTGGTCTTGTATTGAAAGTCGGTTCATGTGGTAAAGTCTCACCTGAATCAATGGTGTGAACAATACTTGTTAAGGTCTTGTGTTGTTCTTCGGTTAAGGTAGTATGAGGAGAGTACTTATATGCATTTGAGTTAATGATCGTATTAAATTGTTTCGTTTTTACCAGCCCTTTTTCTTCAAGCTGGAACCATAGCTTATCAAAATGTCGTTCAAAATCATTCTTTCTTTGGTAATGCGGCTTTTGGCCGTCACTTCCATTTACAATATGAAACTTTTTATCAACCTTCATCAGTTTTATTAGCAGGTTTTCATAATGCTTGGCTGGTGTTTCCTCCATTAGTGATCCAGTAATTATATGCATTTTGTTAAAAAGGTATTTTTTATTCTTATTTTTTGGGGAGTTGCTGGCGTGTTCCTTCGCTCTTCTGATGGAGTTGTTGGTTTCACCAATGTAGGCCTCCTTACCATTTTCTAATATGTAGACGCAGTGATAGTCAAAAGGGATGTCCCATTCATCAAAGTTTTTATTGGTATAATCATAGGTTTCTATCTTAAACATAATTCCTCCTACTGGTGGGGATTAATTTGGGGTTCACGGTTCTTGTAAAATTTATCTTTGCAAAATATTGTGTTGTTGTCAAAGTGAATGCTGGCAGTTATCTACATAAAGAGAGTAATGATACTAGCTGTATCCAAGTGCAGTTCTCGGTATATCCAATAGTTGGCTCAGACGATCATCTCCAGCCTAAAAGATTAGTAGTCGGTTAAGGCAAGTAAACGTGCTATACAAGGAACCCTTGTTCGTTTTATTGTTGGTTATCTTGCTATAGATAATAGTTAGCTATTTGTCACAGTTCGTTGTTTTAAATCTAGCAAATAGGAAACACTAGTATTGTAGATTTGAAAGGAGGAATAGGGAATGGGAGCTTGTCGTATATCAATGGTAAGGATGGACACAGTGGGAAGGTATTTTCCAAAGAAAAGAGAAACGTTGTCTGAATATGCAGCACTAGAAAATGCCTATCTTGAGGGGATGAGAGAAATACTGAGTGAGGTAGCGGCTAGAAGGCATCTTGAAATATGGGGAGTTCGTTCTAACAATCCTCATATCAGAAAAGCTAGCGAAGAGTCATCTTATGCAATCAAACGCCTATACAGTAGTTTAAATGAGACTCAACGTGAATTGTACGGATTCATGGAGGAGGCTATGAGTACGGAACAAAATCTCGAAGAAGAGGAAGCTTTTGTAGTTGGATTTCTGGAAGGCTACCGCTTTATAAAAGAGCTCCAGAGATCGGGCGGAGGTGCGACTCTGGTTTAGAAGTTACAAACCATGCTATAATAATGATAATTATTTAACCGGGGGTGTCCAAGATGCGATGGGATGAAGTTCAGGAACGTTTTCCTAATGAATGGGTCGTTCTTGAGGCAACTAAAGCTTATTCTAAAGAAGGCCAGCGTTTTATTGAAGAGATGTCCGTGATTGATTCCTATGAGGAGTCTACCCAAGCATTGAAGCGGTACAGTGAGTTGCACCAGGAAGACCCTCACAGAGAGTATTGTTTCTTTCACACCTCCCGTCCTGAGGTTGTAGCGCGAGAACGATATGTGGGGATCAGAGGGCCCAGATGAATATAACAGAAATCTATGGACTTCCCTTCGTAAGCATGACGGTTGTGTTTAGGGGGAGAGAGTTAAAGCTGGAGAAGGTGCTGCTTGATACAGGTTCTGCCAGCACGCTTCTTAATGCGGATATTGTACAGGAGATTAACATGATTCCTGAAGGAAATGATGTTGTTGATATTATACGGGGTGTTGGTGGTGTGGAATATGTGTACACTAAATACCTGGACTCGATTATAGTCAATGAAGTAAAACTTAAAGATTTTCAAGTTGAAATTGGAAAAATGGATTATGGCATGGAAATCGACGGAATCCTGGGTTTTAACTTCTTGAAACAAGCAGGAGCTGTGATTGACACTGGAGAAATGCAACTGAAAATTAATGTTTGCTAAACGGCTATCTCATACAGTTAAACAGTAATGGCCGGCGGGTTTAAAACAGGCCATTCCACCAATGGCCGGATTGCACCAAACGTTATGTAGCAAAAGGAACCTACAAAGGCAAGGTGAAGCGAGGGTTCAGAAAAGAGCACCCTAGGAACAGGAAGGGGTGCTCTTTTCTGTGTGGTGGTTTATCGAGAAGATTGTATTAATTAAGAAGTTTTGGAGCTCTGTTATATGCTTTTGATACGATACTCACCCCATAATAACCCGCACATCGTTCTCTTCTCCCATTATGCCAACGGGGATCAGATTGCCTTGAATTTCTTCGCCGTTAATGATGATATGGGAGACTCCTTTTTCTACGCCGTGCTTGTTGTCCACCTGGATATTCAGCTTCTTGCCGCGGAATTGGCGCACCATGGAGAACTCCTTCCAGTCAGAAGGAACGCACGGGTCGATACGAAGTCCATCGATTTGCGGCTGAACGCCCATAATGCCTTCCACTAAGGAGACCATCACTGTCGAGGCGGTGCCGGTGAGCCAGTGGACATGCGCACGGCCTTGATACGGGCTATCCTTGGACTCGACGAACTGGCCGTGCACGTAAGGCTCAAGCTTGCGGATTTCTGCCTTATCGTTCATGCTGGCCGGGCTGCAATTCAGGAAGTATTCAAACGCGCGGTCGCCGTTGCCGATCATGGTTTCCGCCAGGATGAGCCATCCCTGCGGCTGGCTGAAGATGCCTGCGTTCTCCTTGGTAGAGGCATTGAACAGGGCCATTAGCGCTACAGGCAAACCGTACTTCCGGAACGGTGGATAAAATAACATGGTGCCGTAATCCGTCCGCAAATTCTCATACACTTTGTCCATGGCGAGCTTCGCCTGGTCCGGGCGGGCGGCACCGCTTAGTACGGACCAGCTTTGAGGATTCAGCCAGATTTTTGCCTCATCGTTCTCCCATGAGCCGATCGTATGGTTATCCTCTGTAAAGCCGCGCACAAATTGGTCATTCTCCCATGCATGCTTCTGAATGTTTCCGTCCAACTCATCAAGCAGACCTTGCGCCCACTCCACATCGTCAGGCTTGTTCTTGTTCTGCGCGATTTCCATAAACACCTTAAAGGCCATGTACAGCTGGAAGGCAACAAATAACGACTCTCCCTTGGCTCCAAGGCGAAGACAATCGTTCCAGTCAGCATGAAGACCGACAGGCATCCCGTGGGCGCCCATTCGATCCAGGCTGAATTGAAGGGCTTGGCGCAGATGCTCATATACCGTGGCTTCGCCTTGATCTGAATAAGGAATCACTTCATCCGTGAAGTTCCAGTTGCCGCTTTCATTCAAATATTTGATGACGGTCGGGAACAGCCACAAGGCGTCATCAGCACGATAATGAGGATGACCGGTCTCGCGCACGTAATCCGGATCGTCGGGCGTGCCCTCATGTCCGGGGTTATGGTTGAATTTTACAAGCGGCAGGCCGCCGCCGTTGGAGACCTGGGCCGAGATCATCAGCCGCAGACGCTCGAGTGCCATCTCGTGATCCAGATGAATGATGCCTTGAATATCCTGCACGGTATCCCGATAGCCAAGTCCATTGCGCAAGCCGCAGTATTGGAAGGAGGCGGCACGGGACCAGATGAAGGTGATGAAGCATTGGTATGCGTTCCAGGTGTTGATCATGTTGTTGAGATTTTCGCTTGGCGTCTGGACCTGAAAACGGTTAAGCTTGCTGTGCCAGAATGTCTTCAGCTCTTCGAGCTCCTTGTCTACAACGGATAAATCTTTATAATGACTAACAATTTCGGATGCGCCCTTCTCGTCATATTGTCCGAGGAGATATACAATTTCCTTCTCTTCTCCCGGCTGCAAATCCACGTTGATCTGTAGTGCACCACAGGAATTGGTGTTATAGTTCAGTGAATTAGCACATTGGCCCTTTTCCACGGAGGACGGATTGCCGTAACTGCGGTAATCGCCAAGAAATGTATCCCGGTCGCCGTCATAGGCGGTTACCTCCGCACCTGCAGCGCCGAAAAATCTCCAGCTTTGCTCCTCGGGCGTGTTTTCGTTGATCACTTGCAGAATTTTATTGTTGTTGTAATAGGTCCGTGAAATGAACAAAGTGTATTGAAGGTTAACAGTATCCTGTTCGTAATTGTTATCGTTGGTGAATTCGACAAAGCCGAAGAGTGCCAGCTTCCGTGGCTTGGAGTCCTCATTGCGGACCTTGAGGCGCCATACCTCATAGGTTTTGTTCAGCGGCACATAATACAAGGTTTCCGTCCGAATCTTGTCATAATCAGAAGTAATATTAGTGTAACCGGTTCCATGATGGCATACGGATTGATATTGATCCAAGTCCTTGCCTACCGGCTGCCAGGAGCCTGACCAATAATCCCCGTTCTCCAAGTCCCGCACATAAATATAGCGCCCCGGCTCATCTTTGGAATTGAAATGATAGCGGATATGCCGTCCGTTCGCGCCGGACTTTACAAAGCTGTACCCTCCTGCGTTGCCCGAGATGATGGCGCCGTACTCCGGCGAGCCGAGGTAATTGGCCCAAGGGGCAGGCGTGTTCGGCTTCGTAATGAGATACTCCTTGTTCTTCTCGTCAAAGTAGCCGTATTGCATGACCATTCCTCCTAGAAATTGGATGAGTCCAGGACAATAAACGCGCGTTCACAAAAAGGTGAAGTATCCCGGCCCAATTTAATAATAATATAGTTTTTACTAATCTGGAAACCAATATTTGTTAAGGGTGGATACAGAGCAGTGGAATAGGGCTTGTAAGGTTATAGTAGTGAACGCGTGTTTATGATACGATATAGCCAAAATACGGACCATGAGAGGATGTCGCTAATGCTGGATAAGCTTACCTCACCGGATACGCAGACGAACTGGAACGGGATTACCGGGCGTATGGAGCTGCAGTTTTTTGGCGAGGCATTTCTGGATCATGTGCAAGTGTATCCGAGCGTTGCGGATCGTTCTTTTACAATTACGTCGAGTGTAATCGGCAATTTTGCAGATGTCATCATGTCCGTCTCAGCGGAGGGCTTTAACGGGGAACATTCTCATTTGGCACCGAAGCAAGATTATGCGATATCTTCCAGCCAACTGTCCGTAACGTACAAGCTTGGGGAAAATGCCTTGCTATGGAGCGGGGACAGCCCCTATCTGTACAAGCTGACCATCCGCCTGATGAATCAGGCTGGCGAGCTCCTCGATGAACAAGAGCTGATCACAGGACTGCGCGAATTCAAGGCGGATGGGGACAAGTTTACCATCAACGGGAAGAAGACGTTTTTGCGAGGGAAGCATGACGGGCTTGTATTCCCGCTGACGGGATTTGCTCCAACAGATGTAGAGGAATGGGTGCGGATTTTAGGCATATCGAAGTCCTACGGCATCAACCACTATCGATTCCACACCTGCTGTCCACCGGATGCAGCGTTCACCGCTGCTGATCTGCTTGGCATTTATATGGAGCCTGAGCTGCCGTTTTGGGGAACGATTACGGACGAAACCTATGAGCATCACAATCAGGAGGAGCAGGAATATTTGATCCGTGAAGGCTTTGCGATGCTGCAGGCGTTCGGTAATCATCCATCTTTTGTGATGATGTCTCTGGGGAATGAGCTGTGGGGCAGCCATGAACGCCTGAACTCGATTTTGAAGGATTACAAGGCATTCGATGCACGTCATTTGTATACGCAGGGATCGAATAATTTTCAGTTTGTACCGGTTATTTTGGAGCAGGAGGATTTCTTCTGCGGAGTACGATTCTCCAGGGAACGGCTGTTCCGCGGGTCTTATGCGATGTGCGACGCTCCATTGGGTCATGTGCAGACTGACCGTCCGGGCACGATGATGGATTACGACGAGAGAATTGTTCCAACGGCAGGGGAAGAGAAGGGGGCGGCAGCTGGTGATGGTACGATCCAAATCCAGTATGGCACAGAAGCGCGGACGGTGAAGGCGGATGCATCCGGCGATGGCGAGCTCATTCCACATATTCCGGTGATCTCCCATGAAATCGGGCAATATGCGGTTTATCCGAATTTTGAAGAAATCGGCAAATATACCGGATCACTGAAGGCGAGAAACTTCGAGGTGTTTCGTGAACGATTAGAGGAAAAGGGAATGAAGCATTTAGCTCGGAAGTTCTTCACATCCTCAGGCAAGTTAGCTGTGTCCTGCTATAAGGAAGAACTGGAGGCCGCGCTGCGTTCCCGGCGGATGGCGGGCTTTCAAATTCTTGACTTGCAGGATTTCCCGGGACAAGGAACTGCGCTCGTCGGTGTTCTAGATGCCTTCATGGATTCGAAGGGTCTTGTTACTCCCGGGGAATGGCGCACCTTCTGTTCGGATGCCGTGCTTCTGGCCCGGTTCGAAAAATACAATTACGAGTCGGGAGAATCTTTCCAGACACGAGTCGAGCTTAGCTATTACCGGGAAGAAGATCTGGCTGGACGTAAGCTGGAATGGAAGCTATATGACGGACATCAGCATCAACTGCTTTTTGGCGGTGAGGCTGAAGTGCCTTCGGCACTCGGAGGGAACCTTATAGAAGTCTGCGATATCCGACTAATATTGCCTGCTGTGCAGGAGATGACGAAGGTTGAGTTGTCCCTTTCCATTTCTGGCACGGATATTTGGAAAAAGTATGAGCTCTGGATTTACCCGAATCATGTAAATGTTGATCTGGTGAATGCTCCGGGAGTTCAACTGTTTGAGGAGCTTTCGGAGGAAGTGTTCGAACGGCTTGAGAAGGGGGAGAACATCCTGCTGCTCCCATGTCCTGATGCGTTATCCGGGACAATTGAGGGGCTCTACAGCACGGACTTCTGGTGTTACCCGATGTTCCGCAGCATTTCGGAAAGTATGAACAAGCCGGTACCGATTGGAACCATGGGGCTGCTCATCCAAAATGAACACCCGGCCCTGAGACATTTCCCGAGCGAGGAACATTCTACGTATTCGTGGTGGAGCACTGTTACCTATTCCCACTCGATCATTCTGGACCACTTGCCGCAGAATCTCACGCCGATCGTGCAGACGATCGACAACTTCGAGCGTAATCACAAGCTCGGTCTGCTATCCGAGTTCCGTGTCCTTAATGGGCGGGTGCTGATGGGAGCGCTGGATCATGGCAAAATGCTGGAGACGCCGGAAGGCAGACAGCTGCTTCACAGTATCACGCAATATATGAACACGGAAGCGTTCAACCCTGCCGTAGAAATCAGCCCGCTAGATTTGCGCAGCTTGTTCCGGTTGAACTAAGGCAGTAACAGCAACTAGGATGATATTCATATTCGAAAAACAAAAGGAGCTACGCAAGTACAGGCTGCGTAGCTCCTTTGTTTTAGCATCCTCTGCTGATTTTTTAGCGTGGCGTGCGGGTTAATTAATCTTTAAGCTTATCAATGAGAGTCAGTATTCGTCGATTCTTTGTTTCCTCTTTTTTAGCAAGTTCAATATAATTAATCTGCTCTCGCTTTATGTAATCAGGCTGCTCCAGGAATGTATTCAAAACGTGGTGCTCACCATATTGAATAACACTCCTCTTGGTAAAGAAGCTAATTTCGATCATTAACGCTATCATAGCCACTTGGCTGCTTCCAGGTGATTGGAACTCAATATGTTGTTGCAATAGCCTACATGATGTTGAACATGTCGGATCTGCATTAGAATTATATCCGTTTTAGTTATTTCTTCATATAGGACACATGGTTCCAATAATCTGCTGTCAGTAAGCTCATCAAAAAACTTGTGAGCTACACTCATTATATCCTCTACATACTTGGTCATTTCCTCTTTAGTAGGGTAGTCAGAGCACTCTTTATCCAGGTCTTCTGTTATATCCTTACCGAAGTCAGGTATTATGAATTCCTCATCCTTCTGCTGTCTGAACCAAAATTTCATACTGGTTGTAGCATGAAATATATGCTTCCAGTATTTTTTCTGGGCATCCATCCAAAAATCATCAGGGCATACTTCGATAAGATTCTTCAACATTTCTACTGTCGGTTCAAACTGTCTTCTTAAGACAGCTACCATCTTGTCACCCATGCTCATCAACTCACTTCTCGAAATTTGGAAATTTTAACTTTATTCTTGTTCCGGGCATCCAAAACCTTCCTTTTCTCAGCAGTGCTTTTGGAGGATTTGTGAAATCGCGGGTCGCGGAGTGGATCAGGATCGTGACTAAACATTACAAATGAATGAATCCTTGAAAAGGCTCCATTCCTAGTGGAACGGAGCTTTATTTCGAGTTTATTTAGAAACATGTAAATGATTGGATCAACCGCAAACTAAATCCAGTATACACCCAAAACCTTCCGGTCCATTGAAACCCGGCAACTGAAGTACTACCTACGAAAACCGGGAAAAACCAGAATTGATTTCTGTTCACGAGCCAAACGTACGTATTCCGAAATAAACAACGAGCAATTGCTCCGGGGTCGACAGCAAATGGCGAAACCGCAGGTTGCTGAGGGATGAATCCCGGGGGAGGTGAGCTGGGTCCCGTGAGTCCTGGCTGAACAGGCTGACCCGGCTGTCCTGGGAATCCTGGGGGACTTGGAGGCGGTAAAAACGACATGATCTTGTCACTCCTTAATTGATGGGCTAAAACATTGTATGTAGGAGCGG
>RCUU01000066.1_pt1 | contig 59284 bp, 57 predicted proteins | sample 2166211 | NCBI WGS metagenome assembly RCUU01 (sample SAMN09932620, study PRJNA488358) | compost metagenome | feature: garden; material: soil; isolation source: compost soil in phenylacetic acid-enriched culture | place: Germany: Experimental Botanical Garden Goettingen | collected 2016-01-27
TCAGCAGCGTAACCAGCGTCGATTTGCCCCCGCTCACCGGTCCCATCAGCAGCAAGATCCGCTTGCGCACGTCGAGCCGGCGGGCGGCGGAGTGAAAGTACTCCTCGACCAGCTTTTCGACGGCCCGATCGAGCCCGAAGATTTCTTGTTCAAAAAATTTATACCTTTTCCTGCCATCATCCTCTTCTATGCCATAGGACTTAATCATTTCATAAACCCGGGCATGGGCGGTCATCGCCGGCGAAGGGTCTTTGGCCAACAGTTCGACATAATCTTTAAATGTGCCGCTCCACGACAAGGAGTCGCTTTCCGCCCGGTAAGCCGCTAAACGCTCAAAAATGTCCATGTTAGGTACCTCCTGTACTCCCGCTTTGGGGGTTCTCCCGCGTCCCCGATCTTTAGAACTTGCCTGACCAGTGTATGGAGCTTCCACGATAAAAAGTGTATTACATACCTATGCGCGTGAATGGGAGAAGTTGACCTTTTTTCCGACGAAAATATTCGGATGGAAAAAGTAGGAATTGAGGTTTGTGATATACTTTTTACATGATCATGGGAAGGAAAAGGGGATCGTCATGGCGGTACAGCATGAGACGGAATTGTACGCTCCGCTGAAGGCTTTTTTTGAGGAGCGAGGATATGTGATCAAGAGCGAGGTGCGGCATTGCGACCTGGTTGGCGTTCGGCCGGGCAGCGATGAACCGCTGATCGTGGAAATGAAAAAGACGTTTAATCTTCCCCTGCTGCTGCAGGGTTTGGAACGCCAGCGCCTCAGCCCCGAGGTGTATTTGGCTGTAGAACGCAATCGCGCCAAAAAAGGGGCGCACAACCAGCGTTGGAGCGAAATCACGCTGCTTTGCCGCCGGCTGGGGCTGGGACTGATCGCGGTTACTCGGTATAAAACAAAACCCGCTTTCGTGGAGATCCTGTGTGCGCCGGGGAACGAGGCCTTGTACACGCCGGGGCCGAAAGTGGTCAAACGCCGGGCGGAGAAGCTGCTGCATGAGTTCCACGAACGAAGCGGCGACTACAACGTTGGCGGCAGCACCGGCACCAAGCTGGTGACGGCCTACCGCGAACGGGCGCTGCGCATCGCGCTCGCCATCGAGGAGGGCGGCGGCGAGATGTCGCCGAAGGACGCGCGTGACCGCAGCGGCGTCGGCACGGCCGCCGCGATCCTGCAGCGCGATTACTACGGCTGGTTCCGCCGCGTCGTCCGCGGGCGCTACGCGTTAACGCCGGCCGGCGCAGAGGGGCTGCGTCAGTACGCCCACGTCGTTGACGGGTGGCGGAGGGTAGCAGCGACCGCGGAGCGGGAAGGGGAGCGGGAAGGGGAGCGCCTCTAGGAACTGGCAGGATGAGGGCGGTGCGCTGGTCTATCCTAGAGCCATGGAATTAATCCTTGGCCCGCTCAGCTCTGATCTTTATCCCGTTGATCTTTAGGTTCCGGGATTTGATTCAGACCTCTCATGAATAACAGATACACATAGACGGCCAGACCCAGGCCTGCCATAAACAGAACGAATTTCCCTATTGCCCATAACGTCGCCATCGTTCTACCTCCCTTATTGCGATTCGGGCAGCCTTCATTCGTCCGCGGAGCGCGCCGTGAACTCGGCGAGGGCGGCGGTGAGACGCGCCAGCCCCTCGCGCAGCCGCGCCGGTTCGTGCGCGGCGACGGTGAGCCGGATGAAGCGATCATCCGGCTCTTTGGCATAGCACAGCGTCCCCGGCAGGAACGCTGTGTCTTCCAGCAGCGAAGCGCGCAGCAGCGCTTCGCTGGAGACCCCGGCGGGCAGGCGCAGCCAGAGGTACAGCCCGCCGCCGGGGTCTTCTACGCAGGCGCCGCGCCAAGCGGGCGCCTGCAGCAGCTCCAGCGCGAGCGCGCGCCGCGCGGCATACGCCGCCGCAGCCTCGGCGGCGGCGGCGCTCCCGCGCCCCGGCGGCTGGGCGAGCCAGGCGTGGAGCCGCCCGGCTCGCTCGGCCACGGCCGCCCCCGCGGCGCTGGAGCTGCCCAGCGATGGAACGCGGCGCAGCCGCTCCATCGTTTTCGCTTCGCCGCGCAGCCAGGCCAGCGGCAGCTGCGGCGTCAGCGTCCGTTCCAGAGAGCCGAGGCTGACGATCTCGGCTCCCCATAGGCCCGCTTGCTGGCGCAGCACATCCAACGACGTCGTGTCCCCTTGTCCCCCGTTTTCTTTCAGATCCTTGGATAGGTCCTCTACTTCTGTTCCCGCCATCTCCTTAGCCGTACCTTCACACTCTGTCCCCGCCGTCTGCTCCAGTAAATCCTTGCTTCCCTTCTCTTCCCTATCGGTTACCAGATCTCCCACTTCGGCGAACGGCACCAAGCTCGCCGTATCATCCATAACGATCGGCAGGCCCAGCCGCTCGCTAAACTCCAGCAGCGCCAGCTTGCGCTGCCGGCTCCACACCCGGCCGGACGGGTTCGAGTAATGCGGCGTTACATACGCCATAGCCGGGCGCCCCCCGGCCGCCTCGCATTTCCGCCGCAGGTCGTCCGGCAGCATGCCGTCCCGGTCGCAGTCCACCGGGACCGCCCGGATGCCGCGGCGGCGCATCAGCTCCAGCGCCTCCGGTGCAGCCGGCGTCTCAACGAGCACCGTGCCGCCGCCGGGAACCAACGCCCGCAGCAGCAGGTCAAGCGCCCCATCGGCGCTTTCGGCCAGTATCCATTGCTGCGGTTCCTTGCTAATGCCTTCGGCTTCTTCGTATGCCGAAGCCAACCAATCCAGCAGCGTGCGAATCCCACTGCGCTCCGCCGGCTCCCCCTCTTGCCCATTGTCGTCCACGCTATATTCCCGATCCAGGCGTGCTCCGACTCCGTTCCCATGCGGCCCAGCCAGCGAAATCAGGTTCCCTTCCCGCAGCCGATCTTCGATTTCCCGGGCGAAAGCCGGCGGCAGTCGGCGCTTCAACATATCCAGACCCGTATCCACAAGCACACCCCGCTTTCATCTTGTATAAGCGATTGTACCTCAGGACAAATTTCCCAGACAATGGGGACCTAACTGCGCGTCATGCCTGATTTTGACGAATCATTGGCAAATCTATCATTTTTGCGAACCTAGTGTCGTCATGATAGAATGAAAACTGCATCATGACAACTTTTAATATTACTTATGAGGTGATTTACCATGTCTTACTCTACGGAACCTGCAACCGTCACCGAAACGAGTCGCAGCAGGAAGACACGGCGGCCTTCCGTAGCCATGATCTTGTTGATTTGGGTCCTATTGATCGGCGCCGGGGTTACCGCGGCCTACATGTATAGCAATCATTTGAAGCAATCGATGATCGACCAGTTGGACATCAAATGGCAAAGTGAAGCCGAACAAATGAAGGCGGATTATACGGCTCAGCTAACGGCTTTGTCCGGCGAGGTGAAGGATTTGCAAAGCAAGGTGGAAGCGTTCAACGAATTGCTTGAATTCACGAAAGACAACAGCAGCGAAAAAACGGATAACAGCAACAAATTGTATTCGCAATTGAGCGAGGTCAAGCAGCAGCTAGCCGCGCTTCAGAAGAAAATGGACCTGCTCAAATGATTACGCCGGTCAAACAAATCAACCGTTTTTTTCTGCTGACTACCGGCCCGTTGATCGGAATGCTGATTGCACTCTTCATCAGCGGAGCCGCCATCGAATGGAACCGAGTTCCCCATCCCATCACGCATGACGCTGAAGTTTTCCAAACCACGGCTTCGATTTTGGAAGGATTAACCAAGGCGGAGAAAGATGCCAAAACGACGATCTCCTCCATCCGCCAAACGGCCGAACTTTACCAGAAAACAACCCAAACGATGAGCACCATCGTCAAAACGGCAAAAACGACGGCAACTCGTCCTGAATCCATTTATAACCGACGTATTACGTCCAAGTTAGGTTCCCCCTTTGAGACCATTCAAAGTGACATGATTCGCATCGAATTGTACAAGGTTAACCCTGGCACTTATCGAGGGTATGCGATGAAGATCCGACTCAAGTCGCCGGACGCCATGAAAATGACGTTAGGGAAGGACCGTGTGGGTGGGGCGGAGACGACGAAGCAAGCCGTGCAGCGACATGGCGCGGTCGCTGGTATTAATGCCGGTGGATTTGCAGATTCCCGCGGGGAACGCTACCCTTTGAGCACCACGATCATGAACGGTCAGTACGTTAACGGCTTCGAGCCGACATATAAGGATTTGTTTTTTGTTGGAGTGAATCGGTCGGGCCAACTGGTCGGCGGCAAGTTTCAGAGCAAGGCGAGCCTCGACAAGCTGCAGCCCAAGTTCGGCGCCTCCTTCGTGCCGATCCTGCTGCAGAACGGTGTGAAACTCCCGATCCCCCAAAAATGGAAGACATCCCCGCTGCGCGCACCGCGTACGGTGATCGGGAATTACAAGGATGATCAGTTGCTTGTGCTAGTTGTCGACGGCGATAACGAAAAGGGACGTTCCGGTGCTACACTGGAAGAATTGCAGAACAAGCTGTGGAAGATGGGGGTACAGGATGCCTATAATTTGGACGGGGGTGGCTCTTCTACCCTGGTCGTCAATGGCCGAGTGATCAATAAACCATCTGATGGCGCACTTCGCCCAGTGCCCACTCATTTCTTGTTTTTCAAATAAGCATTGCGCCTCCACGCGATCGATTTGTCTATGAAATATTTCACATTTTGGATTTATTTTTAGGCCATCGCCGGGTATAATAGGATAAGGAGTACAACGTGGAGGTGTTCGGCTTTGTCATTCTCTTTAACGTTCTGGATTATTACTATCGTTTTGGCTATGTTTTTGTGCGGGATTTTGACTGCAGCCTATAACGAAGATAAAACCAAAGGCCTTTAATAGGTTAGTCAAAAAGGCGGCTTCCCATCACGAAGTAGTTCAATGAAGAAGGCTCGGCGTCGAATCTTAGGATTCAGCCGGGCCTTCCGTTGCTCTCGTAGCCCCTAGCTACGCTCCGCTACTCCGTCCCTAAGCTAACGGACACCAGAGATGCTATTACACGCATTCTGGGATCCGCCAAACTCTAACGGACCCAGGAGACCTTATTTCGCACAAAAAGGGCTCAAACGCCGCTCGAAGGTGCCGATAAGGTCTCTGGAGTCCGTTACAGCGGGAAATAACCGGGAAATCGGCAAATAAGGTCGCTACGGTCCGTTAACGCTGACTGCGGCTCTGCTGCATTCAACCTCGAGGCCCTCAAAAAAGACGTTCTTCCACAGTCGGTGGCATCTTCCACTAGAATCATTCTGCGACGCATCGGCCACTAACCATCATCCTCCCCTGCGCTTAGCGCATGCGTCAGACAGAAATCGACGCAAGCCGACAAAATAAATAAGCTTCCCGCGAGGGAAGCTTATTTATTGTTGTGCTCTGGTGCTGCTAAACGTATCAAACGTCCTGAAATGGATCTAGGACAGTTGGCTCATTTCGACCAGGCATTGATTGCAAATGGAACGCTCTTTGAAATCGCTCACGCCTTCCATCGATCCGCAGAAAACACATTTCGGCCGGTAACGCTCCAAAATGATGTGATCCCCTTGCACCAAAATCTCGACGGGATCTCCCTCGTTCATTTGATATCTCTTGCGAAGCGACTTGGGTAACACGATTCTCCCGAGTTGATCCACTTTACGGACCACACCAGCAGGTTTCATAAAATTGTACACCTCTCCTGAAAAATAGTTATGTAAAAATAGAACCAAATACCTAATCTATTATATTTCGCTATTTTTTTCAGGATTCCTGCTACATTTCCACGTTTTTAATTATTTTCGCAGGATTGCCCCCAACAACGGCTCCATTGGGCACATCATTCGTCACGACCGCACCCGCGGAAATTACCGCGTTATCACCGATGGTTACCCCGGGAACGATCACGGCCCGACCGCCAATCCATACGTTGTTACCGATGTTCACCGGTTTGCCATATTCGGCCCCGGAGTTGCGTTCAGCCGGATCCAGCGGATGGGTTGCGGTATAAATGTGTACCCTTGGCGCCATAAAGCAATATTCCCCGATCCGCACCTCGCACACGTCCAAGGTCCTCTCTCTTTCGTCACTAAAACTTACTGCATCCCCGGAAAATCAAGCTGCCGCAGTGCCTCGTACACAATGATAGCCGCAGAGTTCGACAAATTGAGCGATCGGACCTTGTCGGTCATCGGCATGCGCATGACCGTTTCGGGATGGGCGGCCAAAATTTCAGGTGCCAAGCCTTTGGTTTCTTTACCAAACACGAAGAAATCTCCGTCCTGGAATTGAAAATCCGTATAACGCTTGTCCGCCTTTGTTGTAGCAAAGAAGAACCGGCTACCCGCATACTTCTCCTCTACTTCCTGAAAAGAATCGTGGTATTCGATATGCACCGCATACCAATAATCCAAACCAGCCCGCTTCATCGTAGCGTCGTCTGTCCGAAAACCAAGCGGACGCACCAGGTGCAGATGGATGCACGTCGCTGCGCAGGTTCTGGCGATATTTCCCGTATTGGCCGGAATTTCCGGCTCCACCAGCACAATATGTAAGGCCATGATGATCGAACTCCTCGTCCTAAATAATAAAATCGGCCCATCAGAGACCGTACTTGTTCCATTATAGCAAATTTTGTCCGCAAAAAACCTCCAACCCTCACCTAGCAACAGGCGGGTTTGGAGGTTGCGGCGTAACGGAGCGTTCCGAGGGAAGCCCCGCTATACACTTTATCCGTGCGTTTTTTGAAATTGATTCATGAAATCGACAAGCGCTTGAATATTCGCCTTCGGTACCGCGTTGTAAATCGATGCGCGCAGGCCGCCAACGCTGCGATGGCCTTTGAGCCCAACGAAGCCTTCCTTCTCGGATTCCTTCACGAACAGTTTCTCCAGCTCCTCGCTCGCGAGACGGAAAGTGACATTCATCGTCGAACGGCTTTCTGGACGTACGCAACCCCGGTAGAATCCGCCGCTTCCATCAATCGCTTGATACAGCACATCAGCTTTATCTTGGTTCTTCTTCTCGATGCCTTCAAGCGCCCCTTGCTCTTCGATCCATTTCAGCACTTCATTCACCATATAAATCGAGAAGGATGGCGGAGTATTGTACAACGAGTTGTTCTCGGCATGCGTATCGTACCGGAACATCGTCGGCAGATGTTTCGGCGACTCGCGCAGCAGCTCCTCGCGGGCGATCACCACGGTTACCCCCGATGGTCCCAGATTCTTCTGTGCGCCGGCATAAACCATTCCGAACTGGGTCAAATCAAACGGACGGCACAAAATATCGCTGGACATATCCGCGATCAGCGGAATGCTGCCGGTGTCCGGGAAATCGCGGAACTGCGTGCCTTCTATCGTTTCATTCGAGGTTACATGCAGATAAGCGGTGTTATCCGGCAGACGTAGGCTGCTGACGTCCGGGAGCGACATGTACTTGTCTTCTTCCGAGGAGGCCGCTACGAATGTTTCACCGATGAGTTTAGCTTCTTTTAACGCTTTCGTAGCCCAACTGCCCGATTTCACGTATCCAGCCGTCTTGCCTTCCGTAAGCAGGTTCATCGGCAGCATGGCGAATTGAGTGGAAGCCCCGCCCTGCAGGAACAACACCTGATAACCGGATGGAGTGCCGAACAACTTCAGCAGCCGGCTGGCCGCTTCATTATGGACCGCTTCATAAACGGCGCCCCGATGAGACATCTCCATAATCGACATGCCTGTCCCGTGAAAATCAACAAACTCCGCCTGCGCCCGTTCCAGGACCTCCAGCGGCAACGCGGCTGGGCCCGCGTTAAAGTTATAAGCTCTGTTACTCATTTCTCCCCATCCCTTCCCTTTACAATCCATGTCTGGTTTCGAATATAATTAACGATTATCATAGCAACTATTCGATCTCCCAGCAAGCCGTTATTTCGCAAAAATTCACTATTTTGCAGAATTGACACATTAACGCTTCATTAAGGGAAAGGAGTAATGGGTTTATTCAACGCTAAATTCATAGATCCGTGTCCAGCTTTGTCGTTCTCCCGGCGCCACATGAACCGCGAAGAACATTTCCGGGGAAATGACATGTCCGTGTCCCCAAACGGCAGCCGAGCTTAACGGAAGCTTGCTCAACTCGCGTACGGTCAGGCCACTGGGATGGTGCGTCAATTCCCACAACCACGGAACCTCACGTCCGTCAAAATGGTCCATCCGGAAATAAAAATCCTTCTCCGGACGCCGCTCCCAGGTTACGTGATCCCCTTTAAACTCTATGCCCTCTAGCGTCTCTGGTTCGTCGCTCCAAATTTTCGGAACAAACGGCAGCTTCAGCACGTAATCCGGCCCAACCGCATATCCATCGATACCTAAAAAGTTATGACTGTATTCGTCAGTCAAAATCGCTCGGTTTCCAGTGTTCTCCACTGTATAGGTGACAAACAACTGGTTACCCGAAATTTCAATATTCTTGAGCATGCGCACGGCATATCCCCGGCATTCTGCCGGTTGGGTCGTAAAGCAGATCTGCTGCGCACTCTTTTGCTCTATTTCCGTCTCAAACCGTCTGCAGGCATATTCCCGGTAGAACCGGTATTCCGCTTCGTCCGGTCGGGTCAGCAAACCCACGCCCAGCTTGGGAAAAAGCTCGCCTACACGGGCATCCTCATACCCGATCGCTTCTTTAATGCCAAACTCGCTGCACAACCCGATCCCGCCTGTACCTGTACCCGGCGTCAGGCTTTCCGGCACGCAGAACTGGTGCCGTCCGTTCAGCTCGATACCGGTAATAATTCCGGACCCGTCGAACCGGGTCCCGCGGTACGCTTCGCCGAGTTCGGCAATTTTTACGCTCAATCGGTCGTTTTGTAAATGATAAGCCATCGACAATTCCTTCCTATCCGTTACGCTTTCAGCGTAATTTCTATGCGGTGAACGACTCCTTCCGGCAGTGTCTCGACCGCCTGACGCGGAATGAGGCAGACCTCACGATGAGGCGGGCAATCCAGCGCCTTGCCGTTTAAGGCAACACCTCCGATTCGATACTGTCCATAATCGGTATGCAGCAGGTTTCGGTAAACGATCTGCAGTTTCCGACCGGCGAAACTGGTGATCACGGAAGCTTCTCCTTCCGCATCGAATTGCTCCAAAGTCAACTTCGGCTCCAGACGCAGATCACCGTAATCGCCTTTCACCCCGTATACTTCTGTCAACAGCGTCAACAGCAGCCAGCTAGCCGATCCCGTTAAATAAGTATACATGCCGCGGCCCCGTTCGTTAATATATTCCGGAACCCCTGGATACATCCGGCTCCGTTCGAAATCGGCGGACAAGCGGTAGACGGAATCCAGCACCTGCTTGCCGGCCTGAACAAATCCGCGTTTATACAGCGCGTTGGCGTACATCACGGTCATGTGACTGAACATCGCCCCGTTTTCTTTATGGCCGAAGGCAAATCCGAACGCCCGCCCCAGGTTTTGTTGGATTTCGCCAAATCGTGAGTTCAGGCGGTAACCGATTTGCTCATCCTTGAGGTACCGATCAACCGCAGCCGTGATTTTTCCAACTTGCTCCTCCGTCGCAATGCCGCCCATGATCGTAAACACTTGACCGGTTAACGTCATGCGTACACCGTTTGGATGATCTCCTTCCACCCGCACGGCATCGTTGTTGTAATATCCGTTAAACCACTCGAACCCTTCCTCGCTGCGAATCCATTCCTGCTTCCGCAAATGTCCAAACGCCCAATCCGCTTTCCGCCGAAGGTCCTCGGACACCTGTTGAACACTTAACTTCCGCTTCTGCCCGCTGACGGCCGGGACAACAGAATCGAAGTAACGGTCCAGCAGCTTCTGTTTAGCAGGGATACTCTCATAGTCGACTGGCGTTTCTAGGCTATCCAACAAAACGGCGATTTCTTCGGCGATCTCAATCGTGTCCGTTCCGCCTGGCGCATGTTCCAATCGGGCGATCAACTCGGAAAGTTCTCGCAAATTGCTGGCGTAGAACGCCGTAAAGGCGACGCTCTCCCCGCGTGCCGGTGCCAAATCAAGGCCGTCGTTCCAGTCCGCACCTTCCAGCTTAATATTGCCGTGTTCCCCAACGTTAAAGAACGGCACGATATTTTGGAGGAGGATATGCTCTAAAATGGTCCCTTCGTAAATGCGTCCGTCGTCCGAGCGCAATTTGTTTCCCTGGTCCGGTGTCCAAGCGAGATCGCGCTCCCGGCATCGTTTGGTGAAAACGTCGCGGAAATACGTCTGCGGTTTCAGCAAGAATCTCAGATCCCCGCTTTGATGGATGTATAACAGCGTTGTCAACAGCGGCCAGGCACCATGATCCATCCATACCCGTGGAATATTGTTGCGGTCGGCGATAAATTCACCCGGCTTTGCACCGATAATTGTCGCGTTGCTGCCGTCGATCCGAACACCGGCATAGTTATTGTAGAGTAAATGGCCAACTTCGTCCGGCTCCATAACCAGCAATGCCAAACAGTCTTGCCACAAATCTCGCCAGCCCCGTCCGCCGCGTCCATAGTCGTGATACGGGAGGAAAGAATTCCCGTACATGCGTCTCAAAATGGGCTGGAGCGTGACCCATTTCATCCAGAGATCCTGTTGTTCGTCTCCGGATTGGAAGGAGAGCGTATCCAGCTTACCCAACCAATAGGATTGGTTTTGCTCCAGCAACTCGTTGAATCGCTGCTCTGACAAATACTCTGCGGCAACACGCTTGGTATCCATACGGTCGTCGGCGATGATCATGGCTACAATATAGGACACCGATACTCCCGGCGCCAGCCGGACCGTGTCGAACCGCAACGCGCCAACCGCCTCGTATCCCTCTGCAACAGCCCCCGCTTCGACGTCCGGGCGGCGATTGGCGACCACGGCCTGCGGCCAGTCCAAGGCCCCGCCTTCGCCGATGAAATCCTCGGTTACCGGGAAGAAGCCGACTGGGGCTTTACCGTCCTGCGCCGCACCAAAAACGCCGTAAGTTGTTTGGTTGACACGATGCCCGCGTTCATCGAAAGACAGCGACGGTTGAACCTCAACGCCGTGGACGGAGGTATAAATCCGGTGAAGCAAGGACGTGACATGCCGGTGATCCCGCAGGTCGTCCGCCGAACGCGCATACAGCGGAATCGCGGCAGTTGGCGTGAACATGAGTTCCGTGTTACCTGTATTGGTCAGCCGAACCTTCATCAGTTCGATTTTGTCGTCCGTCACGGGTACGAAGCTGGTCGTTTCTGCTCGCAGGTTCAGAAGGTTATTCTCCCGGGTCAACTTATGCCACAAGAACCCTGCCTCCAGCGAGGAATGCTCGTTCTTCTCCGAAAACAACGCGGCGTTTTGCCGCGCCGAGTTTCCGGTCGCGGACCAAGCCCCGTACCCTTCGAGGTAGACCCAAAAATTCCGCGCCGCTTTGGAGTTATGCAGGCTCTCCACCGAGATCGGCTCCAGCAGAAACGAATTATGCCCCGTTGTCGATTGCCCATGCAGGGTTGGAGACACCGAGGACATCATTCCGGCTTCGTTCACCAAAGGAAAATACAAATAACTGCTCAACTCGGGCTGTTCAAGCCGAAACACGCCCTCTTTCCCCTGAAATTTCCAACCACTTGTCGCCATAAAGCTACTTCCTTTCCATATTGTATTGGCATATTCCGAAAATTTTCGGCCACTCAAACCATTATTGTGATAAAAACCAATTCCAGGACAAATACCCGAAACCGGTTTCGGTAACTCCATTATCCTTGCTATCCTTCAGTTTGTAAAGGGTTTCAACTCTTGATTTCCGATGAGTTATTGACGATGACGTGAAAGATCGGTATGCTAGGTTCACGAAAATATTTTCGCTAGAGAGAAACGGAAGGCTGAAGCGTATGAATATGAAACAGATTGCAGAATTAGCCGGCGTATCGGTGGCTACCGTGTCCAAGATCGTCCACAATTACAGCGATATTTCAGAGGAAACTCGAGCCAAGGTGCTTGAGGTCATGCGGCAAACCGGATATGTTCCCGCCCACACGGCAAAGACACTGGCGCAGAAGCAAACCCCGATCATCGGAATCGTCTTCGCCGGGAGACGGCATGCGGATTTTGCCCATCCTTTTTTTGCGGAGGTATTAAACGCATTTCAGAAGCAGGTGGGGTTGTTCGGCTACGACTTGCTGTTTCTTAACCCCGATCATAAGAGCAGCGGAAACGCCGATTATTTAACGCGTTGCCGACAGTATCGGACGGCTGGATGTTTTATCGTCAGCGGGCAAGAGGTGGGTACCGAGATCCGTGCGCTGGATCAGAGCGAAATTCCTTGCATCGGCATCGACATCCCGTTGCACGGGCGAAGCTCTGGCTATCTCATGTCCGATCATGCCAACATGTCGGCCAAAGCGGTGGAGCATTTCTATCTGCTGGGTTATCGGGAGCTTGGGTACATCGGCAGCACGGTCGAGTCCGATATCTCCAGGGAGCGGGAGCAGGGATATCGAAATGCCCTGGAGAGCTACGGACTCCCCCTCCGTGAGGAATGGTTCGCAGGCGGCGACAGCTTCTATGAAGCCAGCGGTTACGAGGCCATGACCCGCATGATCCAGGCCGGCTCTTTGCCTAAGGCGATTTTTGCTGCCTCGGATTTGCTGGCCATCGGCGCTTTGCGAGCGCTGAGAGAACACGGGCTGCGTGTTCCTGAGGAGGTTGCCTTAATCGGCTGCGATGATATTGAAGCCTGCCGTTACGTAAGTCCTTCCCTTACGACCATTCGTCAAAACAAGGAGAAGTTAGGTCGTCTAGCCGCTTCTTTGCTCTTCGATCTGATTCACAACCAGTCGGTAGCCAGCTCCGTCGTCGTTGAGCCTGAGCTGGTTGTGCGGGATTCATGCGGAAGCAGGAGCGCTTAAGTAGATTGTGAATTCAAAAAAACTCCCCATCCGTTGGATGGGGAGTTTATCATATGATGGCTAATTCAGCTTACAGATCGTAATAAAGGCCAAATTCGTAAGGATGTACTCGCACGGCGACAGCTCTCGCTTCGGCGCGCTTCAACTCTACAAAGTTGTCGATGAACGCCTTCGTGAATACACCGCCTTGGGTCAGGAACTCATAATCGTTTTCCAAAGCGCTTAGCGCTTCGTCCAGGGAACCCGGAACACTGCGAATCGTCGCTTTCTCTTCATCGGACAATTCATAGATGTTCTTGTCGAACGGTCCGTAACCCAGTTTGACCGGATCAATTTTGTTCTTGATGCCGTCAAGGCCTGCCATCAGCATGGCGGAGAAGGCCAGGTACGGGTTCGCCGTGGAGTCCGGGGTACGGAACTCAATGCGGCAGCCCTTTGGTGTTACCGCGGCTACCGGGATCCGGACGGCAGCTGAGCGATTCCCCTTCGAGTAAACCAGGTTTACCGGAGCCTCGAAGCCAGGAACCAAGCGTTTAAACGAGTTCGTGCTTGGATTCGTAAACGCAATGATCGCTGGAGCGTGGTACAGGATGCCGCCGATATAGTTCAAGGCGATTTCGCTCAGGTTTGCGTAAGCCCCTTTGTCGTAGAACAGCGGAGTGTCGCCGTTGAAGATGGATTGATGCACGTGCATCCCGCTACCGTTGTCGCCAAACAGGGGTTTCGGCATAAACGTTGCCGTTTTTCCGAACTGAGCAGCGGTGTTGTGCACGATATACTTGTAAACCATCAGGTTATCCGCGGTTTTCAACAGCGTGTCGAAACGGAAGTTGATTTCCGCTTGACCGGAAGTCGCTACTTCGTGGTGATGACGCTCCACGCGGATGCCGGCTTCTTCAAGCAAACGGCACATTTCGCTCCGGATATCCTGTTGCTTGTCGGTTGGCGCTACCGGTACGTAGCCGCCTTTGACCGGCACTTTATAACCCAGGTTGCCGCCTTCTTCCGAACGCCCCGTATTCCATGCCGCTTCCTCGGAATCTACCGAGTAGTACGTTTTGTTCATGCCACTTTCAAAGCGGACATCGTCGAAAATAAAGAACTCGGATTCCGGGGCAAAGAATGCCGCCGTGCCCACGCCGCTTTGCTTCAGGTATTCTTCTGCACGCACTGCAATGCTGCGTGGATCACGCTCATATCGGTCGCCATCCGGCGTATAAATGTCGCAAAATACGTTCAACGTCGGATGCGCGGTAAACGGATCGACGAATACGGAACCATGGTCCGGCATCATGACCATGTCGGATTCTTCAATGCCGCGGAACCCGGGGATCGAAGATCCGTCGAAAGCTACGCCGTTCACGAAAGTTTCCTCATTCACTTCTTTAGCCGGAAGGGTAATATGATGTGCCCGTCCCGATAGATCAACAAAACGGAAGTCTACCCACTCAATTTGCTTTTCCTTGATTGTTTTTAAAACGATCTCTGCTGACATACTCTTTCCTCCCCAAATCACGAACATTAAATCTTATTTTTGCGATTAACGTTCATCCTTTAGTATGATTATGTCGTCATTATAGGACTGTGGGGGCGAAGTCGTCAATACTTATGTAAGGTATTTTTACATCCGAAATAAGGTATTATTACGCATAGTACAAATTTATCTACAAAAAGTATAAAAGCCCACTCGCCGCAGGGCGAATGGACTTTAAGTCATTCTATGTTACACGTGAAGTGCGGCCTTCGGGGTATCAAAGCGTTTCCCTACCAGTGGGGCCAATTTCTCCAAATCTTGCAATAAAGTGGCGAATTGGTCAGGGAACAAAGACTGTACGCCGTCACCGGTCATCGAGTTGTCCGGATCGGTGTGCATCTCGATGATCAGACCGTCTGCCCCGGCGGCCACGGAGGCCTTCGTCATCGGTTCCACGAGCTCACGACGGCCCGTGCCATGGCTCGGATCGGAAATGACCGGCAGATGGCTTAAGCCCTGGAGCACCGGAATCGCGGACAGATCCAGCGTATTACGGGTGTAGGTTTCGAATGTTCGGATCCCGCGTTCGCACAGCATCACGTTCGGGTTCCCTCCCGCCAGGATATATTCCGCCGCGTTCAGGAACTCATCGTAGGTGGCGCTAAAGCCTCGTTTGAGTAATACCGGCTTGTTGCAGGTGCCCAGCTTGCGCAGCAAATCAAAGTTCTGCATATTGCGTGTTCCAACCTGCAAAATATCGGCGTATTCGGCGCAGACATCGACGTACTCCGGCGTCATCACCTCTGTAATGGTCAGGAGGCCATGCTTCTTGCCCGCTTCCGCCATCATGACAAGGCCTTCCACGCCAACGCCTTGGAAGCTGTACGGACCGGTACGGGGCTTAAACGCCCCTCCCCGCAATACTTGCCCGCCGGCCGCCTTCACCAAACGAGCGATCTCGTCGATTTGTTCCGGCGATTCTACTGCGCAAGGGCCGCCCATAACAACCAGCTCGCCGCCGCCGATCTTGACATCACCGATAGAAATGACCGTATCTTCCGGATGAAAATCTCGGCTAGCCAATTTATAGGACTTCGAAATCTTAATGACATTCTCGACGTCCTTCATTTGGCGAAGATGTTCGGCGAGCTTCGGTTCGATCAGGCCGATCAAACCGATGACGGTACGATCCTTCCCGCGGGAAACATGGGTCTGCACTCCTTCCTTCTCAATCACGGCGATAATTTCCTGAACGCGCTCCTCAGGGGTTTGGTTTGATGTAATAACGATCATTCCGATTCCATCCTTTCTTAATAAGACGATTGTATGCAGGCTAAAAACCATTATTCGAACGTACAGGCACTATTTCGCTTGAACGCTTGTGTGCTTTTAAGCTTTTATTCACTAAAGTAACTATAGCTGAATTTGTCTCTCCCGTCAACCCCAATGGTCATAGGCTAGTGCTTAAATGACGCAACGCTCGGTCCATCACGCCTTGTCCGGACGTTTGCATGATTATCCCGTTAAGTCAGATCGTAGATGGCAGGTTACCTAGTTGGAAACACACCCCCTACCTTACTCCTGAACAAAAGGGATGATGGCGAAACGGACCGTACAAACATTGACCCCCGCCTTTTCTATACAGCGAACAAATAAAAAAAGACCGGAGAATCGTGCTCCCCGGCCTTTCCTGTTTATGAAGCTATTTATCTTCCAACAAACTCCTGTGCCCAATATCCGTTATAATAGCCGACACCGATCAGATTGTAATTGGCGTTCAAGATATTGGCGCGGTGGCCTTCGCTGTTCATCCAGGCGTTGACGACCTCAGTTGGCGTCTTCTGCCCCATCGCGATATTCTCGCCCGCATAACCGAATTGAATGCCGAACTTCTTCATCATGTCAAACGGCGAACCATAGGTTGGAGAGGTATGGCTAAAATAGTTATTATCGCTCATATCCTTCGCTTTAGCCCAAGCCATATTGTTTAACTCTGCATTACCTGTGAGCGGCTTGAGGCCCTGTTTCGCACGCTCCTGATTCACCAGGGTAATAACCTGAGTAGCAAATTGCGACTTGTCGGTCGTTGCGCTTTGCGTAGTTCCTTGCGTAGTTCCTTGTGTCGTTCCTTGTGTCGTCCCGGTTTGCGCTTTGTTGCCTGTCGTGCCTTGGCTGCCGCTTTGTACCGGTTGCTGAGGTTGATAGTATTGATACCATGGAATCGTATAATAATTCGTCCAAGTGTTCGCGCCATAGGTTGTATAAGTCTTATAGGTTGAATAAGTTTTATAAGTCGTCGTATTCGAGGCTGCCGAGGCCGAAGCCGGTACAACGATTGCTGCGGCTAACATTGCGGTTAGTCCACCCGTCACCAAACGTTTCAGTCGATTCGATTTCATCCTGTCATCTCCTTGTTGTAGTTGATAGGTTAGTTACATTTTTGTAACCTTTCTACAACGAGTATAACATGAATCGAATCGTAGGGGACCCCGCAAATGTTGGTAAATGGACGAAAACCGCGGCACAGCGCGGTTTTCCCCCTATGAATCTATGCTTTTATTCCTCTTTACTTTTAGCTCCGACTTTAACTGGAGGCAATAATTTCGCTAGATTAACCGTTCGGATGATATCCCAGGTTGTCGGTTCTTCCGGGTCATATTGCTCAAGATAATGAATAACTTCCTTCGTAATTGGCGTTGGCGTCGACGCGCCTGATGTCACCGCTACTTTGCCGATGCCATCCAACCACTCGCGCTTGAGCTCCGTAACGTCTGTGATCCGGTACGCTGTAACTCCAGCGATCTCTTCCGATACCTGGGCTAACCGGTTAGAGTTGTTGCTCCGGGGATCGCCGACGACGATCACGAGGTCCGCCTGACTAGCTTGTTCCGCTACTGCCTGCTGGCGCATCTGGGTCGCTAGGCAAATCTCGTTGTGCACCTCTGCACCTGGATACTTCTCCAGCAGTTTTTTCATAATATGCTTAATATCCCACTGACTCATCGTCGTTTGGTTGGTGATTACGATTTTGTCGGCGGAGAGGTTTAGTTGCTCGATCTCCTCTTCTTTCTCGATCAGATGCACCTTGCCTGGCGCAACGCCTACCGCGCCTTCCGGCTCGGGATGCCCTTTCTTCCCGATATAGATCACCTCATACCCTTCGGCAACCTTCTCTTCGATGAGTACATGGGTTTTGGTGACGTCCGGGCAAGTGGCATCCACGGTTGTTAGCCCTTTGTCACGGGCCAGCTTACGGACCTCCGGAGATACCCCATGCGCGGTAAAGATGACTGTCCCGCTCTCCACCTTGCTCAAAATATCCAGGCGATTCGGGCCATCCAGCGTAATAATCCCTTCATCCTCGAAAGAATTCGTGACATGGCTGTTGTGCACAATCATGCCGAGTATATATATCGGCCGCGGCAGATCGAGGTTCTTAGCCGCCTGCCGGGCCAGAACCATCGCGTCCACGACACCGTAGCAGTAACCGCGCGGCGAAATTTTAATCACTTCCATGAATCGTATCCCTGCTTTCTCGTCCCCCAGTTTTCCCTGACGGAGGGGAGCCTCTCTATTATAAACTATTCCGGGAGGGCGTTAAAGATCGCGGGAAGCCAGATGATGAAAGTCGTCCCTTCGCCTCGCTTGGTTAACACTTCCACGGACCCCTCATGCTCGTCGATAATCCATTTGGCAATCGATAATCCCAGTCCGGTTCCCTGAATGACTCCGCGGGACGGGTCGGCCCGATAGAAGCGTTCAAAAATATGAGGGACTTCGCTTCGGTCCATCCCGATACCCGTATCGGCGATGCGAATGCCAATCTGCCCTGCCGATTGAACGGCATCGATCGTGACGCTACCCTGTTCGGTATATTTGAACGCATTTTCAATAAAAATAAACAGCATCTGCTGCAGATAATCCTTGCTGCCAACAACCGACACACCCTCCAGCGCCTGTAAATCGCCCTGGATCCACTCCGCTTTTCGCGGCAAGAAGTGCGCCCGGCGGGCCACCTCCTCCACGACCGGAGCCAGCAGCAGCGGCTCCTTCGTTAACGTTTGCCCGGCATCCGCCCGGGCCAGCGACAGCATATCGTTCACCAACCGGCTCATGCGTTCGGACTCGGCAGCGATGTCGCTCACCGCCTCCAGCGAAAAGCTGCGCACCTGTTCCTCTTCACCGGGATCACGCCGAGCTTCATCCTGCGTCCACATTCGCTTCAATAAGTCAACGTTGCCGCGAATCGTCGTGAGCGGCGTTCGCAGTTCGTGGGAGGCATCCGATACGAACCGGCGCTGGGTCGAATAAGCTTCATCCAATTCTTTATAGAAGCCTTCGGTACGTGCCAGCATGTTGTTGACAGTACCGATTAATTGACCGATTTCATCGTTGGGCCCTTCGTAATCAATCCTTACGCTCAGGTCGTTTCCGGTCTGAATCCCGTTTGCAGCCTCAATGACCTTTCCGATCGGTGCCATCGATTTACGCGCCAGAAAGAGGCCAAGTGAGCTGGCCGCCAGAATCGTGATGATCGAGCCGAATAACAAGACCGTGCTCATTCGGTTCATCAACTTATCTTCTGCGCCGGTATAGGCCGCTAGTTGAATTAATCCGATCAAATTGTTATCGAGCGTAATCGGAAGCTGATACAGCAAGAAAGACTGATTATACAGCTGAACCTTCTTGAAGCCCGCGATCTTGCTCAACGATCCGGCGTCAGGAACGGGAAACTTCATGTTCCAACTCAGCAGATTTTGCGAATACCGCGTGTTTCCATCCGTATAATTGTGGATCTGCACAAACAGTTGGGCATCCTCTAACCGGTTCGCCTGCATCGGATCCAGATACAAATCCAGTCCCTGGGTGATGCTGTAGCTTTGGGAGTTTTTGATACGATTGGCCTGATCCTCCAACCGATTCTTCACTTCCATATAGGTGTTGTATCGAACAAAGGCATAGATCGAAGCGCTGAACAAGATCAGCGTAACGGCCAAAATCCCGGTATACCATGCAGTTAGCCGCAGCCGGATCGACATGCTTAAGCCTCTCCTCTCAGGATGTAACCGGCCCCGCGGATCGTCTGAATGATACGCTTGCCGCCGTGCTCCTCCGTTTTTTGCCGAAGCATGGCAATATAAACCTCCAGCACGTTCGACTCCCCGCTGTAGTCGTAACCCCAAATCTTATCCATGATTAGATCGCGGGTCAGCAGCCGTTTCGGATTTTGCAGGAACAGATGGAGCAGCTCGAACTCCTTGGCCGTTAGCTCCAAACGCTGCCCCGCCCGCGTGACCTCGCGGGAATCGAGATCCATGACGATGTCCTCAAAAATGAGGCGCTGGTTGCCCGCGTCTCCCGCCGAATCCTTGCGCCGGAGCAATGCTCGAACCCGGGCTAGCAGCTCCTCCAGGGCAAACGGCTTGACGAGATAATCGTCCGCACCTAGATCCAGACCCTTCACCCGGTTCTCGACCTCATCCTTCGCGGTCAACATTAGAACCGGAACAGTGCTTCCGCCTTCGCGCAATCGCCGGCATACTTCGAACCCGTCTACTTTAGGCATCATGACGTCTAAAATGATCAGATCCGGGTCGGCACTCATCATCATCGACAATCCTTCCGCCCCATTTGGGGCCGTATAAACGTCATACCCCTCGAACGCCAGGCCGCGTCGCAGCATCGACGTGATTTTCTCATCATCATCTATGACCAAAATTGCCGATCTCACGAACAATCTCTCCTTTGCCTTGCGCTTGCCTCAGGCAAGCTCCACTGTCTCCATTGTACCAAAACGGATATCCCACCCGCATCCGGGTACCAAAAAAGGCGGCAGGCTCTATTCCTGCCGCCTTCGCCGCCCTGGTTACTTCCCGTGCGTATTAGTTCACGTTAGAGAACTCATTTTTGTCGCCAACCGTGACCTCGAGGTCGAGGTTCTTCCCGTCGCGCACGATGTTCATCGTCACTTTCGTTCCCACCTGTTGCTTCTGGATGAATTCAATCAATTTCTCCTTGGTGGCAAATTTGGTGCCGTTCGCCCCAGTGATGATATCGTAAGGTCGAAGGTCGGCATTGTAAGCCGGCGATTTAAAGACGATGTCCGTGACGATCGAACCTTCCTTCACATCGGTTTGCATTTGCTTCGCCACTTCTTCCGTCATTGTCATCAAGGTAGCTCCGATGAACGGTACCGGTTTTTGCGGAATTTTCTCATTGTTCTTCAACTTGTCGAGCACTTCGCTGATTGTACTGGTTGGAATCGCAAACCCGATACCCTGTGAATCCGAGCTGACGGCCACGTTAATCCCGATCACTTCGCCGTTCAGATTCAATAGCGGGCCGCCCGAGTTGCCGGGATTGATCGAAGCGTCCGTTTGCAGTAAATGCTCATACTCACGGTTTTTCTCGCCATTCTCGCCGGCAATCGTGATGTCGCGTTCCTTCGCGCTTAATACGCCAGCCGTAACCGTATGGTCAAAGCCCTGCGGATTGCCGATCGCTACCATCCATTCACCGACTTGCGTGTTATCGGAGTTGCCGAGCGGAATCGACGGGAAGTTGCTGTCGCCTTCGATTTTCAGGACAGCCAGGTCAAGCTCATAACTCTTACCTAGCACCTTAGCTTCATAAGGTTTTTCTGTCCCTTGCACCGTGACCTGCACCACATCGGCATTATGAACGACATGCTCATTGGTTAGAATGTAACCCGTTTTATCGAAAATAAACCCGGACCCAATCCCCGTCGGTACCAGTTGGCTCGAACCGGAGGACGAACCGTTACTTCCGTCCTCGCTGCCGTTGTTCCCGCCAGAGCCAAACGCATCATCGCCGAAGAAATAGCGGTAGAACGGATCGCTGCTGTACGGATTGTTGCTGTTTTGCTTGCTGGCATCCGTCAATGTTTCGATTTTGACGACGGCCGGTCCGGCTTGGCTGACGACTTTGGTCACTTCTCCGGAATCCGTTACCGGGTACAACGCGGTTGTCGCTTTGCCCGTCGATTCGACGCCGCCGCTATTCGACGCGCTTCCCGATGCTGGCACCGATGCGGAAGCCGCCTGATCCGACGTAAACAGATTGGCGCGGTCCGCAAAGACCATAGCTCCGGTCATGATCAACATACCGGCCAATACACCGGCAATCACCGAACGTACCGAAGATTTTTTCGTCGGTTTGCTATTGTATTGCCAATTGCTGCTTTTTGCCGCCGGCAAGTTGTTGCGCCCGTCCCCACTAGAGCCGTTCGTAGGTTCAACCGTGCTGCGAATCACATCGTAGGAAGAAGGAAACGGTTTAAGCGGCTGCGGTTTCGTCACTTCCACCTCTTCGGGCTGGCTGCGTTCGTAGTCTGCACCTTGGCCTGGTTCCTCGTTTGTTTTTCCATAGGATTGAAAAGGTCCGTAAGAGTAATAATAGGAAGAGCCTGACTCCGAAGATTCCTGACGCTTCGAATCGTTTGCGTCTTCGTCAAAGGGTTGGCCCGATTTGTTCTTTTGATCGTCCATGGTATGATTGACCTCCTTCCCCTGCGTGATTCAGGGGTAACTTGTTTTCTTGTTTTTATTCTGTACCAGAAACCTTAAACGTACATTAAAAACAATTAAAAAGGAGATAAAAGCTAGAGTTCCCCTATTAACGCGTCACCCAGCCTTGTCGGTGTGCATAAATTGCCAGCTGTGTACGGTCTTCCAGTTCGCATTTCATCAGCAGGTTGCTGACATGGGTTTTGACCGTTTTGATGCTGATATGCAGCTCCTCGGCAATATCCTTGTTACTTTTGCCTTCGGCAATCAAAAGCAAGACTTCCTTCTCCCGCTCGGTCATTCCCGAGTCATCACCTTTTACGGTTCGTTGTCTGAGGCCTCGCGTGAGCGCCTGGGCGACGTCGCCCGTCATCACCGGCATCCCACGGAAAGCGCCTTGAAGCGCATAAATCAGCTCTTCGGCGGAGACCGTTTTGAGCACATAACTGACCGCACCGGCTTCAACTGCCTGGACCACGAGATCATCCTCTAAAAAGCTGGTCAAAATCACGATTTTCACGCCCGGAAACCGACTCAACACTTCCTTAGTCGCTTCCGCCCCGTTCATGTTCGGCATCATCAAGTCCATCAGAATGATATCCGGCGGCCCCTCCGGAAGCCCGCGTTCCAGGACTTCCACCGCCTCGCGTCCGTCTCCGGCTTCACCGATCACCTCGAACCCCGGATCCAGCATTAAATATGTCTTTAATCCCATTCGCACCATGTCATGGTCGTCGACGATCATCACCTTGATTTTGCTCATTCGCGGCTCCCCCTTTACCTTCCTCGAACTTCGGAATATGCACCCGAATCGTCGTTCCCGCCCCCGGCTTACTGATGATTTCCGCGTTGCCGCCTAGTTTCTCGGCTCGCTCCTTCATCGTCGTTAAACCGTAAGAACCCTGCTTCTGGTACGTGCTGCTGAAGCCTTGTCCGTCATCGCTGATGCTGAGCACAACCTGGCGTGGGCCTTCCCGCAACGACAAGCTAACCATGCCGGCTCCGGCATGCTTCACGATATTTGCCATCGCTTCCTGGATGATCAGGAACAGCTGATGCTCCTTCGCTTCCGACATGTCCCCTTGGATATCCATGTCCTTGATCCCCTTTAGCCCATTTTGCCGGCAATAATCGGGAAACCACTGATCCAATGCCTCCGCTAAGGATTTGCCCACCAGCTCCATCGGGCGTAATTGGGCGATCAATGCCCGCATCTGTTTCTGTGCGGTATTCGACATCTGAATCAGTTGATTCAGTACCGTTTCCGCCTGGGCCGCGTTAACCTCCAGTACCTTTGGCAAGGACGAAGCCGCCATATGTATGGCGAACAACTGCTGACTGACGGTATCGTGCAGATCGCGGGCGAGCCGTCTGCGCTCCTCAAGCACCGCTTTTTCCGTCGCCTGCTCCTTCTCGATAACCTCCTGCTCGCCAAGCTGTTGCAGGAGCTGCATCTTTTTCTCCATCGCATCAATCATGTTATTGAATTCCTGGTACAACCCGTTAAACGTCTGGTCTGCCGTCTCCGGCATCCGTACCGATAAATTGCCTTTGGCCACTTGGAGCATGTTCAAGTGCAAATGATCGATCTTCCCCTGAATGCGCCGACCGGCAATATACCCGATAATCAGCGCCAAAACGACGATGCCCGCCATATCGTAAATCCACACCCAGGGATCGCTGACAACGATCACCCCGGTATTGGTTCCGATATAGAAGGCAACCGCCGTTAGGCTGCCGGTAAGCAAAAAGTAGCACAGCAACTCCCACTTTGTATTCTTCAATATCCGCTGCACGATCATGGGATCAACCTACCATGTTTACTTTGACGTCACCTACAAATACGCTGACGATCAGCTTAACCCGCTTGTTTGCTTCGCCGTAATACGGAGATTCGGCCGTGACGCTGCTCATAAATCCGCCTTGCTTCTGCGTCAATACTTTCAGGTCGCCGATGAACGCACTTGAGGTGGCCACGATGCCGATATCCATATCTTCAGGGACGAACACCTTAACGTCGCCAATGAATGACGATACGTTAATTTTCGTTTCGCCGTACGGAATTTGCGCCTTGGTCAAGTCGATGATCGTATCGCCGATAAAATGTGAGATATTCATCGGTTTCAACTGAAAATAGTCCTGGCCCAAATGCACGTCGCCAATAAATCCCGACTTTTGAATCACGGATCCATGATCTCCCGGAACGCTTCCCCCGTGATACGGGTTAAATTTCGGGTGTTCATAATACGACTTCTCCTGTTTTGCCTGCTGCTCCCGCTCCTTCTCTTTCTCCTTCTCCATCGAACCGAAAATCGAATCGAGCGGCGACTCCATCTCCGGATGGAACGTTGGCGGAGGAGGCGGCGGATCAAGCGGCGGCATCGGAGGAGGTGAAAAATCCTCATGCCGCTTCCGTCGGTGCGGATCGCGTGGTTTGAACAATACGTATAACCCGCCGATGATCAGCATCATCGGGAAGAAGAATCGGAAAAATTCACCTGGACTTAAATCGATCAAATTCAAGTTGCGGCCCAGGAAATAACCGCCGATTAGAATTAATATGGCACTGCCGATAAAGTTACCGCCCCGCAAGCCGCTGTTACTGAGGTTCACCAATCCCCCCAGAATTAAAAACACGGGCCAGTACGTAGAGAACATCTCGCCGATGCTGAAATCGGTCACACCGAACTGGTTCAGAAGAAAAACCCCCCCGATACCAATCAGCACCATCCCGCCTATAAACCTACCAAATAAGCCGTTTCTCATGTCGTTACCTCCAATGGACTGCCTCTTTCTAATGTCAGTTTACCTGAAGCCAGAGCTGATGAACAGCGGCGCGGGATGGAAAGGGAGCTCGGTCCCGAGACCGAGGCGTTTGGAGATATATGTAAAAAAGCGTCCCTGAGGGACGCTTTTTGCGCTTCACGCTATCATTATTGTTGTTTGTTCACAGGAGTCGTTGCATTGCGAGAAGCTTTCGCTTTCTGAGCAACGGTAGCCGTGCTTTCCTCAGCAAATTCCTCATTAAACTTCTCATTAGGTGTTTTGTAACCTGGAGAAGCGGCTTTCTTTTGATTTGCCATGAATTTCACCTCCCTCTCGCATACGCCGAATCGTGAATCACCGGCGTTTCACGTGGCCCTCTCGTTGTTGACCACGAAGCTTATTATGCGAACCGGGAAGGCGAATTATGCGAAGGGTTAAACCGAACTTCAAATCGCCTTTTCCCACAGGTTTTCGGGAATTTCCTTGCTCACTTCCATCACTTTACCAAGCTCCCGCAGCATCGCTTCGGTCAACTTGCCGTCTCCTTTACGGACCACCTGTACCTCGACCTCTTTTTTCCCCCACTCCTTATAAACCTGCTTAATGGTGTCAAAATAAAGATCGATTTTGTGGCCGCGAATTGCCGAGCCTTTATCGGCGACGACTCCGTAACCGTATCCGGGGATATAAAGGATAGTGCCGAGCGGAAAGATCTTCAAATCGGCGGCGATCGTCGAGACGGTGTCTTTGTTCCGTCTCACCTTCACGCCCGAATAAGTTATGCCGTATTGCGGATGGCTGGGCTTTTTGCCGGTTGACTCGTAACCGGCCGTATAACCGGTCGCTAAGACTTTGACGGTTTCGACTTTCTTGCGTTCAGGCTGGGCCTGTTTATGTTCCGGGTTCATAACGTTGACCCGCTGATATTGGGTTTGCCGTGCAGCCCTTTCCGCCTGCATTTGCTGCATTTGCTTAAGGTCCAACCATTCTGCTAAATTCCGGGCTTGCCGGTTCGCGTTGAAGTGTTGCGAATGAATGCCGCTGGCCGGCAGATCCGCCGCCATCGTAAAAACAAGCAGTCCTGCAAGCAAACAGCGTTTGCTTATCTTTTGCCAGAAATGAAATTGGCGCATGAGAAAACCTCCCCCTTATCCGAAAGGTTTTCCACATCCGCCCAATTCTATACCTATTGGCTTTCCAGCACGAAGTTAACTCGAGAAGCGGGGGTCGGCGTCGAATCTTGAATTCAGCTGCGCTCTCCGTTGCTCACGTAGCAACATTTGCTCCGCAGCGGATCACGGGATTTATAGCGTCGCGCGCCAACTAAATCACGTGATTACGAATTTCTTCCTGCAACTGAGCGACCACTTCATCCACCGGTTTAGCGCCAAGATCGCCCTCGCCACGCTTACGCACGGAGACGGTGCCGGCACTTTGCTCGCTTTCGCCGACGACGAACATGTACGGCAGCTTCTCGAGTTGAGCTTCACGGATTTTATAGCCGAGCTTCTCGTTGCGCAGATCGCTTTCGGCGCGAATGCCGGCAGCGCGCAGCTTGTCTTCCACTTGACGTGCATAGGCGTCGAAGTTGCCGGAAACCGGAATGACCTTCGCCTGAACCGGAGCCAGCCACAGCGGCAAGTTACCCGCGAAGTTCTCGAGCAGGAAGGCGGTGAAGCGTTCCATTGTGCCGAGGATCCCCCGGTGTAATACGACCGGACGGTGTTTTGCGCCGTCGTCGCCGACATATTCCAGCTCGAAGCGTTCCGGCAACAGGAAGTCGATCTGAACGGTCGACAGCGTTTCTTCTTTGCCCAGCGCCGTTTTAATCTGCACGTCGAGCTTCGGACCGTAGAATGCCGCTTCGCCTTCCGCTTCGAAGAACGGCAGACCCGCTTCCTCTACAACTTCGCGGAGCATCCGCTGCGCCGTATTCCACATCTCGTCGTTTTGGAAGTATTTCTCCGTATCCTGCGGATCGCGGTAGGACAACCGGAAGCGATACTCATGAATGCCGAAATCGTTGTAAACCTGTTTGATCAGGTCGAGCACGCGTGTAAATTCATCCTTGATTTGATCGAGACGGCAGAAAATATGCGCATCATTCAGCGTCATGGAACGCACGCGGTGCAAACCGGTCAAGGCACCGGACATTTCGTAACGATGCTGCATCCCGAGCTCAGCGATCCGGATCGGCAAATCCCGGTAGCTGCGCATATCACTCTTATACACCATCATATGGTGCGGGCAGTTCATCGGACGAAGTACGAATTCTTCCGTATCGATGGCCATTTTGGGGAACATATCTTCCTGATAATGCTCCCAGTGGCCCGACGTCTTGTACAAATCCACATTACCAAGCACCGGCGTGTATACATGCTGATAACCCAAACGCTCCTCGATGTCGACGATATAACGCTCCAGCGTCCGGCGAACCGTAGCTCCCTTTGGCAGCCAGATCGGCAAACCTTGACCTACCAGGTTATTGAACGTGAAAATATTCAGTTCCTTACCCAGCTTACGGTGGTCACGCTTCTTGGCTTCTTCCAACATATGCAGATGCTCATCCAGATCGGCTTTCTTCATAAACGCGGTACCGTAAATCCGCTGCAGCATTTTGTTGTTGCTATTGCCGCGCCAGTATGCGCCTGCCACGTTCAAGAGCTTAAATACTTTAATCTTCCCGGTCGAAGGCACATGGGGCCCGCGGCACAAGTCAAAAAATTCGCCTTGATCATAAATCGAAATGACGCTGTCCTCCGGCAAATCGCGAATGAGCTCCAACTTGTACGGATCGCCTAGCTCGGTAAAGATCGCCACCGCTTCCTCGCGGCTCACTTCCCGGCGGGTAATCGGCAGGTTTTCGCCGATGATGCGTTCCATTTCTTTTTCGATCTTTTGTAGATCCTCCGGATTCAGCGGGTGTTCCAGATCCATGTCATAGTAGAACCCGTCTTCGATCACCGGACCGATCCCCAGCTTCACTTCCTTGTTGCCAAACAGGCGCTTCACCGCTTGAGCCATCAAGTGGGCGCTGCTATGGCGCATGACTTCCAGGCCGTCCTGGGAATCCCCCGTAATAATCTCAACTTTGGCGCCATCCACCAGCTTCGCGTTCAAATCAACCGTAACACCGTTGATCTTCCCGGCCAACGCATTTTTGCGCAAACCACTGCTGATTGAAGCCGCCACATCCTCCAAGCTGCTGCCTTCCGCATACTCCCGAACCGAACCGTCCGGCAAAATAACCGATACTGCCACTTTTTGTTCCTCCCTAGTCAAAATGTTGTTGGATTTACCGGTGCGGACAAATCAAAAAACGCCCGTCCCGGAAAGGGACGAGCGTCATATACCCGTGGTTCCACCCTCATTCGGCCTCTCCGCAACACCAACAGCGCATTGCATTCGGATATGGCCCTTAATTCGGCATTCAATAACGGGAATGAACCGGTATTCCCTACTTCATGAAGGTTCGGGAATACAGCTACAAAGGGGTAAACCAAAAGCGAAACCGAAGGGAATTCCAGCCAAGTTCCCTTTCTCTGTACGGCTCAGGCCATCTGGCTCATGTCTTTGTCAACGCTATTAAGGTTGTTCAATAATCAGCTTTGGATCACGAAGCTCATCCTGATACGAATTCGACTTCGAATCTTTAACTTGCAAGTAATTATAATGCTAACCTTTCGAGCCGTCAAGAAACCAAAGCTTATCTGCCTTGATCCAGGCGGCGAAACTCCTGATGGAATGGCTTGCAATGCGGACAAAGCAAACACAACTCCACACGCTCTCCGAAAATCCGCGAGATGGTCGTAATCACCTGAGCATCGGGGTCCTGCGTATGGATCAGGATTTTATCCGGGGACAAGGAGATCAAGGTGCTGACGATCACGTCTTCCATCTGCATCTCCTGATCGGCTATCCGGGCAACGACCCCGCCGGAAGCTGGTACGTGGACCGGTGTAAACTGTTCGTTCAAAATCGCGAATTCATGGCCCTGCTTATGCATCAAATGAACCAATGGCGTTAAGGGCTCCTGAAAATATACGAAATACTGCAGCAGCCCAATAAACTCTTCATACTGCTTATCAAGCAAGTATTCATCCACGGCAAAATCCACGATTTCCCGCAGCTTGTCCTCGTATGTCTTAAGGCGAAACAAGGCGAATCCATCCAGATGAAGATCGGAGGAAGCCTGCATATACCCGCGAAGCGCCTTTTGGACCAACGCTTTTCGTTCCTCTCGCGAGCCCCCGGTTTCCGTGCCCTCCGCCAGCATCCGGTTCACCATCTGCTGCACCTGAAGCGCTTGTTCCCGGGATTCGAAGCTGTAGTCCCGTTTCATGACTCGAGCAGCCAACTCTTCTTCCTTCACGTCCACGAGGTATTCCGCCAATTCGAGCGATAACAGATCGATCAGTTGTTCCGGGTGATCTTGTCCGCCGTCCTTATCCGACCGACCAACTATGACAGCCTCCAGCATTCCGCCTCCAGCCGCTTGAAAAGTAAGCTGAAACTCGCGGTTATGTAAGCTGTTAACGGCATCTTGTATCATGCTTTTGAACCGTTCCTCCGATTCGGCGGAACCGCATTTAACGCGTACGGTAAAAAAATCCATGAACCTGGCCCCCTTCCGCTTCCTTCTCCAAGTATATGGTGGGAAGGAAACGGATATACGGGAACCGTTCATGGAATGAAAGGTAGTTCTTCCAATAAATTGCCAACAAAATCCTGTTAGTTTTGCATAATAAAATCGCGTTCGACCGTAGCTTCTTCGTCGAAGACACGCAAAATTTCATATTTCGTATTGCGCTGAGCCGGGATTTTACCTGCCGCGCGAATGATGGAGAGAATCGATTCGATATTGACCTTATGCGTCGCTCCGGCGGACGATACGACGTTCTCCTCGATCATCGTGCTGCCGAAGTCGTTGCAGCCGTACTGCAGCGACAGCTTGCCGACTTCCGGTCCCATGGTCACCCAGGAGGATTGCAAGTTCTTGATGTTATCCAATACAATTCGGCTGATCGCCACGGTTTTTAAATAAGATTCCGGCGTCTGGCGTTCGGCTTTCAGATTCGTATTATCCGGTTGGAAAGTCCATGGAATGAAAGCCAGGAACCCTTCCGAGGCATAGCCGTTTTGGATGCATTCATCTTGCGCTTCACGCACGCGCAGCAAATGAAGCGCCCGCTCTTCCATCGACTCGCCGAACCCGATAACCATCGTGGCCGTCGTGTTCATGCCGATTTTGTGCGCGGTTTGCATTACATCCATCCAGTCTCTCCAGGAACCTTTCAGTCGGCTGATTTTCCGGCGTGTCCGGTCGTCCAGGATCTCCGCTCCGCCGCCCGGCAGCGAATCGAGGCCCGCCGCGTGAATTTCGCGTACCACTTCCTCCAGCGAAAGACCTTCCGACACTTCCTTCATTTTCATAATCTCCGCAGGAGAAAACGAGTGCATCGTAATGTCCGGGAACCGCTGCTTGATTGCTTTAAGCAAGTTCGTATAATAGCTAAATGGCAGGTTAGGGTTCGTCCCGCCCTGCATCAGAATTTCCGTTCCGCCTACATCGATCGTTTCCTGAATTTTTTGGAAAATCACTTCGTCCGGAAGCACATATCCCTCATCCGAACCCGGTTGGCGGTAAAAAGCACAGAACCGACAGTATACGTCGCATACGTTGGTATAGTTGACATTTCGCCCGATGACGAACGTCGTAATCGGTTCGGGATGCTTGCGCTCCATCAGAATGTTCGCGGTATGTCCCATCTTCTCGACTTCATCGGACTCGTACAGCCGTATGGTATCTTCCAGATCGAGGCGCCCACCCTGCAGCGCCTTGTTTAATATATCGTCGATTGCAGTCATAATCACTGCCTCCTTAGAACAATAAATGAATACCTAAGAATACCTGAAAATTGAAATGATAGTTCAATCGTAACACAGGTACGCCCAGAAAAACAGCACCCGATTTGCAGGTACAAATGACAAAAGGCCGCAAATGCGGCCCGAGTTGATTCAGGTAGAAATCATTAACTATTCCGAAGCGCCTCGTCCAAATCGGCGAGCAAATCGTCGATATCCTCGAGCCCGACGGAGAAACGCAGCAGACCGTCGGTAATGCCCCGTTCCGCGCGAACCTCCGGCGGCATCGAGGCGTGTGACATCATTGCCGGATAGGAGAGGATGCTCTCGACTGCGCCTAAGCTGACCGCGACGAGCGGCAGCTTCACGAGGTTCAGCAAACGCTTCGCCCGCTCGCCCGAGCCGACGTCGAAGGAGACGACCGCGCCATAGCCGGTCGATTGCTTCTCCTGGACCTCGCGGCCAGGATGGTTCGCTAGGCCGGGGTAGAACACCGCGTCGATATCGCCGCGGCGGCTCAGCCAATCGGCCAGCTTGCGGGCGCTGATCTCACTATGCGCCATTCGGGCCCCCAGCGTTTTCATGCCGCGCATCAGCAGCCATGAATCTTGCGCACCCAGGACGGTGCCCAGTCCGTTCTGCACGTATTTCAGCTGACGGGCCAACTCGTCCGTCCGCGCCACCGCTAAACCGGCCAGCACGTCGCTGTGACCGCCAAGGAATTTGGTCGCGCTATGCAGGACGATATCCGTTCCAAGCTCGATCGGGCGCTGATAATACGGCGTCATAAACGTATTATCCACGATGCTGAGCAATCCCTTTTCCCGCGCCCAGGCGGAGATTTCCGCGATGTCAGTGATTTTCAGCGTTGGGTTGGACGGCGTCTCCATATAAACAGCTTTCGTATTGGCTTTTAATGCGGCCTTCACCAACTCCGGCTGCGTCATGTCCACAAACGTCGTCTCGATATTCATCCGAGTCAAAATATTCGACAGCAACCGGTATGTACCCCCGTACACATCTTCCGTCACGATAATATGGTCGCCGGCAGAGAGCAGCATCAGCGTCGTTGAAATGGCCGCCATCCCACTGGCGAAGGCAAAGCCCTGCACCCCGCCTTCCAGCACCGCAATATAATCCTCAAGCGCTTGCCGTGTCGGATTGCCAGAACGGCTATAATCATGCTGCGGCGGATTAAAAATATCGTGGTGATGAAACGTCGACGCCTGATAGATCGGTACGCTGGATGCGCCCGTCGCTTCGTCTACCTCACTGCCGAAATGGATTAGCTTCGTTTCGAATTTGTTTTCCCGTTTCTCCTGCCCGCTCATGCGCCTTGTCCCCCTTCGACTTCCTGTCGCGCCGCTTCCAGTGCTCCGCTCAAGTCGGCAATCAAATCATCAACATGCTCGATGCCAACAGAGAATCGCAGTAACCGGTCGTCCACGCCAACCGCTTTTCGAATCTCCTCGGGAATGTCCGCATGCGTCTGGACCGCCGGATACGTCATGAGCGACTCCACGCCGCCAAGACTTTCAGCGAACGCGATCAAGTTCAGATGGCGCAGCACCGGCTCCACGTAACGGGCATCCGTGACCTTAAAGGCAAAAATCCCCGTGTTCCCGCTCGATTGCTTCCGTTGCGTCGCGTACCCCGGATGATCTTCCAAGCCTGGGTGAAACACTTCCGCTACCTGCGGATGCGACTGCAGGAATTTCGCGATGGCGAGTGCATTGCTTTCATGCCGTTCCATCCGAAGCGCCAATGTCTTCATTCCACGCATCAATTGGTAGGAATCGGAGGGGCTTAGTACCGCGCCAATCGAATTGTGCAGGATCGCCATTTCCTGCGACAGTTCTTCCCCTTTAGTTACGATCAATCCGGCCAGAACATCGTTATGGCCACCTAAATATTTCGTCGCGCTGTGCACAACGATATCCGCGCCAAGCTCGATCGGCCGCTGAAAATACGGGGTCATCAGCGTATTATCTACGACCGTTAGCAACCCGTGGGTGCGCGCCCATTTCGATACCGCCTCAAGATCGGTGATCATCATCAACGGATTGGTTGGCGTTTCGATGATCACCGCTTTCGTGTTGACTTGGCGGGTCTTTTCCAGCGCATCCAAATCGTTCGTATCGACATAAGAAGCGGTTACGCCATATTTGGACATGATCCGCTCCAGCAAACGGTAGGTCCCCCCATAGAGATCCAACGACACGATGAGGTGATCCCCTTGCGAAAACAACGTAAACACCGTCTGCAGCGCCGCCATTCCAGAACTACAGGCAAACCCCGCGTCACCGGATTCCAGGGTGGCCGCCGCGTCTTCCAGCACTTTGCGGGTAGGGCTCTTCGTTCGAGCGTAGTCAAACCCCGTGCTTTGCCCAAGGCGCGGGTGGCGAAACGCCGTTGCTTGATAAATCGGGTAGTTCACCGCACCCGTAACCGGTTCCTCCATCGATCCGATTTGCGCCAGTCTGCTCTCGATCCGCCATTCCTTGTTCTGCTCCCCCACCTGCAACCCCTCCACTTTAGATCTCATATACAAAGTCGGCCGTTAGATCGATATCGTACGGCGTTTCTTGATACACATAGTAGTTTAGCCAATTGGAAAATAATAAGTTTGCATGGGCCCGCCAGGAAGAACGCGGCGCTCGGGTCGGATCGTCATTCGGATAATAATTCACCGGCAACTCGATCTCCATGCCTTTGGCAACATCTCGATCATATTCCCATTTCAACGATTCCGGATCGTATTCCGAATGGCCGGTTACGAAAATATGTCTACCATCCCGAGTGGCCACCAAATAAATTCCGGCTTCGTCCGATTCCGCCAGAATTTGCAACTCCGGCACCCGATCGATGTCCGACCGCTCCACGTCGGTATGGCGGGAATGCGGCACCTGGAACACTTCATCAAACCCTCGCAGAAGCTTCACCTTCGGATCGTTTACCGTGTGGGAGAATACGCCAAAGCATTTTTTCGCGAGCGGTACTTTACGAACCCCGTAATGGTAATATAAGCCTGCCTGCGAGCCCCAACAGATATGCATGGTCGAGGTCACATGGGTTTTGGTCCATTCGAAGATTTCCTTCAGCTCTTCCCAATAATTCACTTCTTCGAAGTCCAGCTGTTCCACGGGGGCTCCGGTCACGATCATGCCGTCAAAGCGGCGGTTCCGGATCTCGTCGAACGTTTTGTAGAACATCTCCAAATGCTCAGCTGGCGTATTCTTCGAGGTGTGGGAACTGGGGTGGAGCAGGACGATTTCAACCTGGAGCGGCGTATTTCCAAGTAAACGAAGGATTTGCGATTCCGTCGTTTCTTTGGTTGGCATCAGGTTGAGAATGGCAATCCGCAAAGGACGGATATCCTGATGATAAGCGCGGCTCTCATCCATAACAAAGATGTTTTCGCTCGCCAGTACATCCTTTGCCGGCAAATGATCCGGTACTTTAATCGGCATGTGGTTTCACTCCTTTTATCGTAGCGTCATTAAGATATCAACATCCGTTTGAGGGGCCATGTAAACAGAATGACCTCTCTCACGGGGAGAAAGGTCATTACGTATCCGGTATGCGCCTCTCTCATCTCTCAGAAGCCGCTCAGCGTTCGAAGCTGACAGTTCTGCAAGAATTAGCACCGCTGCGATTTTTTAGGAAAATCGCCGGTTGCCGGGTATCATCGGGCTAGTCCCTCCACCTGCTCTTGATAAGATTTCGCTATATTTAGTTTTGTTAAGGACCTCGGCTTCGCGCCTACTCCTTGACATTCACTTTAAAGGATCTGGCGGCATTCCGTCAAGAACCTGAGAGAAAAATCACACGAATATTCATGGACCGCTTTGAACCGGCTCACATAGTATACTTTTGGGTTGAAACATTTCATTCGCTGGCGTTATACTAGACAAGTGCCTTTAGGCCCAGACGGCCCTAGGGTTTGACGAATGTTCAAACAACCTGAAAATAGCGAGGTGAAACCGAGAATGGAAGGCGACCCGAGTCCGCAGAGGACAACCCAGGAATACCAATCGCATAGGAAACCGACCCGCTGGATGCCTGCGGAACGCTTAGGGCACTTTCTTTTCCCGGTGTTTGCATAAACGCCTTTTTCATCGTTCCGGGCAAGCCACGGTTGGTCCCTTTCCTATGCTTCAACCAAGAGCATCCCAGGCCGGCAGGCCCGGGGAAAGGGAGTGAAAGCTTATGAAAATCCGTCATGTCCAAGCCGGCGTATTTACCCCTGTAGAAGATGTGGAACTGACGACCACCGCTCCGGAAGAAGGCTTCTACTGGATCGATGCCGACGTCGATGATCTCGCCCTGCTGCAGCCCTTATTTTCGCTGCACGATCTGGCTGTAGAAGACTGCTTGAGCGAGGAAGAACAACGTCCGAAGATCGAAACCTACGATAACCACTATTTTATCGTGGTGAACAGCATTCGGTATGATGATGAAGAAATTTTTCTGCGCGCGTTAAACCTCTTTTTGGGACGGCATTATATCATTACGGTTACTAAGCAAAAAATTAACGAGCTTCGCGCCGTGAAGCCGATTCTGTGGGAACAGGAGGTCAGCGAGCCCGACCGGTTCCTGTACCTGCTGGTCGACCTGGTGGTCGATAACTACTTTACCGTCGGCGACCGGATCGAAGTAAAGATCGAGAAGCTGGAAGAAGATATCCTGATGCATACCAAACGTTCGCATCTGAACGAAATCATCGGGCTGCGAAGCGAAATCCTGTGGCTGAAGAAAGTGCTTGGGCCGCAGAAGGAAGTCATCAACATTCTGAACAAGAAAGACCTCCGGCTGATCGACGACCAGTTGCAAAAATATTTCAGCGACATTTACGAAAACGCCGTGAAGATCTCCGAGAACTTCGATACGTTCCGCGAGCTCGTCGGCAACTTACGCGAGGCCTACCAGGCCGCCATCGCTAACCGAGCCAACGAAATCATGCGCGTGTTTACCGCGATTACAACGATCTTCATCCCGTTAACTCTGATTACCGGCATCTACGGTATGAACTTCGACCATATGCCGGAGCTGCATTCGCAGTACGGCTACTTTATCGTCCTCGGCATCATGCTTGCCTTGGGTTTAGGGATGTTTTATATATTCCGGAAAAGGGATTGGATTTAGAGGAACGTACACATTTGAACCATGAGGCCAACTTGGACGATAAGTCCTCGTTGGCCTTTTTCGATGGATGGGGGCGTGTCTGAACTGCAAAAGTGCAGTTATTTCGCTGCAGAAAACTCAAATTTCGCCCTTCAGCTGCAAAAATGCATTTGATTTCGGGATAAATATGTATTTTTCCCTATATCCCCCACAAATGAACTGCATTTTTGCAGTTCATTTGTGTTTTAGCGACAAAAACGGCCGAACGAACTGCACTTTTACAGTTCATTCGGCCGAAGGAGGGCTCAACCCTCCGGCTAAAGCTCGAGTAGGTCCTCAGGCAGTTGCCTTTACCGTCTCTACTGCTATACTCCGTTCTTACTGTTCCAGCTACTTTTACTGCTGTTACTGGCGTTACTGCTGTTTCCGCCGTTTTACCCCGCGTGCCGAGCGCTCTCCCGCTGGCGGCGGTACCGGATGCGAATTAGGCGCAATCGTTCATATAACGTATCGAGACTGCTGCCTTCTGCGGCTTCGGTCCCGTACACTTTGTGCAAGACCGGCTTCAGGAGTGCATCACCCAGCTCTTCGTAAGCATGCCAAACGGCCTGTTGCTCAGCTTCAGACATCTCTTCTAGCTCTGCACTCACCAAATCATCGGTGTTGTAGCCTTCCTTCTCTAAATTCTCCAGTAACTCGACCGCATCCCGCCGCTCAATGCCCGTTCGCATGCAAATATCCTCCACCTTTAGCCCTTCCGCCAACGCCTCCAGCGCAGCCCGCCGGATGCTGAACTTCTCCATCTCGGCCCGATATTTGACTTCCTTCTGTTTATACAGCCAGGTACGGAATACCTCGCCATCAATCTCCTGCTCGACCCAATCCAGCGGGAACGTCCGCTTCCGCTCCACCCCTTTCGTGATTTCGAGCAGCTCAGCTCCGTATTCGCCGGCTTTGTTCTCCCCGACGCCCGGCAACTGCAGCAGTTCATCCGCCGTTTGCGGCAAAAATACGCTGATCATCCGCAACAATCGGTTGCTGGCAATCAGATAAGGCGCTTTGCGTTCCGCTGAAGCTTTCTTCCGGCGCCATGCCGTCAATTCGTTGTAAACCGGCTCGTTACCGTTTAACTCGCTATAGCAAAACAGCTTCTGCGCCGCCATGCCGCGCCCGGTCACCCCTTCCTTCTCATCCCAAATGCCTTCCATCACGGGGCGAAATCCCTCGCCCAGCTTAGCGGCTAATCGATGGCGATAAACATGCAGCATCTCCGACCAGGATGACCCTTCATACCACAGATCTTCACTCTGGCCGTCAGCCAACAGCTCATTCCAGCCCATCCGCCAAATGCCTTCCTCCTCTCCAATCCACACCTGCGCCTCCTGGATCATGGCCCCGCTATCCTTCTTCTCCAAACTGTTTAAAAATACGATTCGCATCAACCTGTCGCCTCCTTAAAATTTCAGCTACGAAGGAGTATCTTACATGAACCGCAAACGCAAAAAAGCACCTCTTCCGCGAATTTCGCAAAAGAGGTGCTTCCCCCAAACGTAACCTATTATCCCTAATAATACCATGTTTAACCAAGCTGTCAATGCGGATTTTTTCATTGTCCCATCGCTTCACGTTTTCCGGTATAATAGCGAGAGACATTCCCAATTCAAGGAGGCATACAGAATGAGCGACCCGCATCAAGAACTTGATTTCCTGTCCGACAGCACCGAAAGCACCTCGACCCGATTCGTTACCTTTATCGGAGGATCCCTGAAACGCTTTGACCTCGCGGTCACGACCACCAATCGTTTTTATGGCAAGAAGCTGGTCACCGACCTGCATAACGGACGCACGGCCATTCTTGGCACCGACGATTTGGACGAGGAAGGTTACCTCGAGCATATTTATAACCTGACCGAAGAGGAAGGTTCCGAGCTGCGCACGTTCCTGTACCAAGTCCTAGGTGAACCTTACTTCACGGATTAAAGGGATGAATTCAAGATTCGATGTCAAAAAAACTTCTCGAATCACTTCCGTGAAACCGGCTTTTCAGCACCGAGAAGGTTGGATGAAGCCTCCCTATACAACGCCCATCCAGGCGCTGACGCTGGCCATCTCCAACTCCTCGAACTTGGAGACCACTTGCGCTGCGTTCAACTCGAGCCGGCAGGCTTCTACCGCACACTCCAATTCGATGTCGCAGCGGATGGTGGCCAATTGCCGGGAGAGATGCAGCATGTCGAGATCGGCTTCGATTTTGGCGCGGATCGATTTGGAGAGCTGATCCAGGTTGGCCAGGATCCCTTCCACCGAGCCGTGCTCCTGCACCAGCTTCAGGGCTGTTTTCTCGCCGATGCCACGCACGCCCGGATAGTTGTCGCTCGTATCCCCCATCAAGCCCTTCAGATCTACGATCTGTCCGGGCGTTAACTGCTTCTCCTCCATCAAGGCCTCCGGCGTATACACCATGTAGTTGCCGTGGCCTTTCTTCATGATGATCACGCTCGTCCGGTCACTAACCAGCTGCAGCATGTCGTGATCGCCCGTCAGCACCAGCACGTCCATCTCCTGACCAAAACGGGAAGACAACGTCCCGATGCAATCATCCGCCTCGAAGCCCGGCGAGCTGACATTCGGAATGCCCAAGCTGTCCATCACCTCGCGGATCATCGAAAACTGCGGGATCAACTCCTCCGGGGCATCCGAACGATTGCCCTTATAGTCGGAGAATTGCTCCGTCCGGAACGTTTTGCTTCCCAAATCCCAGCAGCAGGCGATATGCGTCGGCCCAAACTTCTGTACGGCATCCCAAAAATACCGCATAAACCCATACACCGCATTGGTTGGAACGCCCGCCTTCGTGCGGCGGATATACCCCGTGGCAGCCGAAGCGTAAAAAGCACGGAACATCAGCGCCATGCCGTCCACCAGCAGAATCGTATCTTTACTGCTTTGCACCAAATTCACGATAATCCCAAGCCACCTTTCTCTTCAGAATTTATTTGCTCCAAACCTGCTCGTAGGTTTCTTCCTTGTACCCGACAGTCACATTCTTGCCATCAGTCACGATCGGGCGTTTAATCAGCATCCCGTTCGAGGACAGCAGCGCAAGCTGTTCTTCCCGCGTCATCCCCGCCAGCTTGTCCTTCATGCCTAATTCCTTGTAAACCTCGCCGCTGGTATTAAAAAACTTCTTCAATTCCAACCCGCTCTGCTTCACCAAATCATCCAATTCAGAGGCGCTAGGCGGCGTTTCCTTGATATGATGTAACTCCAATTCATGCCCTTTGGACTGTAGCGATTTAATCGCATTTCGGCAAGTCCCGCATGGCGGATAATGATATACAGTCAACTTGCTCACGTTGGTATTCCTCCTAATCATTTGCAGAAAAAAATAATCTGTCTCCGCGCAGAAGCTCCTCGAGCTTCCGCATATCCGCGGGCAGCTTCGACTCAAAGGTCAACGCTTCACCGGTAAGCGGATGGCGAAAGCCTAGCTCCGAGGCATGCAGCGCCTGCCGTCCGATGGCTCCGTCTAAACGTGCGATCGCCTCGCGCGCAGGCTCCGGCAGTTCTGCGAGGCCCGGCAGCCCGTAGAACTTATCGCCGATCAGCGGATGGCCGATCGACGTCATATGCACGCGGATCTGATGCGTCCGACCGGTGCCGAGGCGTAGCTCGGCCCGTGCTCCCTCCGCATACGCTTCCGCCACCTTATAATAGGTCAGCGCCGGATAACCCGACGGGGTCACGATCCGGCGATGAGGTTCCTCCGGATCGCGGTCAATCGGACCGTCGATCATCCCTTCCGGCACCGACGGACAGCCGTGCACCAGTGCCGTATATTTCTTGGTTACCTCACCAGCGATCAACTGCTCGGAAATATGTTGGTGCACATACGCATTTTTGGCAATGGCGATCAAGCCGCTTGTCTCCTGATCCAGCCGATGCACCGGACGAAACCGGAACTTCGCGCCTTTCTCCTGCCAATAGTGCACGACGCCGTTCGCCAGCGTACCCGTATAGTGGCCATGCGTCGGATGCACGATCACTCCTGCCGCCTTATCCACAATGAGCAGCGCTTCGTCTTCGTACACAATGTCAAACGGGATCGGCTCTGGCAGGATATCGGTGGACGTTTCCTTCTCCAGCGATACGCTCACTGTGTCTCCGGCTTTGACCGGAACGCTGATGAATACCCGCTCCCCATTCAGCATCACTCCGCGCTCCGTCAACTTAATCCGGGACAGCAGCTTCCGAGATACGCCTAACCGGCGCTGGAGTACGGTTTTGACCGTCCACCCTTCTTCCGTGGCAGGCACTTGATATTCAATCGGATCATAATACTCGGATCTCACTTGTTGCCAAACACCTTCCCGCTCCGCACGTATTCGATATCCGCAACCTTGGCACGGTGATTGGCGTTACGGGCCGCTGCGAAGAAATAGTCCGATAAGCGATTCAGATATTTCAGTACCTCGGCATTGATCTCCTTGCTCTTACCCAACGTGACCACCCTCCGTTCCGCGCGGCGACATACCGTTCGACAAATGTGAAGGACCGCAGCCAACGGTGTTCCGCCCGGCAAAATAAACTTCTCCAGCGGCGGATTCTCCAACTCATACCGATCGATCCAGGCCTCCAATTGCTCCGCCAACTCCGACGTGACCTTATAGCGGCTTTCCGACAACTTCACGTACGCAAGATCGGAGCCGCAGTCGAACAATTCCTGTTGAATTTGCAGCAACTGCTCGTGAAGCTCACCAAAGGTTTCCTCGTCCGACAAACAGACCGCTTGGCCAACAAAACTATTGAGCTCATCGATCGTACCGTAAGCCTCCACCTGCGCATCGTCTTTAGTCACTCTACCGCCGATGACCGAGGTCTGACCCTGATCACCGGAGCGCGTATATATCGACATTCAAATTCCTCCCCGTGGCATACTCTCGTACCATCTTACCATAAATCGCAGCCCGGCTGGTCATGGAACTACTGGAACCGCAAAAGGGGACCCGCATGCGGGTCCCCTTCCAAGTGATAAAGACAGGTTATCGTCTATTTGATTTTGGATTGGATTTCATCGTTTTCATGAATTCATTGATCTTTAGGTCCAATAAGCTGCTGATTTCAATCACAATATCCGATGTAAAGGATTTTTCCTGCAGGAAGAGCCGTTCCATCTTGCTGCGCAGCAAGTGAATTTCGTCCTCCAGCGTTACGGCTTGCGGTGAATGCGGCCGATCCTCTTGATCCATCCATGGGTGCATGTCGCGGCCTTCAGCGATTAGAGCATTATCGTATGGCAAGTTGTACTCACCGCGCAAAAGAAATCCCTCCCTGAGAAACTAAAACCTTCTTCCAAAATCAAATTATACCATGTATATAAAACTTAAATCAATTAGAAAATGAAAGAAATGTTAATTAACTCCAAATTCCGAGGGTTTTCGAGTTTTATCGTCAGCGAATCAGCCTTGTTTCAATTTATGGACAAATTGCTCCATACGATTAAGGGCTTCGTTCAGTTGGTTCACTCCCGTCGCATAGGAGCAGCGAAGGAAACCTTCCCCGCCGGCGCCGAAGACGTTGCCCGGAACCGCTGCGACCTTGGCCTCAAGCAGTAAACGTTGGGCGAATTCCTCCGAGCTCAGTCCCGTTGAGGCGATGCTCGGGAAAGCGTAGAACGCCCCTTGCGGTTCATGGCATTCGAGCCCGATATCGCGCAAGCCCTGGACGATCAACCGACGGCGCTGGTTATAGGACTCTACCATCTGGTCTTTATCCGGAAGCCCGTTCTTAAGCGCTTCGAGTGCGGCGACTTGCCCCATAACCGGAGCGCACATCACCGTGTATTGGTGAATTTTCAGCATCGCATAGATCAGATCAGGATGGCCGCAGGCATACCCCATTCTCCAACCGGTCATGGCAAATGCCTTGGAAAAACCGTTGACGAGAATCGTCCGGTCTCTCATCCCCGGAATCGAAGCGAAGCAGACATGCTTCTGCCCGTAGGTTAGTTCCGAATAGATTTCGTCCGAAATGACGATTAGATCATGCTCCTCCACGAGTTTGGCGATCGGCAGCCAATCCTCGTAGGTCATAATACCGCCTGTCGGGTTGCTCGGATAATTTAAAATAAGAACCTTCGACTTGGGCGTGATTTTCGCCTTAAGGTCTTCAGCTTGCAGCTTGAATTCGTGGCGGGCATAAGTCTCGATTTCAACCGGCACTCCTCCCCCGATCGAAGCGATCGGCGAATAGGAGATATAGCAAGGCACCGGAACGAGAATTTCGTCGCCCGGTTCGATCAACGCCCGCAGCGCAAGATCGATTGCCTCGCTGCCGCCAACCGTAACGAGAATTTCATCTTTGGGATTGTATTTCACGTGATAACTCGTATCCAAGTATTCGGCGATCGCTTCCCGAAGCTCAGGCGTTCCCGCGTTAGACGTGTAGCTCGTATATCCGCGTTCCAGCGAGTACACGCAGGCCTCCCGCACATGCCATGGCGTAATAAAATCCGGTTCTCCTACGCCTAACGTGATAATATCCTTGCTTCCGCTTGCCAGGTCGAAGAAACGGCGGATGCCGGAGGGTTGAATCTCCCGGACCCGCGGGGCCAAATACGACGTCATCGTTTTATCCGGTTGCTCAGCACGCTGTGATTGAATGCTCATAACATAACTTCCTTTACGGAGATATCAACAAACGGCGATCTTCCTCGGGATCCTCGAAAATGATACCGTCCTGCTTGTATTTTTTCAAAATAAAATGAGTTTTCGTCGACAACACCGACTCCAGGGTGGACAATTTGTCGGAGACGAAGCTCGCTACTTCCTTCAGGTTGCGGCCTTCCACTTCCACCAGCAGATCGTACGCGCCGGACATCAGAAATACCGATTTGACTTGGGGAAACAGGTATACCCGCTCCGCGATCGCCTCAAAGCCGCGCCCGCGTTCGGGCGTAATTTGCACTTCGATCAACGCCGTGACCTTCTCGTCATCCAGCTTGCTGGAATTCACCACCGTCGCGTATTTGACGATCACATGGTCCTCTTCCAATTCCCGGATCGCTTCCGCCACTTCTTCCGAAGACACGCCTAGAAGTGTCGCCAATAAGTTCGCATCCCGGCGGGCGTCCTCTTTGAGGAGGTCCAGCAGTTTGAGCTTCAATTCGCTTAGTTGTTTCATCCCTCATCCTCCAGCGATGCTTCCACAAGCCCCTGAAATCCAAGGGGCCTGCAGAACAAATTTAATACTTATATTACATGAATTTTGTGCGTCTGCATAGAAAAACCGTCCACTCCAGGTGAGCTTTGGGAATGGACGGTTCTGCGGTTAAATATAGTAGGGCGCCTGCACATTAGGCCGATGCGCTTCCACGTTAGCCGGATGCGCATGGGGCGTCCATCGGGAAGTTCGGCGCTCGGTAAACTGACGCAGTTCCTGCTGTGTTTTTTCTGCTTCCTGCAGCTTGCTTTCCAATAATTGACGCGGCGCTGGGGCCGGTGCCGTATAGATGCCTTGATGTTTCATCAGCTCATATAGCGTCCCTTGCAATCTCAAGGTGCTATTCGTCAACTCCGTAAACAGCTGCCGGACGGCCGGACACGACGATTCCGTTGTTGCTGTTGTGTATTCCCGGACCGTACGCCGTAAATCGGCCAAGATGGATTTCAACAAATCGTTCTGAGGTAAAAGCTCTTGATTGTCCGTCTGATTCATCGGGCTGTTCCTCCTAAAGACAAGTGGTTAATGGTTTGACGTCGGAGCCGCCATTTGATGTTGTCGCAGCGAATCCGTCAATTGGTGGAGATGATGCTCATGTACGCGAATGTGCTCCAGCATCGCCTGCTCGATTTCAAAGTTTTGCGAAACGGCAGCGGCTGCCGCACAGAGCTTGCTTAACATTTCCTCATTAGAGATCGAATCGGCGATATAGTCCAGTTCTTTCATCGACAACGGTTGCATCTGAGAGTACATCATCGGGTTTCCCTCCTGGTGAATGATCCTACTTTCGGTATTATGCCCTGCCGCTGTGAGGATATGTTTTAGATGAAACCCTGACTTTTTGAACATGCGCTTATAGAGGGAGGATTCGCCGTTTTTAGTTCATGGCGGTTGGATATAATGATGGAATCCCTAACGATTGAAAGGATGAACCGGCATCAATGAAACTTCATACCGGCAAACTTTTTTGGCCTTCTACGCTGCCTGTTGTGGCTGAATATCCCGTGCTTGACTGTGATCTTCACTGCGAAGTGCTCATTGTAGGCGGCGGTGTCGGCGGTGCGCTCTGCGCTCACTTACTGGCAGAGCGAGGAATCGATGCGATCCTGGTGGAACGGGACCGGATCGCCGAAGGAAGCACGATAGCTAGCACGGGCTTACTGCAATATGCCAGTGACAAAACACTGGCTTCGATGATCCGAACCTTTGGAGAGGAACCGGCCGTTCATTTTTACCGGCTCAGCCAAACGGCTCTGGAACGGTTAAAGGAGATCTCCAACAGACTTGAAGGCTCAGCACGGTTGACGGAACGCAGCAGCCTTTACTTGGCGAGCTCCGAGCAGGACGTTAAAGCGCTTCGGGAGGAATGCGTCACGTTGCAACGCTTCGGGCTTCCCGCTATATGGTGGTCGGCTGCCGATCTCGAGGAAAGATTTCCGTTTCGTTACCCCGGCGCGATTTACGCGGGAGGAGATGCAGAGATGAACCCCTATGCCTTCGTTCATGGCTTGGTGCAGAAGGCGGCACAGCTAGGGGTGAGAATTTTTGAACGGAGCAACATGAACGGCAGCGAGCGAACTGAAGGCGGACGGATCCTCTGCCGCTGCGGCAAAGGGAGGGTGACGGCTAGGCACGTCATTTGGGCAACCGGTTATGAGACCCAACAATTTAAGAAAGAGAGTGGCGCTCATTTACGCGCCTCTTACGTGACCGTTACGGAGCCGTCGGCTTCTCTGAACGATTGGTTCGAACGGTGCCTGATCTGGGAGACGGCCAGACCGTATCTCTATATGAGGACAACAACCGACGGACGGATCATCGCCGGTGGGCTGGATGAGCTTCTGCCTGGCGGTAAGCTGCCAGAGGGTCGAGAGATCCGTCAATGCGAAAGGCTGCTGACAGAGATTCATCGGCGGTTCCCGGATCAGGAGGGCTTGACCGCTCGCTTTGGCTGGGGTGCCGTGTTCGGGGAATCCCGGGACGGCCTTCCTTTTATCGGGCCACACCCGAATTATCCGAACTTTTATTTTCTGGAGGGTTACGGCGGAAACGGGACGGTCTGCAGCATGATCGCAGCGGAGATGATCGTGGATGAACTGACCGGAATCCGGCGGGAGGACATGGCCATGTTTTCGCTAATGCGAAGTTCGAAACCCAAGCCCGTGCCTGCACGGCTGCAGTAGGTCCTTTAGGCGGCCTTGGCCCCCCGTTTTAACAGCCGACGCAAGGCTAACCAGCTTAGCACCGGCGTAGCTCCCAAAGCGAACATTAGCCAGGTGATCGTTGGCATTCGCGGAATCATGGAATAGACGGTAATAAACAACAACGTGCCCCCCAAACGGCCAACGGTCATGCTAAGCTCGCGCAACACGATCAGCTCAACCCGCCCCTCGACGCTTTCTGGACTATTGCCAATCAAGTCGAAGACCGAGGAGATGACCGGTATCAGGTAAAGCGGCAAAAACAATGACGTCCCTACCCCCATCACCATGAGGGTGGTGTAATTGACTTTCCAGAGCAACGGAATGATCACCACGGTGATCAGCAAGGCTCCGACCAACATCCCGTGGTAGCGTGCACGGATCTTCAACCATTTCCCCACCGCCCAGAAGCTGACCAGAGAAACCAAGGATGTGACTAGGGAAAATTGCCCGATCCGCCACTCTGCCGAAGTACTGATAAAGATCAGCAGATTGATCAGGAATGAAAACACGCCCTCGCGTAAACCATGAGCTGCCGAGGCCGGAGCAGCCTGGCGCCAGGGGCTGCCCTTCTTCATGTAATGGACCGGGGCTAACCAGCTGTATGGCCCGCCTGTTTTTCTTTTTTTCAACCAAAAGCTCAGCAGGATCCCGACCCCATAAACAATCAAAGAAATCGTGAAGATGAGTCGGTATCCGGCTTCACCCTGCTTCATGGAGATGAGCCAACCGGATACCCACGGGCCGAAGATCCCGATCACCGAACCCAGAATTCCTACCCAGCCATTAAATCGATCCCGAGTCTCGACATCGGTGACTTCGAAATAAACGACGTTGAAGGACAACCAAAACAATCCCGAACCGGTCCCGAACAATAAACCAAGCGGCCATATGTAGTCCACTGTCTGCTTGCCTGTCCATAGCACCAGCAAATAGAAGATACCTGAAACGATGATCCCGAGCCGCAGAAAGATCATTTTATCGCGTTCCTTCACCCATTTCCCGGCAATCCAGAAGACAAGTCCCAGTGCCAGCTGTTGGCTGAACGTAAACCAGGCGATCAAGTTAAAATCCGGTTTGACTTTCCAGATGTAGACGTTCAGGAACGTGCCCGACAAGGCGCCGGCAAGCACGAACAGACCGTTCACTGCCAACAGCAGGATGGATTGGCTGTTCAGCTGTTTTTTCATGAATTTGCTCCCCCGCCAAACTTCGAGTTTCCCCCTGTAAGAGGTTGTGCAACTGTAAGATACCCAAAAATGGCCGAAGCATGAGGCGTTCCCGGGAAGCCCGAGGACCCTTGGAAGCCAAAAAGCCCCGTCCGTAAAGGACAGGGCGTATCACTGCCAATTATTTATAGCTTACTCATTGTCTTCCTCGCCGGAGATGGTGCGGATCATGGCGATCCGAGAGGCTTCATTCAAAAACCGGCTGACGTGGAAGCAGGCGGAGCATACATATACGTTCATCTCAGCATCCTCCGATAGGAGCGGGCGGTCGCCTCCGGCTGGGATAGCTGCTACAAACCCGCCATCCAGCGCGGTCAATTTCTGCTTCCCGGCATAAACCATATATTCCCGACAATGCGGGCATTCGGGTACCTCATCCTGTCCGTCAAGCAGCTTCTCGACGCCGGTTTCGTACTTCAGCAAATCCCCGCCTGAAGCCGTAAACGCCTCGATTCGGCGGACGGCGCCTAGATGCACTTCCCCTTCTTCCTCCCAAAGCGAATCGCCATCCATTTCCTCGTCATCTTCGTCGTGACGATGCTTCCGATCTTGAAAGGGATGATCATTCTCCTCGTCCTCGAACTCATCATCTTGGCCAAGCGAGATGTTGACCGTCCGATAGCCCTTCAATTCGTTCTGGCAGTGAGGACACTCCTCCTCCGGCCCCAGCTCTTCGTCCCAAACGATTTCCGTTTGGCACCATGGGCAAATCGTCGTTTCCATACCATGTTCGTCCTTTCGTTATCAAAATATTAAGCATTCCACAAATAAATAATGCCCGCGGCCAAAAACAGAATAGAGGCGATAAATAACACCTTGACCAGGTTTTTCACGTCGTTTCTACTCCTTCAATTTAGATCCCTAACCGATACAAGCGCCGATCAAAAAAGACACCGCCACCGAAACGGCCATGGCGATAAAACCGACGCTCGAGTTCCCCGCCGCGATTTCTTCGTCGATGCGGAATACCGGCGTTAAGAACTCGAATAACAAATAGGCAGCAAACAGCAGCAAGGCACCGACCGATGACCAAATCATGAAATCGTAGATGGACGGATGTGCCGCCGCATAACGGATGATGTTGGCTAACCCGAATATTTTGCCGCCGGTTGCCAGCGATGCGGCCATGTTGCCGCGCTTGATCTCCTGCCAACAACGGTACCTTGCAAACAGTTCGAAGCAGGAAAGAAACACAATCAATTCCAACACCGCTACGGAAAAATATCCGATCATCAGCCCCAGCGGTTGCTCCAAGAGCGGATCAATGCTTTCCTTCATAGCGCCCTCTCCCCTTTGCCATGAGGCTATTCGTTCTTACTTCAGCTCGGCTACCGTCACACCGGTACCGCCTTCTCCGTAATTCCCTAGGCGGTAGCTCTTGATATGCTTATGCTTGCGAAGATAATCGGAGATCCCCGTCCGCAAGATCCCTGTGCCTTTCCCATGTATGATATAAATTTGGCCTAAATTACTTAAGTAAGCTTCGTCGATGAAGCGGTCGACCTCGATTAACGCCTCCTCCAGGTTGGCTCCGCGTAAATCCAGCTCGCTGCGAACGTTCTCGTCGCGCGTACGCTTGACGTTCGCTACCGTCCGTTGGACCGGCTTGCTGGCCGGGGCCGCAGCGATCAGCTCCATGTCGTCCAGGCTCACCTTCATCTTCATGATGCCGAGCTGCACAACCGCTTCTTTGCTGCCGGAAAGCTCCACGACGTGGCCTTTCTGATTCAAGCTGTACACCATCACCTCGTCGCCCGATTCGATCTGACGCGGCGGTTTCGCGGCCTTGCGTGCTGCCCCGGCTTTCTTGCGACGTTGCGGCTCGGCTTCATCCAGCTCCTTACGGGCAGCGATCAACTTATGCTCCTTAACGGCCGCCCCTTCCTCCAGCGCCAGTCGACGCAGATCCGCGATGATCCGCTCGGCCTCCTGCCGTGCCTTGGCGATGATCGCCGATGCTTCCTCCTCCGCTTTCTCGAGGCGTTTATCCCGCTGCTGCTCCAGCTTCTCCAGCTCCGTCTCGTGACGTTTGCGGAGCTCTTCCATTTCCCGCCGCAGCTGCTCGGCCGTTTCCCGCTCCTGCTCCGCACCGAGGCGGTTCTGCTCCAGCGAGGCGATCATATTCTCGACGCGCATATCCTCTTCGGTCACTTCGCCGCGGGCATACTCCAGGATTCGCTCCGACAGGCCCAGCCGCTCGGCAATGGCGAACGCATTGCTTCGTCCGGGAACTCCCACCATCAGGCGGTAGGTCGGACTTAACGTTGCAACGTCGAACTCCATGCTGGCGTTGATGACGCCTTTCCGTTCGTAGGCATAGGCTTTCAATTCGCTGAAATGGGTCGTCGCGACCATCCGGCTGCCAAGCGAATGGATATGCTCCAGAATCGCGATGGCGAGCGCCGATCCTTCGGCCGGGTCGGTGCCCGCGCCAAGTTCATCCAGCAATACAAGGCTCTTAGGCGTCATCCGGCTCAAAATCGAGATGATGTTCGTCATATGGCTGGAAAACGTACTCAAGCTCTGTTCGATGCTTTGCTCATCCCCGATATCAGCGTAAATCGCGTCAAATACGCAAAGCTGGCTGCCGTCTTCGGCGGGAACGAACAACCCGGACATCGCCATCAGGCTAAGCAGACCGATCGTTTTCAAGGTGACGGTCTTCCCGCCGGTGTTCGGACCGGTTACGATAATCGTCGTGTATTGATTCCCCAGCTCTACGTCGATGGGTACAACCTGTTCCGCCGGAATCAGCGGATGACGGCCCTTCTTCAACTTGAGGTAGCCGCGGTCGTTCATGCGCGGAAGCGTTCCCTTCAACTCCCGGGCCAGTCGGGCTTTGGCGAACACAAAATCCAGTTGGCCCAGCACATCGCCGTCATACAACAGTAGTTCGGCTTGCTCGCCGACGAGGGCGGTAAGCTTCTGCAAGATAACCTCGATTTCGCGTTCCTCACGCAGCCGCGTCTCGCGCAGCTTATTGTTCATCGCCACGATCGATTCCGGCTCAATGAACAATGTAGCGCCAGATCCGGATTGGTCATGCACGATCCCGCCGAAATGGGCGCGGTATTCCGCTTTGACAGGAATCACGAAGCGGTCGCCGCGAATCGTAATCAGTTGATCTTGCAGCATCTTCGATACTGACGACGAACGAATCATCGCGTCAAGCTTCTCCCGGATCCGCACTTCCCCGCCCCGCAGCTCACGGCGGATGCTGGCGAGTTCAGAACTAGCCGAATCCAGCACCTCCGCGCTTTCATCAATGCAGCGTTTGATCGCGTCTTCCAAAGGCTTCTGTTCGCTTAAAGTATCGCTTAAGTTAAACAGCAGCGGGACTTCGTGCTCTTCATGCATCGAAGCGATATACCGTTTGATCCGGCGCGCCCCTTCCAACGTGGTCGCAATGCCTAGCAGCTCGTGCGGATTCAGCGTCCCGCCGATCCGTGCCCGTTTGACCGCCGGAGTGATGTCTACAATCCCGCCGAATCCGGGCGCGCCTTTGAGGCGATCCACCTTAAAGGCTTCGTCGGTGGCTTGCAGCAGCCGCTTGACGTCTTCCAAATCGGTGACGGGCTGCAGCGCTTCCGCCGTTTTTTTTCCGAGCGCCGTTTGGGAATAGGCTGTCAATTGATCTATAATTTTTCGATATTCCATGGTTTTAAAAATTTTCTCGTCCAAGTACGTTCACAACTCCCCTCGGGCTATGATCTCATTATAACGAAACCATTCATTTTTCGCCATTTGCCCCACCGGACACATAAGAATGCGAGTCGCGGAACATGCTAATTGCGTATAGCCAAACGTACTTACTTCTAAAAGGAGGCTATGTACCATGCATTTTCTGGGACACGTCGTGCGATTCATCGTCTCCGCCCTGGTTCTGCTGGTTGTGGGGTGGCTTGTACCGCAATTCAGCGTCGGCGGATTCGGCAGCGCTTTGCTGCTCGCCTTGGTCATCGCCCTGTTAGGCTGGGCCATTGAGGGCATTTTCGGAACGAGGGTTACCCCGTTCGGGCGCGGAATTGTCGGTTTCCTTACGAGTGCGCTCGTGATCTGGCTCGCCCAGTTCATCATTTCCGGCGTATCCGTGTCCGTTATCGGCGCTTTGCTTGCCGCATTGGTGATCGGGATTATCGACCTGTTCATCCCTGTGGCAACACCCTTTGACGCAGGTAAAGACAAAGCTAACCGTTAATGGCGGTGCTCCAGGCAAGAGGCCTTTCTTTCGCAGATACAACCCTGCGGAGGAACGGTCTCTTTCTCATTGACACGGACACGAAACCATCTGACGGCGGGTTGCTCACGACAACTGTTCTTGCGGAAGTTCAACAATTCTTCAAACCTTGGGCATTCCGCCCCCCGCAAAATACGGTATGATATTCTTAAAATTGTCACAAATATACTGTATCGCGAGGGATGATTGTGAAAAAAAGCATAGCCATCGTCGCAAGTTCCGTATTATTGCTTCTTGTTACCGCTTGCAGCAGCGGGAATGCGACGGAGTCCGGCGGGTCTGCTGCCGAAAGTAATCTCAAACCGGAAGCCGAATTGGTTATCGAAGCCAGCAATTATCAATTTGATCAAACCGAATACCATTTAAAGAAAGATGTTCCGGTTAAAATCGTCTTTAAGAATGCCTCAGGCAATCATGGTGTCCTCATTCCGGGCCTGAAGGTGCAGCTCGACCGCAAGAACGACTCCGCCGTGATCGTCCCCACCGAAACGGGCGAATTCGAAATGTCCTGCTCCGTGATGTGCGGCTCCGGCCACAGCGGCATGATTTCTAAAATTATCGTCGAATAAGCGAATCACTCAAGCAACAAGAGCCCTCGGCGCCTGCCGGGGGCTCTTGTGCATGAAGCGATCCTTGAACCATGTTTACGATGGATCCTGTTCAAGCAATTCAATCCATTCGTTATATTCCGATTGGAGCTTCGCATAATCGTCCTTCAGGCGTCGATATTCCTCGTCCCGCTCAGCCTGCTGCTCCTGCTCTTTCTCCCGTTCAAGCTGTAGGAGACGGAATTGATGGGAAATCAGCTCATAGCTGTCCGTGACCTCCTGCAGTTGCTCCGCTAATCGGCGTTTATCTTCCTCGATGGCCTCAACATCGCCGGCCATCGTCATTACTCGTTCGCTGCCGGCCGCGCTTTCCTGTTGCCATTCTTCCAGCTGCCGCTGCAGCTCGGCCTCCTTCTCCCGCCAGGAGCTGAGCTCGCGTTCGGCTGAAGCCCACTGCTTCCGCCACTCCTGTTCCCGCTTCTCCGCTGCCTCGCGGTAGCGATCCAGCTCGGCTTCCAACTCAGCAACCGTCTTGCGACCGTCTTCGAGCTCCTGCAATCGCAGATTCAACTCGTCCCGTTCTTGCTCCAGCTGCCACTTCTCTTCTCCGGCGGTCTCTACCGCAAGACGGGCTTGTTCCCGCTCATCGGAGGCCCGCTCCAATCGGGAACGCAACGAATCCAGCTCAGCGGCCAATGCGTTGGCCCGGTCCCGCTCGGCCTGCAGCTCGCCTCTTGCTTCCTCCAGCCGGCTTGCTTCGGCTGCCTGCTGCTCGGCGAGCCGTTCGCTCTTGTCGGCGGCCTCGAGCAAGCTGATTTCCACGCGGCTTAATTCCTCGTTGCGTTTCTCGGCCAGCTTCTGCCACGACTTCTCGTTCTGCTGCGCCGCAGATACCTCGGTCCGGAGCTTGTCCTCCCGCTCCTTGGCTTCCTGCAGCTTCTGCTGCAGCTGCTTCGTCTCCGCTTCCGCGGTCTGGAGCGAACCCTGAAGCTGCTTCGTCTGCTCCTGAAGTTTGCCGCTTTGCTGCAGCGCCCGCTGCTCGGCCGCCTTGGCGTCTTGCTCCCGCCGCTGCAACTCGCTCACCTGCTTCTGCAGCTTAGCGGCTTCCTCCTTCTCCTTCGCTGTCTGTTGCTCGACCTGGCGCAGTTTGGTCTGGAGCTGCGAGTTGCTGCCACGCTGCTCCGTCAATTGGCGCTCCAGCTCCTGCAACCGGGTACGCAGCTTGCGGGATTCTTCCTCCTGCCCCAGCAAAGAGGCTTCCAGCTTTTCCGTTTGTCCAGCAAGCTCGCGTTTTTCGTTCTTTAGCTGTTGCTGTTCCTCCTGTAATGCCTTATACATGTTTTCCTGTTTCGCATGTAAATCCTGCAGGACGGAATTTTCCTGAAGCAGCACCGTTTTTTCCTGTTTGGCGTTCTGCAAATCGTTCTGCAGCTGGTCCACCCGGATCGCTTCCTCGGCCATGCGCACGGCCGCCAGTACGGCTAGCCGCGGCGTGTCCAAATGGGGGTAGGCCTGGGAGATGCTGCGCATATGTTCATCCACGCGGCGCGCCACCTGTTTCATATACTCCGAGCTGCTGCCGACGATTTTATAGGAAGTTCCGTAGATTTCCACGTTTACGCTAATTCGGCCTTGGTTATTCAACGCTATGTGCCTCCTTCGGTCCTGTGTGTCGTCTCTAAGATGCTGAAAATTACACGAAAGTCACATCGAATCGGTCGTCTTTCAAATGATTCGATGTGACTTCGCGTAATTCCTGCTATTTTCTAAGCTCAGCCGCAAAAGTTTGCGACAATCCATCGACCACCCGGTCGTGAACCGCAGCCACTTCTTCGTCCGTCAGCGTCCGTTCCATGTGACGATACACGAGCGATAAAGCCACGCTCTTCTTTCCTTCGCCTAATTTGGATCCGGTAAACACATCGAATACCTCCACCGACTCCAGCAGCTCGCCCGCCGTTTCGCGGATCACCCCGATCAACGAGCCCGATTCCACTTCAGAGCCGACGACGACGGCGATGTCGCGCTGCATTGCCGGATAGCGCGGCAGTTCTTGGTAGACGTAAGCTTCACCGGCGTAACGATACAGCGGTTCAAGCCGGAGCTCGGCAACATAGGTATCATCGAGATCCATCTCACGCTGCAGCTCCGGATGAAGCTGACCCAGCGTCCCGATAAGCTCCTTCCCGGCTGTCCCGTTCAAGAAGACCGAAGCCGATCGACCCGGATGGTAGCCTTGCGGCCGATCCGCTTCAAACGAAACTCGATCAGCTAAGCCGAGGTATTGGAGCAGGCTCTCCAGCGTGCCTTTGAGGTCAAAGAAATCGACTTTCTCCGCCGGTGCATTCCAGCGTTTCTCCGCCCGATCGCCTGTCAGCAGCAAAGAAAGCACAGGCAGCTCGCTTGGCTGTTGGGTCAGTTTCTCTTCCGAGGTCCGAAAAACACCGCCGATTTCAAACAACGCCAGATTGTCCTGCTTGCGGTTGCGATTGTAAACAGCGATGTCGATCATCCCCGGAAGGAGGCTGCCGCGCAGCACGCTGCGGTCCTCGCTCATCGGCATGGCCAATCGGATTTCCCGATCCCCTTCACCTAGTTGCGGGAAGCTCGCGCTCGCACCTTCACGGATGAAGGAGTAGCCCATCACTTCCTGCCATCCGCCATGTCCGAGCAGACCGCGAATGGTACGGCGCAACGCCTGCGGCTTCGTATAGCCGCCGACCGTTGTGACTCCTTCGATCATCGTCGTCGGAATGTTGTCGTAGCCGTACAGCCGAGCCACCTCTTCGATCAAATCAACGTCGCGCGTAATATCGCCGCGGCGTGTCGGCACGCGAACCTCGATCACCTCTTCGGAGCCTGCGCTTTCGAAGCGAAGTCGGGTCAAAATGGCTTTGGCTTCCAGCGAGGAGATGCTCGTGCCCAGGTAATCGTTCAGCTTTGCAAGGGATAGGGCGATGACCTTCTCTTCTGGCTCGCGATGAACGACTTCCACGATCCCTTGGGCCACATGGCCTCCGGCATGGGCAGCCATCAGCGCAGCCGCACGATCCAGTGCCGGGAGAACGGCCGCCGGATCCACCTCTTTCTCGAATCGCTGCGAAGCCTCCGAGCGAAGCCCCAATATCCGCGATGTTCTGCGGACGCTCCCACCGGCGAATTTCGCCGATTCCAGCACGATATTGACCGTTTGATCCGTCACTTCCGTATCCAGTCCGCCCATCACGCCGGCCAAAGCAACCGGACGATCCTCACCGTCTACGATCAACAAGGCGCCTGCTTCCAACTCGCGCTCCTGGCCGTCCAGCGTCACCAGCTTCTCGCCGGCTTTAGCCTGGCGCACACCGAGCGTACCGCCCGCAATCTTGTCGGCATCAAACGCGTGCAGCGGTTGCCCATACTCGAGCATCACGTAGTTCGTGATGTCGACGATGTTGCTGATCGGACGAATCCCCGCCGCCATCAGCCGATTTTGCATCCAAAGCGGCGAAGGGCCGATCTTCACGCCAGCGATGTAGCGCACCGCATAACGACTGCACAGTTCAGGCGCGTCAATCTTCACTTGAATCCGCTCCTTGGCCGATTCGCCTGAGCCAGCAAGCTCCGGCTGCGGCAGCTTCACGTCGCGGCTCAAAATCGCCCCAACTTCATAAGCGGCCCCGAGCATGCTCAAGCAGTCGGAACGGTTCGGCGTGAGGTCAAAATCCAGCACCTTGTCGTCCAAACCCAGCAGGCCAGCGATCGGTGCGCCGATCTCCGCGTCCTCGGGCAACACGAGAATGCCCTCCTGCTGTTCCTTCGGCAACAGCTTGTCGTTCATACCAAGCTCCTTGGCCGAACAGATCATGCCTTGCGACAAAACACCGCGCAGCTTGGCTTTCTTGATTTCCAGCCCGCCCGGCAGCTTCGCGCCAACCAGCGCTACGGGGACCTTCTGGCCAGCGGCTACGTTCTTCGCGCCGCAAACGATTTGCAGCTCTTCCTCCTGCCCGGCGTCGACAAGGCAAATGTTCAGCTTGTCGGCATCGGGATGCTTCTCTTTGCTCTTCACAAAACCAACCACGACATTGGTGACGCCTTGATTGCGGTTCTCGATCGAATCGATTTCGATCCCGGAACGGGTGATTTGCTCGGCCAGCTCTTCAATGTTAACCCCGTCCAGGGAAATATAGTCGGACAACCATTCGGTTGATACTTTCATTGTCAGTTCCCTTCCCTCTTTACGATAAATTAAACTCTGGCAAACTGCTGCAGGAAACGCAGATCGTTATTGTAGAAGTAGCGGATATCGTCGACGCCGTACTTCAGCATGGCGATCCGTTCCACGCCCATCCCAAACGCGAAGCCGCTGTATTCCTCGGGATCGTAGCCGCTCATCTCCAGCACGCGCGGATGCACCATCCCGCTGCCGAGAATCTCCAGCCAGCCGGACTGTTTGCACACCCGGCAGCCGTCGCCGCCGCATTTCATGCATGTCACGTCAACCTCGACGCTTGGCTCGGTGAACGGGAAGAAGCTTGGACGCAGTCGGATTTGCGTGTTTGGTCCGAACATTTTGCGTGTGAACTCCAATAAGGTACCCTTCAGGTCGCTCATCCGGATTCTTTTCCCAACAACCAGCCCTTCGATTTGATGGAACTGGAACGAGTGGGTCGCATCGTCGTCGTCCCGCCGGAATACGCGTCCCGGGCAAATAATCTTGACCGGCACCTCGCCTTGCATCGCTTCCATCGTCCGTACCTGCACCGGTGACGTTTGCGTGCGCATCAACAGCTCCTCTGTTAGGTAAAAAGAGTCCTGCATATCGCGGGCCGGATGGTCCTTCGGCAAATTCAGCGCTTCGAAATTGTGGTAGTCGGTTTCCACCTCGGGACCTTCCGCAATCCGATAACCCATGCCGATGAAAATATCCTCGATCTCCTGGATCACCTGGTTGAGTGGATGAATGCTCCCTTGCTTGAGCGGACGGCCGGGCAGCGTTACGTCCACTTTCTCGGCAGCCAGCCGCGCTTCGGTCTCTTGACGCTGGAAGAAGGACTGCTTCTCTTCGATCACCGCTTCGATGGCGCCTCTTACCTCATTACCTACTTGGCCGATCACCGGACGCTCCTCCGCGCTTAAAGTTCCCATCCCGCGCAGAATTTCGGTCAACGCACCCTTTTTGCCCAAATATTTGACCCGCAGGTCGTTCAAATGCCCAGCGTCCGTTGTTCCCGCCAGCTCTTTGAGCGCCTCTGCTTTAAGTGCTTCAAGACGTTCTTTCATGAATAGCTCCTCCTAAACGTTTTGTAGTACGAGTTCAAAAAGTCAAGTTTTCAGCACCGAGAAGGTTGGATGAAGCTAGGGTCTGAGGAGCGGAGCGTACGATTTGGGTACGTGAGCACCGGAAGGCCCGGCTGAATTCAAGATTCGACGTCGAATCCGCTTCTTGACCTGCTTCGTGATCAAAAGATGACTTTTTGAACAACCTCTATAAGACAAAATAAAAAGGCCTCTTCTCCCGTAAGGGACGAAAAGACCGTGGTACCACCCTTGTTAGCGCGCCGCATAACCTTCCTCAGCTTCAAGGCACATAGATTGTACGCCGCTCTCACTTGAACGAAATAACGGCTCGTAACCGGTATCCCCTAATGTGCCGACCAGCCCGATAAACCTTGCGGCGTTACCGTTTGCAGCGACAGTTCAAGGAACTGCTCCGAAGCGAACTTCAGCAGCACCGTCTCCCTAGCGACGCTCTCAATCTTTGGCGTCCCTTCCCTGTTGGTCGGTTCTCTGCTTACTCTTCTTCATCAACGCATTTCATGTCATAATTATCTGCTATTATATGCTAAACCGGCTGCCGTTGGCAAGCTGCCGTGAAATTATGGTATCTTAAAGAGGTTATTTGGATCATCAACCTAAACGCCAAGGAGGAACACACCTATGAACGGCAACGAACGAAAGAACATCGCGCCTGGACTCACCGTGGACATCGTATTAAAAAAAGATCAGCCCACCGGCAAGCTGACCCGCGGCGTGGTCAAGGATATCCTGACCAATTCCGCTACCCATCCGCATGGCATCAAGGTCCGGTTGCAGGACGGTCAGGTGGGCCGGGTGAAAACCATCCTCCCGGGCCAAACTGAATAGGCAAGGCGGCGATAAAGCTATAGCCGCTTTACCGGATGCCTCAGCACGGTTTTCAGCTTCTCCGGCGCGGTTTTGCGCGGGTCCGACAAATAGATTTCGTGATGTTTGCGAAGGTCATTGAAATTCTCGGTTAAACCATTCGCCTCAAGAAACGAAGTCATCCGGGCCACCGATTCCGGTTCGGTCTTAAAAGGGCCGATATGCATCATTTGGACGCAAAGCCCCTCCTCGAAGACGGCTAATCTTACGTCATTCAAATCGAGCTCGGGTTTCTTCTTTGCCGTCCGTTCCTTCACCCGGTCCAGCAGTTCCTCAGTAACAAAATCGGGCTGCCGGATCATCGAGGTCCAAACCCACTTGTCCCGATTCGGATCAAACCCGACCTCTTCCGAATCCCATAATCCCTCCAGCGGAGGAACGACATATTCGAAGTATCCGGTCGGCTTGTCTTCTCCCATTTTGCTCATTTTGATTCCATACGATAAGGTGTATAACTTCTGCACAGCCAATGGATAGCTCTCTCCATCGGGATCACCTTTACCGTCCACCATGAGGAACCGCATCGGCGGCACCTCAACCAAAACCGGATCTGTCCCCGGTAGATACAGGTCCTTGTATTTCTTTTTGAAATCCAGCTTATCTACCATGATCCCACGCTCCATCCTAGTCTTGCTTCCAGCGCTTCAGCGTCGGGAACCAAGCCAACATCGTCTCCTTAGCCTTGGCTTTATCCGCAAACATGCCGGAATCCCCGCCATACTTCAAGCATTGCTCTATCATTTCCTCCATCGTGACCTCGCTCGTAAACTGTCCACCGTCATAGCAATAAACGCAATACTCCTGATGTTTGCTGCCATCCCCGTTTGTTCCCAGCAATTCTTCGTTCGAGAGCGGCATCCCGCAGCTTTGGCAGAACGTTTCGTTCCCCATCTGATTCATATTCATAATCAATCCCTCCTTCTTAAGATGCCCTCATTGTAGCAAGGTGAATTTGACATCTGTCTGTCATATTAAGAAGGATCGGAATACATTTCGGCTATTTTCTTTGCTTTGCTTCCTAAAATATCCCGGATATGTGACGGTGAGAGGACTTTAACGTCCTCGCCAAAAGACAGCAGATAGCCATATACCCAATCATCCTCCGGGTAGCTGGCCGTAACGAGGTAATGGCCGTCCTCCTGCTTGCGAATGCGGGTCCGCTCAAACTCATCAAAGATTCTGTATGCTAGATGCGGCGGAAACAAGAGCTCAAGGTCGACATAGGTGAAATGATCGTCCGACGCGGCGATATCCACAGGCATTAGTTGAATATCCCGCCGGAGTTCATACAACCTATCGGTGGTCTCAAGCTCCTCAATCCGGCTGATTTTAAACGTGCGTAATTCCCGGCTCTGCAGGCAATAGCACTGCAAATACCACGAGCGGTTCTTAAACTGCAGCTTCATCGGCTCGACTTGCCGCTCCGTCCGCTTGCCGTAAGAGCTATAGTAAACGAATTTCACAACCCTCTGCTCCAGAATGGCCGTCTTCAACTGTCCAAATTTGCTGCGCTCCACCTCCCCACTGTTCCAGCCGGAGAAATCGACGTCGATCCAATGGACCTCGTCCTTTCGAAAAAGAGTGCTCAATTTGGACAACACCTGGCTCGTTTGCAGGGCGTTCGTCGCTTCCAGGCTCTGCAGACCAAACAGGATTTCCTTCTGTTCGTCTTCGGACAGCAGCGATTTATTTAGCACAAAGTCGGGCAGCAAGCCGATTCCTCCGCCTTTTCCTTTGCTGGCGTATACCGGGATGCCCGCACCGCTTAACGTATCGATGTCGCGGTAGATCGTACGGGTGGATACTTCGAACCGCTGCGCCAGTTCGGCGGCGGTCATCGTTTTGCGCTCCAGCAACAAATATACGATCTGGAACAGCCGGTTCATCTGCACGTGTACCCTCTCCTTTGAAATCAGTATACCCGAGAAATGAGACATATCAATGTCATATTAACAAAAAGAAGAGCTCTCAAGGAGAGCCCTTCTGATTGGTTACTGTTCGTTACGCCGTGCGTTTTACGTTCAGCGGTTGTTTAGGCGCCGGGGTTTGCGTACCGGCAT
>RCUU01000067.1_pt1 | contig 59034 bp, 40 predicted proteins | sample 2166211 | NCBI WGS metagenome assembly RCUU01 (sample SAMN09932620, study PRJNA488358) | compost metagenome | feature: garden; material: soil; isolation source: compost soil in phenylacetic acid-enriched culture | place: Germany: Experimental Botanical Garden Goettingen | collected 2016-01-27
GATGGCCCCCAGCTATTTATCGCGAAAGAATGCTGTCACAAGCAGCTTAGTAACGGGATTTCTGTATGAGGGTGTTTTCAAACTGCACTTTTTTTGACAACTCCAGAGATCGATGGAAAGGTAGTGATTACAATTTCATGTTCTGCCACCCTGACGGAAAAGCCTTTCATCACGAGAGGCCTTACTTATGGTTTCGTGCATTTCTCAAGAAACACAGTCTACGATACATTAAGTTCCATACACTACGTCATACTAGCGCTACATTACTCATAAATCAAGGTGTTCATGCCAAAATCATTTCTGAACGACTCGGTCATGGCAATATACAGGTCACCATGAACACCTATGGATTTGCTCTTCGAACCGCTGATAAGGCCGCAGCTGACAAATTTGAATCTATTTTAAGACCTAAAAACCCAAAAACATAAGTATCTCTGTTTACAGGCAATAGTTATCAGCATATTATTTAATGCCTGTATCAAAAGTACACTTCATTCAAATGGTGCTGTATAATTAACTATATAGGCTTGAGTGGATATTTTTCTTAAGGATGTGATTATATTGCAATGGCAAGAAGTTCGCACAATATATCCAGATCAATATGTCTTAATAGAAATTCTTGATTCTCATACTAAAGATAATATGCAGTACGTTAACGAGGTTGCTCTTGTCCGAGCTATTCAAGACCCCTCCGAGGCGACTAAAGAGCTTCTGAAGTGCAAGGACAACAATATCGTCTACCACACAGGCCAAGAAAAAATCGCTATCGAACTGAGAAATTCTCCTCTCTATAGGAGCCGTTAACATGCAAATTAAATATGTTGATAGTCTTCTGCAAACATCTATGACAATACGTTATAAAGATCGCTCTCTGACAATTGATCGTTTGGTCATTGATACCGGAGCAGCACATTCTCTTCTTTCATCCGATATAGTGGAGCAAGTTGGAATTCACTTTGAGAATGGAGATAGACTTGTGCGGAGCTTTGGAATCGGAGGAGACGAATATTCATTCCGCAAGCAGATCGATCAAGTCCAGCTAGGCGATTTCATTATGGATAATCCCTATATTGATTTTGGCGTTTTTCACGAGAATATTGATCATATTAACGGACTTATTGGCCTCGATATTCTAAAGCAAGGCAATATGATTATTAACCTGTATCAGATGGAAATGCATCCGGCAATCCTCTGTCAAGAATAAAACGAGGACGCGATTCGCTCGCGTCCCCATTTCGTCCCCAACTCCCATTCACACTCACTCAAAACCCTTATAAATCAAGGAACAAACAACTTCCACATGCACCGTATGCGGGAGCATGTCCATGTCTGTTCTAATCTGTTGCATTACGGTCAATCCTTGTTCTGACACGTTTTTTTCGGAATGAAGTCCGTTCATGTGGTTCGTTTTGGTTGGGATATGCTGATGTTTTACATCAATTTTACATCAACTCCCCCACCTGATATTCACATCAGGTAGATGTTATCGGTAATCGTCTAGCCACAGATATACAGGCTTACTAGAATAGTTGGTTGTTGCAATGGTAAGTTAAAACGATTAACCAACATACAGACAAGCACAAGTCAACTATCTTGAGGGACATCTTCTTTGGTAATTAACATCAACGATTCTTTAGCAATATGCCCCGTCAACTTCGACAACCGCTTTGACTGATTCAGCGTTATATCATCAAACAAATTCCGAACAAGACGACCATTTGAGAAGTGGTCCTCTTTTTCATTTAATTTCTTTTGCAACAAATCGCGTATTTTATCAATAGCTTGCTCTTCGGCAAAATAGTCATTCTGACTGCAAATGTAATTGAATATTCGAACAAGCTCATCAAGGGAATAATCACAAAATGAAACAAAAGTATTGAACCTTGATTTTAATCCTGGGTTGGATTCAAAGAACTGCTCCATTAAATTGGTATACCCAGCTACGATGACAACCAAGTCACTGCGATAATCTTCGAGAGCCTTTGTTAACTCGGTGAGACTTTCTCTCCCATAACTATCGCTATGATCATTCTCTGTTATGCTATACGCTTCATCAATAAACAGGACTCCGCCTTTCGCACGATTAATGAGTCTCTTAACCTTGATTGCTGTTTGCCCTTGATACTCAGCAATTAAATCAGTTCTGCTCGCTTCAATAAAATGTCCTTTACTTAGTAACCCGATTGCTTTATACATCCTCCCAACAATACGTGCTACTGTAGTTTTCGCCGTGCCGGGGTTTCCTAGAAATGCCATATGTAAAGTTTTATCGGACTTTTTCAATCCATTTTCCTCTCGTAAATATTGTATTTGATTATAGTCGATCAAATCACGGACTTGCTGCTTCACATTGTCGAGACCAACCAGTTCGTCCAATTGGTTGAGTAACTCGTCTAGTGAAACATTCGATGACTCTTTTAAGTATTGGAAGAGTTCATCGACCTTTAATGCTCCTATATATTTGTATAATAACTCAACCACTTTTTCTTGCTTTTGCTCCATCTTAGGCAAGGATTGCTTCTTTGTTAAGATACCTAAGTTTTTGATTAATTCTAGAACAGCTCTATCATTTTGTTCATCTGTTATTTCTTGAACTAATTTTTCAAAATCAGATGTCTGCCCTAAGGAAACATCAATCTGCTTAGCTTCTTTAATAAGCTGGCGTTTGTAATTCTCTGAAATCATCATAGGACCCCACTTATTATAAAAATCACTAGAACACATGTTATAACAATACTAGCTAATGAAATAACCTTAGTAGTCTTCAATTCTTTTGATAAGCTTCCTATCAAAAGACTAAGCTCTTTAATCTGATTTTTGGCCCCTGACAATTCAGTTTTAAGATAATCAGACACACTTTTTTCTTGTTGCTCGATTCCAACCTTGAGTTCCTTAATAGCATTTTCAAAGTTTATCTTATTTCTTGTGATTTCGTTAGTAGTAGAATCGAGTTTTGCATCAAAATTACAATTGTTTGCTTCGATTTTAGATATACTATCGTTTTGATTTGAAATCAGTTGGTTCACAGATTGAAATTGCTTAACTTGAATTTCTCTTAGGTCATTCAAATTTACTTGAAAAACTGACTGTGAAGATATCAATGTTTTCATTCCATCAGACAGGTCATTTACTCTAAATTGCATCTTAGAAAAGGCATCAAAGATTTCATCCACATCCGTCAAGTGTTCAATCTTCTCAATCTTTTCTTTAAAGTTTTTCAGAACCTGAATGACTTGCTTTTGTTGATCGATGATTTGTTTGATCTCATTTTGATTTTCTTGAACACCTTCTATTCCTTTTAATGCTTTTGCATTAGCTTCTTCGGCTGCTTTTATTGAGATTAAAATACCCTGAATGTACTCTTTATCTAGTGCGGAAAATGTATCATAAATAGTACTAAATTCTTTAATTGTTCTAACAAGGATTTGATTCTGCTTAATCATTTTCCCCTGAATACTTTGAGTAAGCGTATTAAAATCACTACCAGTTACCTTATAATCAAACCACCCAAAAGGCCCTTTCGAATCGGGAACACTAGGTAAGCTTTCCTCACTAGGTAAATTCCTACTGAAGGCCTTTAATTTATTTTTCTTTTCATTGAAAACACTAGATCTGGTAGTCATCATTTCTACCTGGTTATTACTTTGATTATTCTTTCTATCGGTTTTAATTGACACTTCTGATCACCTCAAAGTAAATCTTCTAAATCATTTTGCATTTGATCTAAAACGCTCTGATTCTCACTGACATTGTTTGTATTTTTATTATTATCAACATTATCTTCACTCATTATGTTTTGAAGCGATTTTCTCATAACGTCCTTAGCTATTGCATGATTCTCTGAAATATCGCTCATAACATTTTCTTTCAATGCTATTAGATGATTTTCAACTATAAAAAGTTGATTATGTTGGAGATCCAAAATCTCATTTTTCTTATCAATAATTATTCGGTCACTCTCTCCTTTTAGCTTTTTGCTAATAAATTTATCGATAAGATTTAAAACTATAGCACCAATTAACCCAGACACTAAACTTGATAAAAATAAGCCAATCATATTAGCAAGAGTACCGACTAGTGGTAACTCAATTTGCATACCCGGAACTGTAAGTAAAAATTTTTCGAAAACCTCTCCTAAGAAAATCGCACCGCCACCAACTAATCCAACTGTTATTAGTTTTCCAACTTGTGCTACCTTTACGGTAAATGGTTTGTCCTTATTCCTCTTATCTCGAAGATAATTAACTGCATCAATAAGAGACGATACCCCTTGCTTAATAAAACTTGCCATTTTCTTAAAAATACTTACTATAGGACCGAAGATTTCAGATATTATTGTACCAATGAACGTTGATGCTCCCGTTTGAACAACACTAAGCATTTTGGAAAAAAAGGATTTTATTGATTCCTTCATTTCAGATAAAAATCCTTTAAAAGACTTAGATTTTTCCTTTAAAAAACGGACTAGCCCATGCATTATTTCTTTTAACAAAGAAAAAAGTGCTGAGATGGCCATAGTCTTCAGAGCATCTTTGCCGGCCTTTTTCCCCACTTCTTTGGTTGCATGGACGCCAATCTCTTTATTAATTGCTTGTCTTGCTTCTTTATCAGATTGCATCATAATATCGTCATCAGCAGCAAGCTTATCTTTCAAGCGTTTGTTATTTTTTTCTTTTAGTGAACGTTTTTCAGCATCTGACAAATTCGATTCGTCAATCTTTTTATTTACCCTTTCATTTTGTTCAATAAGTGATTTCTCCCTGATTTCACGGGTTTCCACATACTCTTTGTTACTCTTTGCACCTTTACTTTTATTCAATGATTCATTTGTCGGCCTTAGATTTTCTTCTTTGTTGGCAAGGTCAACTATATCTAAATCCGCTTGTTTTCTTCGTTGATTCTCAAATAACTCTTTTCTTGAAATAACATGATCTAAGTTGGCTTTATCTGTAGGTTTTAACTGTTTCCCTGTGTATTCATCCTTTAGATTTCCAGTTTGTTGCCGTTCCTTCATTGCTTTATTGGCATCTTTGTATCTTTGATCTTTCATAATCGAATTGGCAATATCCTTGTATTTCTCAGGGTGCTCTAGATCATATTTTTGAATCAAAGTCTCTTTCGTCATGTCGAGACCAATTTGATTCCCGAACTGTTTCCAAACTTCATCAACAACTATTTTCCCTAAAGAATCAGGATCCGATATAGACTTCCTATCCGATTCCAGTAGTTCCAACTCAGCAAAGCTTTCTTCCAACTGTTTTGACAAGAAACCTTCCACTTCTTCAAAATCAAAGTCAGATTCACAATTATCATCTTCAATACTTTGATTTGCATTGTTGTTAGCCATCGATTCAAATGCTCCTTCCAAATAAACGCTATCATATCTAAGTCAATAGCCACTATTAGGTGGTCTCTGTATTGCAGTTCTTAAAGTGCGAAGTTCTTCTAAGATTCAAGTGCTATTATTATTTCGTCATTTATTGCACAACTTCCTTTGTATCTCGTTTTACAACTATGGAAGACAGGAGTCGGTTTGCGGAATATAGTTACCCTGCGCCACCGTCAACATCCTGTCAGCGAGTATATGTTTCGCATGGCAGAAACCTCCATCGCGAGATGCGGAGGAGGTTGAGACGAGTCCCGTCCATTTGCGAGGTGAGAAAACAGACCGTCACAGACGGCTGGAAATGATTAGATTGATATTTTCATCACCTTACCAATTACAACAGTATTGCTTTCAAAGCATCACTCATCATCTTCTGGCGTTTTTCCATAAACTCCTCGAAGTTAGATAATTCATATGAAGTCTCACTTGGAAGGTACTTTGCATTATCGTTATTTTCAGGAACCTTTAGCCAATCCACCAATCTTGTCGCATTTTTACTTTCATTTTCACGACCTTCCAATAGTTGAAGGTTTGCTAATGTATTTCTTCTACGACGCCATTCATCTTTTCTATCGACATCTATTACCGAGCCGTCCGGCAAAACCAAGCCCGTAATCTTTTTCTCTTCAAAACTTGTATGAGGATGCATATGATCTTGATGAAAACCCTTCTGGCTGTATTTCAAACTTGGATACAGCAATGACAACAACATAAACGTGTATGCACCGATTTCATACGTATCAAACAATGTATCTATTTCCTCAGATGTATAACGCAATGTCCTTTCACCAGTAAAACGCACATTGAGAAGATTACTTATCTTGAAAGCTTCCGAAGGTGCAGTCTTTAAGACCTCTCGAATACTTGTAAGTGCTGAATTTGTCGCGGCGCCAAAAATCTGTCTTACCTGAGCAATAACAATATACTTTCTTAATTCTGATTTGCTTTCAGCATCAAAGATACCACCTTTAAAACGATAATAGACCATTGGCGATACTGCAACATAAGATATTATATTTTCCGAATTGAATCCAAACTCATTTAGTAAGTCAATTGTGTCCTTAATAGCTTTACGAATAGCACCCCAATTATCCTTTATCTTTAGTACACTATCTTTCTTAAAGGTTTCAACCTTTAGTGTTACTGACATATCGAGAACATAAAGACATGTGCGCATTATAAAGTCATTGGAGAATTTATATCCTTCACCGATTTTATTGATTTCTGCAAGTAGTTTATCTATTTCATCCCTTGCCTTATCCCAGTGTGAAACAATAGTGGAGAATAACAAGTCGCTCTTTGATAAGATTATTCCGCCCGAATTAACACGGACAAAAATATCAAGAACGCTGTCGATAGAATCAGCTTCAACTTCAAAATAATTTATTATTTCTTCACCGACAAGCCTGGTATGTAGCAGTGATGCATTTTTCATTGCAACTTTATCGGTAGCCCAACCATTAGGAATAATCAATTCCGTTACAAGTTCATCTTGCGAGTATTTCAATATATCCTTCACCAAATACCACAGCTTATTATCCTTTTGCTTTTGTGCATCCTCTGTTCTAAGGAACTTAAACTCATATGAAATATCCTCATCGTCTGTTCTTTGACTATGAAGATTAAAATAAAGTTCCTTTTTAGGGAATGCATCATCGTTCTTCCACCTCTTATTTGATAACTTACGGCTAATACTTCCTTGAAGGGCAATATACAAAGAAGTCAATCTTTGCTGTCCATCCAAGACTGCCCATATCTTTTCTTCTTCGCTACCTATAGGGAAGGGTTGCGGAGCTGCAGGATTCTTATATAGATCACGTTCATGAAAATTCTTAATAAACTCATACATCGAGTAATCTTTTTTATTTACAATGGTTTTCTTTACTTTCCAAAAAAGAAATGTTCCTATCGGATATCCGAGCATTATTGAATCCATCAATCGAGTAATCTGCTCATCGTCCCATACATATTTTCTCTGGATTGCCGGAAGATAAATCCTACGACTGTTTATATCCTCAATTACTGCTCTTATATTCTTCTTTTCGTATGCCATGTTTATCTTCCTCACTCATTATTTTTTTTATCTGCCCCCACCATCCGGCAGGGTAAAGGACTGTATTTTCTCAAATAGGCAATGGCGAAAAGATACGCAGGCTTGATGATCATTGATCTCTATTTATTATTGCATTAAATCCAGCAAGGACTTAGACTTCTCTCGTGCTGTCTGATGAACTCGCGAAGAGTTTGCGATCACCTTTAACGCCTCAACTTGGAGCCCATTTTCCGCTATCCTTCTGGCTGCCTGAACACACATTTTGATTCCAGCTTCGTCCTTTCCAACTTGCCTCATTTGTTCATGGACTATTCGTTCATCGAACCCAGGTTTGTTCCAGAACTCAAAGTATGTTACATATACACTTTTTCCGCACATTTTCAAATAAAAATCCAAATCCTTTGCCATTTCGCATCTCCTTTCGTCATACTATTGTTTATGGCTTGCACTTGCCGCATTTCTTAAATGGGTATTCCGGATAATTAGTCTTGGACCATGTCGACGCCTCATCCATGAGGGAGAAATCATTCCAACCACCATCGTCCCTCATTTCTCGAATTCCTTTAAGGCTCGTTTCTTCTTGTAGAACATGTCCGCACGTGGATTTATGGGCTGTACATAATTTGTCAGGGATATGAACGTTTACCCAAATCAATATTTTACCCTCCAGATAAAATCATAATTTTAATCGGTAAATCGCTTTGTTCTCCAAACCGCGAATAACCGGTGTCCATTCTTCACTATCCGCGGTTGTTTGAAGCATGTCCTCTACCATCTGCAGCTTAGCATCCATCGCATCGATATAGTGAAGGGCCACTGCTTCCGGTAATTGCGGTTGAACAGGGCTTCCCCATTCACCCAAATTATGATAAGACAGAATCAAATGTTGTAGTGCCATGATGGCATTCGACTCTAAATCGAGCCCAAGTTTGATTGCAGCTTCTGTAATCCAATTGGTAGCCATACTGATATGTCCGATCAATTTGCCTTGATTACTGTAATCAACTACCATACCATACTCCGAAATCATTTCCACTGGTTTTGCGATATCATGCAAGATGATGCCCGCCTTAATCAAATCCGAGTTAAGAAACGGCCGTTGCTGACTAATAAATTCGCCTAGTTCAAGCATTCGAACTATATGGTAAGCTAAGCCAGCGTAATAAGCATGATGATAAGATTTGGCCGCGGGTGCAGAATGCAGTGTATCTTTCACTTTCTCAAAACATAAAGCTACAATCGATTTAATATCATTATGAGTTAGACTATTTATGGCATTTTCAATGATTGGGATTAGTTCGTCAGCACCTACATGGCGACACGGATAGAATCCGTTACGGATACCCCGTCTTGTTTCGTTGTTTTTCGGATTCGTATTACTTTTACTTGCAGTTTTTCACGGTATACTTGAACCACACCCTGCACTTTAACAAGACACATCGGAAATAATGTTTCAATATCGAGCTTACTTGCTTCCCAATACTTTGCAGAAATATTGCCACTTGAATCAGCAAGTACTATATCTAAGAAATCTTTAGGAATCGAACTATTTGTCTACTTTGCTTCTATTTCTTTTATCAAGTAATACCCGACAAATTCATCCCCGTCTTTAAAATCTTTTATTAAAAAAACACGATCTCACCTCTACATTATGGTATGAACTATCGGCTCTACAACTCCTGAATCGCGTAATGCATGATAAAAATCCATAATAATTTTCCTATCTTGATCATCACGGAATAATCCAATCGGTCGTACTTTACTGAAAGTAAAATGAAGATTGTTTTTAGCCCTTGAGAGAGCTACAAAAAAAGTTGCTGTATGCTCTTCCCTCTGATCTGCAAATTTATAAAAAGCCGCATCCTCTAGTCCCAAAAAAATTATTGTCTTATACTCTAATCCCTTACTCTTATGAATTGTCATAATAGGAACTGTATTTTTTCCAAGCAAATTATCGATTGCAATGTCCAAACTGCCCGCTCTTATGTATTCTTCCCACAAATATTTAGCCAACTGTAAACGTAGCTTTTCGATATAATTTGATCTCATATATTGCGGAAAGTACGCTTTCAGTGCATCAATGGAATAAAAGTCACAAATTTCTTTTAATATATTCCCCAGAACATTTTCGTTATTTATTAACCTCAAATCAGATTTGAGTTTCTTAATAAAATCACTTAATTCTCTCTGTGGCTCGTGAATCTTCGAAGATGTTTCATCCATGTTTTTTAAATCGAGAAATATATTCCTACAATAAGTCCAAGAACCTGCATTTCTTCTGATTGCTATAATCATTGTGTGAATACAAAGGGATATGAAATCTTCTTTAAGGAAGTCCTGATATACCCCTTCGTTTCTCGCCTGTATTCCAATTTTATTAAATTCCGTAATCATTTCGCTGCAGTACACATTTATTTTTTGTTTCACAAGAATACAGATATCATTCGGTTTATGGCTACCATCTGCTAAGTAAGACTGAACAATGCCTCCAATTGCTTGGGCTTCCTGAATATGATTTTCAAACAAATGAAGATAAGCTCGGCCATCAGATGCTTGCCATTTTGGATTTGTTTGGATTGATATGGTTTGCTCATTAAATCTTGAAAAAAACATTTTTTGAATTTCAATGAGTCTTGGTGCTGATCGATGATTCATCACTAACCGATAAGTAGTTGCTCCGAAGTCGGACTGAAAAGTTGGGAAAATCTCTCTCATCGCTCCAGCCCATACCATAATACGTTGTTTTCCATCCCCCACTGCAGTTAATACCGAGTTGGAAATATGAAAGCATGCCTTCACAAATTCATACTGAATATTCGTGGTATCCTGAAACTCATCGAGAAATACATGACTATAAGTCAATTGCAACGCCTTCCTCAATCGAGGATTTGATACTAACAAATACGTTGCCAGCCTAGTGATCATAGCGAACGACAATCTAGCTGTACTAGTCACTTCACCTTTAAGTAAGAGTGACCAAGCAGCCCTTGTTGGATATTTATTATCCAAAGGTAATGGTAAAGAATATCGAACGATTTCCTTTTCCAACAAGTTGTTTATGTCACCTGGCCGCATCCCAACGGGAGGTATAAACCCAGCATGCTCATACGCTGTCCTGATATCGTTTTGGGTTCGGTCCGCAACAGCGATATCATAGACTGAATCAGGTCTGTAATCCTCAGGAATACCTAAATAGAAACGATCCACAAGACTTTTAGCAAATGCATCATATGTCATAGATTGGAATCGCTTTGAAAGTTCTGTACCGCAACGTTTCTCTACCCGTTCAGCAAGGTTCTTCGCAGCATCTCTCTTAAAACTTATTGCAAGAATTTTCCGTGGCACCTTGCAGGTAGATGTCTCAAGCAAATAGCAGGCTCTTTGGGCAAGCAATTCCGTCTTACCTGCTCCAGGCCCAGCAATAATTAAAGCGTTGTCTTCGCTTTTTACAACTTGTAGCGCAGCAGGTTCAAGCATTAGTCCGTCGGAAGGTTCCCATATATTCTTATCAATGATTTTCATCTAATAGCCTTTCCTTATTCACCAGAATTTTTTTGTTTCACACTAGCAATCAGCCGTTTCAATGGTGCCGGCAAGCGCTCCTGGAACAATTCATCAGTGATATTCAGTATCGCCAACCGATGGGTGACCGGTTTTCCCCGTTGTAAAAAGAAGTAATCATACCACACCATCAATTTTTTCTGTTCGATCGTGTAGGTATCACCACTACTCCCACCTTCTTTTAATGCATGCTTAGTCGCATTACTAACTCGTTCGAGATATTCCGGTAATTCTGGTTCATCATTTTCTATCTCTAGTACTCTTCCTACTTTGTCTATTCGTGGCCCTTCATTGACCCTGAGTATCCGTTTATATGCATCCGGGAACGCCTCTAACATCATAAAGTCCAAGTCCAATGGGCTTGAGAAATAAATATCATAGCTTTCTAACCTTTGTAACCAAGACATTTGGTTATCCACATAACTTTCATCCCAAGTATGCATGTCATTCAAATCTTCATCACTAAGGATGCTTCCACCCATTAATGATAATAGTTCGCTCTTATCCACACCGATTTTAATCAATTGCGATAAAGCATATTTAATCCGTCCCCAACCCCCACCATTTCGCTCCTTATCAAGATCCAATAGTGTGACATAGGGGATTTCCAGTTCATTTAGAAGCTTCCAAAAGTGATTGACGTGTCTTCCCCCAAGCGGCACTACAGATACCGAAATACTATCCAAATGATCTTCTGTCTCCAATTCAATAGCTTTAGGGATAACGATTTCTTCACTATCCCCTTCCCCTAAAATAACTAGTCTCGAGAAGTAAATCTCTGGATATGCCCTTACAGCTTCTTTTACATATTTATACGCTTCTTCATTTTCTGCAGATCCCTGTAAACGAGGTAATACGATTTTTTTAACTTTCGTAACAACCTCATCTACCGAAATATTGAAATATCGAATTGATTCAGGTAAAACCCTCTTCACAATTGCTGGCGTATGTGAGGTTAAAATGACTTGGGAATTATTTTTTGAAGCGATTCTATTCAGATTAACGATAATATTGCCCAATAAGTGTGGAGACACATGGTTTTCAGGTTCTTCGATAGCGAGGATTGTTAAGGCCGGAATTTGAATGTTAAATAGTGGCGCGTCCTCATCTTCACTATTTCCCATAGCTTGCTGTTCAATTTCCAGAAACGAATCCACGAGTGACAGATAGAATAAAGACCTAAGCCCATCTCCTAATGAATCAATGGAATATGCTTTTTGCGTTACGGATGGCATAAAATCCACTTCAAACTTTTTTATTAATTGATCCAGGTCTGTGCTATTGAATCTGATGTTTGCTTCCGAGTATCGAGTATCCTTATGGTATTTTTTCCAGTGATCTTTCAATGAATCCCTTACCCTCTCCAATCCAGCCTCTTCAAACAAGGATTCTTCAGCTCGTTTTAATTGATCCTTAATGTTCTCCTTTGTTTCGGTTGACCAGTTAATACTCTTCAATACACGCCAGAGCAATGTTCCAGTCGCATTCCTTAATAACGTGGATGGATTGCGAATTGCTGGAACATAGATGATTTTTATTTGTGAGAGCTCGCTTGGCGGAATCTTCGTAGCTACTTCTTCTGCATCCTCTGATAGAGACACATAGTTGACTTTACTTTCTATGATTCCATCTGGCGTATTGCTTTGCTCCCAAGAAGCTTGTAGCCTAATTCGCAAGAACGGTGGCTCGCCAGTGTTTTCAACAACGAAGTTATCAAAATACGTAGGTATTGCATAATGTGTTTCACCTTCATCGTTCTCAATTTCCGGAAATGAGAAATTCGCCTCGATGTAAAGCTCTCGTCTCTCCAAATCTTCAAGTACTTCGTCTTGTGATACATAAAAATCGGATTTCTCTAACGCTCTATCTGCATTTGTTTCTCCGAACAACTTAGTTAGTGCCTGTAGTGCAGCGCTTTTCCCACTGCTGTTAGCGCCGATAAATGTTGTAATATCTTCGAAATCTATTACCGTTTCCGTTGGTCCATAACTACGAAAGTTGCTTATTCTTAATTTATTGAGCCGCATAACAGCATCTCCTTGTACAGTGCATATTAAGATTATTTTGATGATCTAGGATTTGAGTATCAAATCTTCCTCCGAGTCCAAGTCCACTTCCTCATCAAACTCAGCATTGTAATCATAATCGTCTTCATTACCGGTTAAATATTTCGATAATGAGCTCAGTACACGCATCGTATACGGAAAAATGGTGTGCTTATCATAAGTCAACCCTAATCGTCTTAGATGATCCGCTAGAAGAGCAAGTTCATCCGACTCGTTTTCATTCTCTGCTCCTAACGGAATGTATTCCACAGCCCGTTGTTGGAGCAATAATTTGGATGGCGATGAAAACTTGGTTGCATCGTTAGCGATTCCTTTCCATGCATTTGGTCTTCCGCCCACACCGTAATAAATACCTACAGGGTCCTTAAAAACTCCTAATGCTTTAGTAAACCTGTTCATTTCATCATCGATAATGATTCGATATTGAGGAACGTCATCCGTCGCATTAATGCGAATGAACCTTAACCGTGGCTCATTGGCTAATCGCTCATTAAGATAAGGAACGCGATCGCATTGTATTTTGGTATTGCCAATAGCACCCAACCAACCGTTTCTTAAGGTAGCGTTGATAAGTACAATTACTTGCCCCGAACTTCGTTCTAGTTCACGGTGGATCTCAGCTGTAATAAATGCTTTAAACACTTCGCTGCTTTTATTTTCTCTTCGAGGATTATCAAGAAATTTAGTTTTATCCATTTTCAGTGCCGCTTCTGATAAAGTCATCCACCTATCATTACCTAGCAGTTTAACACTGAGATCCGTGCCGTCTAATCTTGAAATGGCAGGTAAAAATTTATTTCCAGCCTTTATAACAGATATAGATAACAACGTTCCAGGCACATTGATTTTATTGACGTTATCACTAAATAGACCATAATCGTTGAAGAGGTCTAATATAGCATTCAGAATGCGAGATAAATCTCCGGTCTCATCACCTGTTAGTGGGTGAATAAATTGTGAAAGGCGCCCTGTCCTCTTCAATCCTTCACGGATAGCCTTTTTCGGATCGGCTCCATCTCTCCATTTACCCTTTTCTTCGATTTCTACAAGAGCTAATACCGAGTGGTTAGGTTGTTCAGCTTTGGAAAGTTGCTTCACAATTTGATTAATGCGTTTTTCTTGGGCGATCGAGCCATTCTTATATCTATCAATCTCTAGTTCTGATGTAATGCTCTCAGGGTTATAATTGACAAGTTTAACAGTAACCTCTTTATCTGAATTTAGTCTAAAATCGGATTCAGATATCTCATTAAGAATAATTACGTTATCAATTGACTTTTGCGCAGTAGATAGTTCCTTCTTCACTGCATCAAACATCTCTGGAGAACTATAAATCTCGATGGTTAATCGCTCTTCCTTAGGAACAACGATTGGAAAGCGATTGTCATTCATTCCTCTACGAGAAATATCAGGAATAAGTTGAAGTTCTCTTGCACCATAGCCTATCAAGAACCCTTTGACCAAGTTATACAAACCGCTTTTCTCAGAAAGACCGATTCCTGCCTTTACACTATTTCCAGTAAACAGGTTATTGTTCACGACATAAGCCGTAATTTCTCCATTCCCATCGGAATAGAACTTGGGATTCGCAAGCAACGAATCCGACTCGAATGACTCCCCGTTCAGCACGTCCCAATACAATTCGTCCAATGCGCTCTCCCATGCCGTAAATGAAGAGTTGCGGGGACGTCTTTCAAATTTCAATTGGGAAAATGAACGATCTGAGCTCGTTATATATGGATTTTGAACGGATACCAAAACCGAACAGGAATGTCCAGATCTCATGTAACACATGCCATCTTTGATTTGTACATCGCTCAAATACCTTCTTGTCCCCAAGGAAACCGTTAATATGGCTCGATCGGCATCTCCCCCACGAGTCTTCAATGCAAATCGAATGACATAAGAAAATGGATCATGACGATGAGATTTTCGAATCGGATTAGAAATGCATTCGTGCTTATCATTAAAGATAACATGATAGAATTTCAACTCTTCACGTAGCTCATTACCTAGGTCAAGGAACTTTGATTCCTGGCAGAACTTCACTGCTGCCATGCCGGGAACCCACTGGTAGTTATCTACGAATTCGTGAACTTCACCAAACGTAGAAGAAACCCAAACAAGCTCCGAATCTCTTACGTCCTGTGGTAAATCAGGAATCGAATAATCCTTTAAATGCGCTAGCCATCCAAGCGTCAAATGTTTAATATACGATGGATGAATAGCTTTCGTGGAAACCAGCCAAGGCTGGTCATCGAGCAGCACCTTGTTGTTAGAACATACGCTTACGATTTCAGGAAAAATACTTTTTAGTTTCTTTCCAAGAGGTTCTACTTTAAATGAAAGCTTAAAGCGGTCTGTACGCTCCCTATTAAAGAAGTTTCTCCAGTTCTCCGGCATTTTCATAAAATGGATGGTTTCGTTATAAAACAACGTTTCATCAATCTCCAATGCAAACAGTTCCATCTTCTTCATCGCAATATCCCTCCCGAATAATATTATTTATTCCTTCGATAAATGGACCATACAAGCTCACAAACAACGGATCCCTTTTGTGCTTCTGCATAATCGCTGCCCAACTATCCAACATGGACATCCCTTCTGGTTTACCAGCAGGTTTTGAATTAAACTTTGAATCGCAGTAAAATACTCTGGCATTTTTACCGCCGCGTAGCAATCGTCCAATCATTTGCCAAATCGGGATAAACGTATACCAAGCCATAACTTCTCTTTCAGAATCATCTAGAATCGACCAGTAGTCAGGCTTTTTATACATCGATTCGAACTTACCGCTACTAATTTGGCGTAATTTAGAAACAGCTTTCTCGTAATGAATTCCTTGTCCTGTTATTCGTTGTAAATATTGAGGCATGTAGGAGTGGAGCGCTTGAACCAAGTAATTCATGTCATTTGGAATAGGATAAGGGCGAACTAGGAAAAAGACTGATCCAAACAACGACTCTCTGTTTTGATCCAAGATATTGTAACCTCTACCTACAGAGAGAAGCGGTACAATCAATACTTCAGCCTTTTCTTTGCGATAGGACTCAATCATTGTTCTAGGGAATTGATCTGATTCATGACTTCGTTCTCTTGATAGAACTTTATACCGACCTTCCCAGCTCTGATCACTCCGAAAAGCCCTAGCGACTGTGGCAACATCATCATACGAATTCACCACTAAGAGCGCCCTTCGCGGATTTCCTCTACTACTCCAAAAATTCAATTCATAAAGAATGTCAGATTTGAGTTGTTGAACCATCTCATACAAATTGCTGCTTCTAACCTCTTCATTGCCTATTCCCGAAACCTCCAGAAATTTGTCATGGCGAGCGTTAAGTATGGGTTTGAATGTCATTTGTACTTCTGGAGATGTTCGATCTGCTTTGAGCAACCATTTGGACCCCGTGCTCAAGTGATAATGCGCGGATTCGGGTGCATGGCTTGTCCCGGATAGAAAGATAACTGCTGGTCCTTGTTTCTTATCAGAATCTTCATATACACAATGCCAGTCATGCAATAATAATCTGCCAACTCCTGTATACTCGACTAATTTAAATGTCCCTGTTGTTTCCCCATCCTTCAAATCATATTTATACCCAATCATCGTTCCCGTCATGGCCTCTTTCATGAATGCTTGATAATCTTTCTGCATGGTGAATAACGGAGAAAAATCTGCGGTCATTCCTAGCTTGGCTTGAATCATAGTAAAGGAAGTCAGAATGAACTTGATACATTCTTCCGCTCGGCATAAATAAATAAAAAACTCTAATTGAGCATAAAATAAATCTCTGTTTATACGCGGCCGAATTGTTCCTTTAAGCAGTTTTTCTGTAATCTGAGTCAGCATCTTCTGCTTTTCATCGTGATTTTCCTTTTCTACTAACTCATCAACAATGCTAGATAACTTGGAATCTTGATAAGGCTGATTTGCATAATCCAATAAGTATTTACGAATTTTCTTTTGCGATTCTTCATCGAAGGAGAGCTTCTCGCTTAATGAATCGGCTAACGCTGCCACTCTAATCAGATTACGACTGATATTCTTACGCAATGTTAGAGAACTATCTAACTTTTTATAAATCCTCCAGATCATATGATCCAATTGGCGAAGCTTATCTTTCCACTCCGTCACTACGGAATCACCTGCTAAATGATACCGTCCATTCGTTAATTGATTGGATTCGTTGAATAACCGTTCAAAAATATCCTCAACGCTTCCAAAGACATTATATTCAGATAAGAAAGTCTCATCGAATTGCTTTTGGACTTCGTCTGCTTCATCGACGAATACGACATCCATAAGGTCGTACATTGCTTCATAAATAGTCCTCTCTAACGGATCAATCATCGCTGGGATTCTTGTTTTGAGTACACTTGCAGACGTAGCAACCCAAACATCGGCCTCAGCAAGTCGGGAGAAATCCCGGTAAACTCCACATTGATCTGCTAATGGACATTTTACAGACTTGTTATCCTGCTTAAGCTGAGTACAAGGGTAACTACTAATTCGTTCGTAATCTTCAGACAACGCTTTAATGACACATAAGTCCGACAAATGCTTTAGATCTTGAAATTCATTATTCGTCCAATCGCTTAGCTCGATGATCTCTCCAGCATTTGCAAATAAATAATTTTCTTGATGCGTTTTTCTAGATGTCTTGCCAATGATCGGAACAGCATGTATACCTAACTCGCGCAGAACCTTAATGCGTTCTATAACTTGGGAAACACTCCCCTCTATGAAACCAATACGGGCACCATCTTGCTTCACGAGACGATACGTTTCCATGAGCATGAATGTAGATTTCCCTGCTCCCAATGCTCCGCCAATTTGCTGGTTTCCTTTATAAACAAATTCTGAATCCCAATCTATTGACTCGAGTACAACTGAAGTTGCCCTGTTTTCCCAAGAAGAAGATTTGCCGGTCATCTCATCCATTTCTTTGCCCAACGACAACCCATTGAATGGCAACTCTAAACTAAGCTTCTTCTTCTCACGGTAAGAAGGTAATAACTGCTTTTCTTTTACTTTTAAAGCTTCGGGGATGCTACCGTGAAAGATTTGAATAGATCCCCCTCTTATGGTTCTTGCGTATTCAAATTTCCCTTGCGTTGCAAAAGGAGTTGTGTTGACTTGTCTGGGAATCGGTCTTTTAAGTATCTGCTCGTAATCGTTCATTCTATTCGTCAGAAATCGCGGAACCAGTTGCTTAGTCTGTCCCTGTTCATCAATATCAAACAATCGAAATTTCATATCAATAGCTTGATAAGCTTCTATTCTTCTAGTCAATATTTTCTTGCTCCGTAACTCAGGGAATAAAATTCTAAGTCGAACTACGATATCCTTATGTTCGATATACTTTAAAATCGGTTCATCATAACCAACCAATAATGACCAACCCTGATCAATATGAAGCATCGGATCGATCAAATCACAGCCCGTTATAAATAGCTCCAAGCTTATTATTGTTGATATGTCGGCTTTGGGCAGTTCTAGCGAGAAAAACTCTTTGTTTATTTCTTCAGTTAAATCCCAGTATGTTTTCCTCACCAGAGCACCTTCTTCAACGTTTTTTCCAATTCATTCTCCATAATGATTTTTATGAGTTTCCATCTGTCTTCTTTTAATAGTGTTGACGCTCTCATACCGTAAGATGGATAAAGATCGTTTCGATATTTGGGAATAACAACGAACACCTGTTGACCATACTTCTCCAAATACGACAATGATTTTTGATTAAAGAAATTCGCCAGCGTTCTTGGATCTTTGAAGTCTTTGACATCCAAAAATATCTTACTGTTACTGTCATTATGTGAAATTGCAAGATCATACTTATCAATATGAGGATATAATTCTACTCCGTACCCTTTCTGTTTTAACCATTCGGCAATTTTCATTTCTGAAATCCCAGGTAACAGCACATACCTCTGTATACCGGGAAGCAGCCGGAATACTCGTTCATCTTTATAGTTGAACAAATCAAATTTCTCGAAATCAGCTAACGAGTGACAGATATTTTCTTTGTTGCATCGCCATCGATCATACTTGTATGTTAATGTCCATCCACAATGCGGGCATTTACGATAATTATCCATCTGTAGAGTTACCTCTTCATAACATTGACGCACTAACGCGCTTAATTCGCGGTCACGAATGGACTCAGCAAATTGCGCGAGTTGAAGCGCAGACAATACTGCATTCTGAGGCCTGGACAAAAATGTGCGTATTTGAGTATATTCTGCCTGCAAATTTCGGTATTCATCTCTGCAGAATTGCAAAATAGCCAGCATATTCTTCTGCTGCGCTTCATCAGGGGATATATAAGTATTAATGAAATCTTCTGCATCAGGAGATATCCCAATAAACTCCTCAATTAGTGAGGATTCGCCAGGATAATATTCAGTAAGCCCTTGAATCCCCCATTCAGAAGATGGTTTATGCAAAATATGAAGAAGCCGATACAAATCCGTAGGAATCTCAGCCCCTGACCTTCCGGCTTCTTGAATAAACATAAGCATGCCCCTGTGAAGCTCCTCTGGGACATGATCATAATTTTTTGTCCATTGTTGTAATCCGGTGATAAGGTAATAAAGCATATCTTGAATTCTATTCAATGGGGCACGCTCCTTGAAGGCACTTTTCATGAATTGTAACCCGGTAGCTTGACATCAGCTTGTCAGCGAACACTCGTTCCTAATCAAAGGCGAACTTCAATATCATTGAAGTCCACCATGGTGTAGTTTCTTTTATAATATCCCGCGCTTCATACCACGCTTGAAATGATGAAATACCTCGTGAGGATACATGTTTAATGCACGCATGAGAACGGTGCAGAAGCCTACAAGAATAGCGGGGCCTTCACTGTTAAATTCAAATTCAATGCCCCTTTCTTGTAGATAAGTTATCAGCCTATCAAAATCGTCCTGATATTCCGGATATAGCGGATAAGCTCTTTCGTGAATATGCTGTATAAGATCCCATGCTCCTAGCTTGACAAACTTCGGCTGCCGTTCTTCAATATCAGACAGGTTGCCATAGGCAGTTTCAAAAGCCAGATCAATAAACTTCTGGTTCTTTCGAAGTTTACTCCACCCCAGTTGCGTGAATTTGGCTCCAATAACTTGCTCTAACTCATCTTGCAACTCGTCTAAGAGCGGGAATCGCGATGCGTATCCAAGACTTTCAATTAGTCCAGCATAATACCATTGTTGGCTCTCACGTCCCCGTTTGAATCGCTTCCACGTCTCTTCACCATACTGCTCCAAATCCCGTCTGATTGAGCGGATATTGTGCAGCTTATCTGCGCAAGACACCTGACGAATGGCCAGATTGGACGTTTTCAGAGCCTCCAGCGTGTGCTGTTTTCTCTCCTCCCAAGTGGCTCCTTTGTCGGGTTCAGAGCAGCCCTGAACAATTTCAAGAACAACGGGGCCGAACAGCGCAAGCAACTGTTCATCGGTCGTCTCGGTATCCTCAAGCGTATCATGCAAGATCCCGGCAGCTACGACTTCTTCGTTACAACCCGCTTTCTGCAAAATCATTCCGACCGCATACGGATGACTGATATATGGAATTTCTGTTCCTTTGCGCGCCTGATTTCGATGTGCATAGGCGGCAAATTCGATCGCTTTTTCAATGAGTGAATGACAGCTCAATCCATGTTTATCGGCGACATCGGTCATTCTAATTGACTCCTCTCCGCTTCAAATCATTGCCTCGCCTCTATGGATTCTCTCATGATATCCGTTAGCTTAAGCGCTAATTCCTTATTCCATTCGCCGGGCTTTAATGTATAAACCCCCATGCGATACTTTTTCATATAGTCGTCTCCGAATAGAATCGAATTTTCCTTGCCGTCTGCAGGCGTAATAATATAAACCTCTTCCACCGCCCTGCTGCCATCCGTTGATCGCACGATTCCGTCCCGATACTTATGCATTTCTCCTAGCGCCATCGGTAGATTACGTTCTACGCGATATTTCGGATCAAAAATATACAACTTCCCTACTGTCTCGAGCACGATATCCGGAATCATATCATGCGTATAAGTGACGAAATCGAGAGTTGACGGTTTGAACCTTCGTTGGTAAGCAAGAGTGGCGCCGCCAACCAGATTAATCCGGCTCTCTTTTTTCTCGGACAAATTCAAGACTAGACCATCCTGCTCAAGAGTAAAGAGACCGGAAGTATTGAGCAATGAGCCGTTTTCCCGTAGTATCTTGACCAGTTGCATGAAGACCCATATTTCATAAAGATGATACGTGTCTTTCAAGGGAATCGAGTTTTGAAATCCGATCGAGTACTCATTAAATTGATAGAGCTGCTGAAACCAAGAAAACCAATTCCGATAGATCGGATGTTTGCGAAACACTTGGGATACGACGACCGGGCCAGCGTGAGGCTGTAGCTGCTCCAGAAAAGAAAAGCGAAGCCACCCGTTCACACGATCAAGATAATAACCAGCTTTAGACCGTATCGCGTCCATAGTTACGGCTTGGTACTCGCGAAGAAGATACTGCAGCTCGTGCAGTTGCCGAAGCAACACTCGGTTCTCATATACGCTGTACGTGTCCTCGCGCACACCAGACCAGACGAGCTCGGGAACGGGAAGCTCTCGGCTCATTCCGTTGCCTGGATGTCGTTCCGACCAAGCATGTAGCCCCGGCGTCACATGCTTCACGTTTTCTCTGCGAATCCATTGATCGGTCGTGGTCAGCCTGCGAAGCGGTCTGGCTTGAATGTCTCGAAAACATTGCTGCAGCCGATAAAAGGAACGATCGATATAATCCCACTGCGCCAAAGAGGTTTTTCGAGCGAAACCTTTGCTATCGAACTTCAGATAAGCCCCGCAATGCTGAAAACAAGCCGTCGCTTCCGTAAGAATATCCGCTATCATTTGCGAGTAGTCTACTTCGGTTATTTTCCGCTTGTCGGGAAACAAGTACGTCTCATGGGTTATTCGTTCAGCTTGTTCGATTGTGAAAATCAGCAAGCCGGACTGGAACGGCGCCGTCCATTCGCCTTCCCAGCCTGTGTCCGTTCGCACCATCGGGATCGGCATGCCATGTGCAAAAAATTGGAAAGGCTCGTGGTACGACGTTCTCCAGCGATATATTCGCGCTTCCTCAAATCGCATTTGATCAATCGGAGTCCATATCCCCGTATCCGAGCAGTAGAATTCGGGATTATCTCCAGAACTGGGTAGCACCATACCGATCCAGTTCTCCTTTCATGCGCAGCAAGTGATAGAGCGATTCCGATCCGTCGCCGAATAACGCGGCTGTCCAATCGATCAAGTCGGTGAGCAAAGCATCAATTCGCTCATCCCCGCGAATCTTAGGCAGCACTTTCTCGGCAATCACGCGATCAACCGCTTCCTTCTTCCCCATGCGAATATCCGAATCTAGTTCCGCATTGGCGTTCAGCTTGCGGAGCATCTCATTCATCGTCCGGTAGCCGAAATGAAGCTCATACCGGCTTAGCTTTACATGAAGTGCCTGAAGCATTTTCCATTCTTCCTGCAAGGCGACCTTATACTTAGACCCCGCCGCGTTCCAGTACTGCTCTAGATCGACATCAGACAACGTCATCACGAAGGCTCTATCCAATACCTTATCCGAGATGCTATGGGTTGTTTCGTCGACGTTGATCGTGCCAATCATATAGAGATTATGAGGGATTTGCAGTTCTTGCGGTACATCCGTAACATTGCTCTCCGTATGCAGACGTATTGGCTGCCTCGATTCGATCGCGCTTAAATAGTCGCTTAAGTAATATTCGACACGTGCCAGGTTCATTTCATCGAGCACGATGAACATCGGTTTTCCTTCCTGTATAGCTTGAAGCACCGCGTTCAGGAAGGGCGTCCGTATATATCTTTTTTCCAGAGCACTGTAATAACCAAATAAAGACGTAGAGTCGGTCCAATCTGGCCGGACTGGGATTACTTTCAAATACGGATTGAGCGCGTCGTACGTTTTGCCGTATACGGCGTTTGCATAAAGCAAACAAAGCCTTGTTTTACCCGTTCCGGATATGCCATTCAGGATGACAAAATGCTTGTCTTCCAGGCTCGTCAAGTTCAAATGGAAATCTCGCACGACTGCATCCGGGTATGTGAATGAACTCTCGCGTACATTGGACAAGATGGCGGCCAAGTTAAAATCATGTTGGAATATATCCTCAATTCCAGTCTCTTCCCCGCCAATGCCATCATGATCTGGAAGCAACAACTGATCTGGATGTTCTTTCGGAAGAGTGATCATTCCAGTACAATCTGCGAAAATTGCTGCACCCATGATCAAACGGCTTTTTACTTTTGCGATCGGCTCAATAAACTGCAGACTTTCATTATCCCAAGTACCTACAATAAATGAAGTCCCATCAAGTTGAATACCATGATTCAATAATTCTTCAAGCGATTTAGATTGATAGTCTTTGTTCATGCTTTTTGTTTGATCTTTACCATGAAATTTAAAGCTTTTCGTTATCGTCCACTGTACAAGACCATTCCCATGCAAATTACGAATATTGTGAAAAATATGCCCATATCCATTGACATATATGCCGATGACTTCATTCGGTTCCCGTGTATAGTTTTCCAGCATTCCGTCCGTTACCAGTTGACCTTTATCATATATACCGTATTTTTGCCTAAACTTGTTGGACTTTATTTGATTTACTGGATCAAACTTAACTATATATTCTTTGCCGTAGAGTGATATCGCAATATCCTCTTGATGTAAATTGAACTGTTCCAATATTGTTAGGGAGAGTGCATGGCTAGCAGCCTCATGACTAATAAATTGCCGAATTGGTTCAAGCTGATTCCAAGTATCCCATATCACATCAATTAGCTCATTGGTTTGTGGAATCTTATCAAAATCGATTAATGTCCCAAAATATATCCAAGGTCTTCGCTTTTCATTTGAGCATTGTTGAATATATGGAATTAAGTCCGCTTTGTTAATCAATACTTCTTCTTTATCGCTAGCATAAATGCACACATGATCGGAAAGTGAATCAAGGATCTTCCTATATTCGTCTATATTACGCTGTGTTCGTACTGCCTCCCAGAAGGGATAAAAATTACTGGATAGAATAATCTTCAATTTTCGATCCGATCCATTTAACGAGAGCATTAAAGCTGAGTACTCGGATTGAAAATGGCTTTTATCCATTAATTCAACAAAAGCTTTTTTGCCAATATCAGAATTCTGTTTGCTTTCTGCGTATTTCGGATTCCGAGCATCATGCATCGTCGTCCGAAGCGTAACTTCATAGGTGTGGACATGGTAATCGAGCAGTTCTGGGGCGATACTAGCATATTTGTTTTTAAATTCATCCATGAGCTGACGAAGTACCGGCTGAACTTCATCAAGTACGCGTTGACATCTCAGTGATGTTTCAGAAATCGATAAGGCTTCTTCAATTTGGGTAATGTTCATGCTTGCCTCCATAAATAAAAGATCATTCGTAAGGATTAGGTCTCAGCGTCATTCCTGGATTGACCAGTGAAAGCATATATTGATGTTCTTCAAATGTATCATTCAACCTGGACAGCAATGTGGCATCCAATTCAATAGGAATGACCTGCCCATCTTCAAATACACAAGCAGGAACGGCTCCTTCTAATATCTGGATTGCAGATGCCCAACCCTTAGATTTTAATACTTCCTCAGCCAATTCAACAGTTCTCAATGAACTCATCCCCTCTCATGTGTTACTCTCAAATATTATAAATCAATCGTTGGGCACATCTATGTCACGAAACATATGTTCTTAATGATTATTTATAAATTACTTCTCTTGGATTCTAACTAGTATCCTTAAGTACAACTCTCAAAATAGTCCACATTTCCTATATCTTCGCCAATATCCAATAAAATCCTGCTAATTGGCTATCAATAAAAAATGTTCCCCAACATGGGAAATGTCAGGAAACAAAAAGTAAGGTTTTATTCTTTTGTACGATTCATTAGATTTTATGTACTTCAATCAATAATCGTCAAAAAGCGCTGCGGCACACAATGTCTTACATTTGAATAAACGTTGGTAACTCTGTTAGTTTTCTCTCTTCTTTCACAGTACCGTCTTTCACAACATAAATATAAGTCCGATCTTCTATCTCTTTCAAATCTTCGGAATATTCTTCGGATGGCCAATACATTTTGTCATCGGAAATGATGATAAACCGTGGCTCCCCGTTAAATCTTTCACTATAAAAGTCAACCAGGGAAAATGGATTAAATGTCTTTATATTTGCCCGCCCATTTTGTCGTTCGTAATCCTGGATAAGGTCCTTGTAATCTACGGAAATGAGTCTTTGGGATTTCCCTCTTGGTATAACCTCCAGTTGGGCAATTCGTTTGGGAGGCTTCATTCCAATATTTTTTTGTCTTTGAACTAAAGCTAATCTCCGCTCCTTACGCATTTCCACGTCAATTAGATTAGCATCAACTTGATTAATTAAGGCACCATTACGATTTTCCTCATTTCCCCTTTCATACTTGCCGCGGCGCTCAATTAAATCATCAATTTGTTTTTTAAACGTTTTGTCCAAATAGCTTGATACGCGATCCAGCTGCTCTTCGCGTTTTTGCCGAACTTGATTCCGTAAATCCATTGCTGCCTTCACCGCGGCAGAACGAAATGAACTATCTAACGACTCACTTAAAGTGGTAAGTTCACCGACAAACTCCTGCTGAAACAACCAATAAGGATCTAATCGAATTAATGAATCATCCTGTCGTTTACCTAGAAGGATAAGTTCATTAGCTAATTCATTCCCTGTGCCATCGGTAACACTATTAAGATAAACCTCAATTGACAAAGGTTCGCTTACCGGACAATACACCATATAACGATCTATTGCTAATTTCTCATTTTCTTTACGTGTAAGAATCATTCCTATTTTAAATAGAGGATGATCCTCAGAAATGATATCAATTCCTTCCTTTACATAACCCCTAAATGAAGTAAAACGAATTGCGTCTTCCAGTTGATACAATGGAAGCTGATTTGTTTTTGATATATCTCGAATGTATTTGGGCAATCGTTCAATTCGTTTTATCTTCTCATTTTGGGTCTGGTGTATCCGCACATTACATTTCTTGAGTATATGTTCTGTAAATAACCCGAAATTTCGTTCAGGGAGTTTTCTTACTACCAGATCATGCTGCTCCCTTCGCATCTTGGGTAAATCAAAAATATCTTCGGAGAGCCTCTCCCGCTCTACCTCTTCAAGCAGTTTTTTATGTTCTTCTGAGAGTTTCCGTTCCATAGTTGCAATAATATCATCTAACTTCTCTCGGTGAATGACGGCAGCTTGCATTAACGATGCCAAATCGTTGAAATCGCCATCAACGATGTCTCCGATAAAATCATATACAAGGTCGGCACCTAAGTCTTCCCTCATACGTTCAATTTTCTCAAGCAGACGAATCATTACGTCGCCTTCTCGTGTGTTAGATGCAACCAGATTAAAGATAGCCACTTCATTCTTTTGACCAATTCGGTGAATACGCCCCATACGTTGTTCTAGCTTATTGGGATTCCACGGAATGTCGTAGTTTATCATCTGATTACAAAACTGTAGGTTGATCGACTCTCCACCTGCATCTGTAGCAAGCATGATCTGGCAGTCATTACGGAACAATTCAACTTGTCTTCTACGCTCATCCATAGAAAAACGCCCAACAATCTTCGCGATCTGAGGAACACGCGTTAATAACCGTTTCTCCAAAAAATCAAGTGTGTCCGCTGATTCCGTAAAGATAAGAATCTTTTCCCCTTGATTTAATAAACCATTCCAACCAAATAAGGTTTGCTCTAATTCATCATATTTTCGCTCTACAGCTGTTTCTTTCAGATGGGAAGTCTTCCTTATCAGTCTTTCTAATTCATTAATTTCGATCCTTAGCTCCTCTGGATCGAGGTTATCCGTTGAACTTTCAAGTTCATCTTCTAATAGCTCTTGAGTTTCCAACGACTCGTCTTCATACTCGTCCCAATCAAATTCGACTTTATTTTTGCTTAGTTTCTTTTTAATTGCGATCGTTTCTTCTAACAGTTTAATTAACCTGTCTCTTCTACGCTTAAGCGACAGGTCTATGGCATTAACAGACGAGCTGAGCCTTCTTTGGAGCAGCATCATAGCAAAAGCTGTGCTATTACTTCCTGAATTCATCGCTCGATTAAAGTAGAGACGAACATAATCTGTAACTGATTCGTAAAGATCAAGTTCTTCTTCAGATAAAGTATACTGAATCGTTCTAGCAGTTCTTTTAGGAAATAGGGGCGTCCCATCAAAATTTTTTAGCGTTTCCTTTAACCTTCGAATAATAAACGGATTCGCCTTTTCGCGTAGAGATTCCGTTACCGATAAGTTAGAAAAAATATCATCATCTACTAAACGCATCAGATGCCGAAAATTCTCCATGTCACCTTTATGTGGGGTGGCTGTTAACAGTACGCAGTGCTCTGCTTGTCTAAGTACAGTTTCCCCTAGATGATATAACTTTGTTTTAGATGTCTTCTTATTTGTAACACCATGAGTGTAGGCCGCCATTTTGTGAGCTTCATCCACAATCACAAGATCAAAATTCGCTTCACTTACCAGGCTTTTCACATCATCACGGGCAGCCCAGTAAACGGAAGCAAGACAGCAACCATTTTCTAAGAATGGGTTTTTGGAACCGTACTGTTTTGTTACAGAGCGATTTATTATAAAGAAATCTTCGTGGAATTTATCCTGCAACTCTTCCTGCCATTGTTTCAAAACTAATGGCGGAACAAGAATTAAGATTCTCTCAACACTTTCACGTGCTTTAAGCTCTTTAATGAGCATCCCCGACATAATCGTCTTCCCTGCACCCGGATCATCCGCAAGTAAGAAGCGTACCTGGGGCATTTGAAGCATACGGCTATAAACCGCTTCGATCTGATGTGGCAATGGAATTAATTTCGTGTTGCCCAATGCCCTTTTTGAAGAGTATTTACTATTGACTAACAATGCGTGATATCGTAGATAATGCTGTAGATCACTTGCAGCTATCTGCTGGTCCAAACTTATTCGCCCACTTATTCTCTTTAAAGATTCAAGCTCGGCTTTATCCAACATTAACTCATAATACCGATTCGAATCCCGTCCTAATGCAGCAATAGAGAAAAAGCCTTCATCGAAGGATTCTACTTTTTTAATTTCAACACTCTCTGGAAACTGAGCTCCTTGTACAATTTCACCGACTTTAATCATTATCCCACCGCCTTACCTCAATACTACCATCACCATGTCTATCCCCTGCCGCGTTACTTGTAGTCGACTATTTCCTAATTCGCTTCCCGTAATATCTACATTGAATGGGAACAAACAAGGTTCCGTAGCAGTTTGCTTTAATTCTATGGCTGATTTCTCGGTGGCTTTCAGCATGACCTCAATAAGCCAAAGTCTAAATTCTAACTGGTGAATGGGTATCTTTTCAGCATTCACATACAGTTTTTTTTGCTCACTGATTACTTCCAAGTGTTTAAATGTTCCAAGTACGGCTCCCATTGATACACTGACTCGCCTACGTTCACCATAAAGCGCAAAAACTTTCCTACTTAACTGCAAACTTGAGAATTCCCCATGAAGCTGAAAGAGACGCCCCACTTGATCAGCAACATCCCTGAAGAATGGATATGCAAGGAGCATCATTCCCCAGTGCAGGAGTAATCTTTCTTCTCTAGAAGCGTTCGCAAATAATTGTAAGCCACGATCCCGAAGTTCTACATTCTCGTTGTCGACTAACACCCAAATTTTAAACAAAATCGTTCTAGCATTCTGTCTTGCCTTTGCACCAGCAATATCAGCCATCAAATTTTGATCGACGAGATCATATAGCTGTTGTCGATTTTCCACTCTTGAAAACTCACGTGCGATATGGTCCAACTGGTGCAATTGCAGTTTTTGATCAAATCCAACCGCCTTTTTCAATCTGACACCTTCATTCTCTTCTTTTCTTAACTCGCACGAAAGGAACGATAACCTCTTCGATGCTGGTCCCGCCATGGCTCACTACAACTTCGCCTTCTTTAACAAAAGCCTCGCCACTTTTAGCTGCCAATACGAAGAATTCATCCGGGAGACCGATTGATTCCCATTTTTGCGACGAGTATTTCTGTGCAGCCCGGTCCCTCAATTCCTCTGAATTATAAATTCTAACTCGCTCCCCACGGGTATCCGCTAATACGCCTTCGCGAATGGCTCCGATACCTACGCTTTCTTTGTTGCCATGATCAGAGGTAATATATACATCAAATCCAGCTTCCAATAAGTCGTGAAGTAAAGATTGCAAGTAACCGGTTTTTAACCAAATAGATATTTGCCCCTGCATTCCCCTATGACCTTGAATCGTGTTATGTGTCAACTTATCAATAATGTCGACTACAAGTCCCGCAACTTTAACGCTCGATTTAGATAACGCCTTAATTTCCGATTTATTATATTCCCCTTGGCCTAATGATTTCTCATACGTGACATAGATTGGCGCAATACCGTATCTAGCCCAACATGCTCTCCATTCTTTTTCCTCATTAGCTGTTGTATGAATGGTTGAGTAGTAAGTCTTCGGTATTTCCCCCGAGAAAATGGCTTGTCTAGATACAGAGGTTAACGTAGGGATCCAAGCAAATGTACCGTTTTCAATAAAGTCAAAAGAAGACTGTAACTCTGAACGCACTTGACTCCACTGTACAAAACTTAATCCGTCCAATACAATTATAGCCTTTTTAGGACTTCCTTGCAGGTGCATATGCTCAGCCACTTTATGGAGCATCACCGGTGTATGCTGATCTGATAACGAAGCCAAAGCCCCATAATGATTATTTAGCCAGAGAGCAAATCGCTCTTCTATGAGCTGCTCAAGAGACTTTATTTTCTTACTTATTTCTGATGAAGAATCTAGCATAAACATGATTGATTTCGCAGTACTGAATAAACCAATAAGGTTGACCCAGCCGCGACGGTCAATGTCAAGTTCTAACATTTTCTCAATCTGACTGATATATTCGCTTATTAACACGATTTGAGACTGTTCTTCATTCAGTTGTTTTACTCCAAATAATAATGAATCAGGCAATGAATCTTTATTAAACGGAATAGGCTTTAATTTACCCATACGAAATAAACCAGCAAGTGTATCTTGTAATTTGGTATCCCAATGAGGATGATTCTTAGGAGTACCACTTTCCAAGAAATCACACCATTCTTGCTGTAAGAAGGAATACAAAGCATCTGAAGATTGAATTAATTCAGATATAACTAATTGTGGATTTCTGTTTTTATGATTTAATGCATCTATCAGATACTTTTCTATCGTTTCAGGCATTGTAAAAGGAAATTGATGTCGGCCTATACAAAGTAGAATATATTCAGCCGCGGTATCAATAGTGTCGTATGGCAATTTGTAAATTCGTTTCAATAAGAAGTCGATGGTATCATTGTCTGATCTCTTGACTGGTATATCATCCATCAACGATAAAGCATCGAGTGTTCTAAAATCGAGTTCCTGCACGATAGGTGCAGATAACATTGGGAACAATTCACTCTTACAAATTGAAATATGTTTACTTTGAGCCCACATATCGTAGGGGATATCACTGATATCATCTGACTTCGGATGTATTAGCAAATAACTATTAAATGGATTCGGTCTATACTGGCTTTCATACCAATACCTGAATATGGCCCTATCTTGAAATTCTACAACGTCTATCCCTAATTTTTGCAACTGGCTAATAATGGTCTCATCTTGCAATAAGGAATCTGGGTCTGTCACTAACGTAATATGGTAGAAAGGTGCTTGAAAATGTTCAAGCACCTTTTGACGCCAATTTTTATTCAAATCGTATACACTTCCTTAACTACAGGCCGAGTCTGATCTGTGCGTTATCGTAATACATTAGCAATTTATCATCTTCTTGAAGTACGTTTTCAGGGAGGCGCTCCCCGATTGTTACGATTGTTTGATAGTCTTTTTCTCCCCAAGCCTTTTTGAATCCAGCTCTAATTGCTTCAGTGCGGAATTGTCTTAATTTTTTCTTATGCTTACTTAGCTCATCAGAGTAACCTGCGAACTCCCGTAACAACATCTTTTCACGTAATTTTTCTAAGTCCGCCTGTTTATTCGGATCGGGTACATACCAACGATCCCTTGCTTTCGCTTTAAGCTCAGAATCTCCTTTTGAAAGATTTCTCAAATCTTTATAATCAGAACTTAGATATGTGTGAATTTGACTCGGGACGTCTTCTTTACCTTCATATCGCAAAAAGTTTTGTTCGAGCAAAGCATCTAATTCTGGGAGTTGTTCATGCTTAGCAATATGTTGAATTTCTTTCATGAAATTCGGTTGTAATTCCTGCCTAGTCTGTGGCTTTTTCAACAATTGCTGTCTCAACCATTCAATTGCCGTGCTCTCATCCGAAATGTATAAGCTTTGTTGAACAAAGTCTTTTACAGTCATCTTCTTACGATCGTACTCTAAAATTTGTTTGGGTAGGAATACCATACCATCCTTTAAAACATATCTTTGAGCTAGCTGTTCTTGAAAGTCACCAGAATTTATAGGGACTGCGAGTCCATTTTGAATAAAAAATGCAACCATTTGGTCAAAAATTATCCTCGGAGTCCTTTCTATGATAATTTCAGATGATTGGCCATTTCTTCTAAATAGAGGAATAATCGATAAGTATTGTTCTACAAAAATCCATGGTGAGTTATGAATGTTTGTCTGTATAGATTCTTTAAAATTATCCAAGTCCGCATTACTTGGCTTATAAGCTGAAATAACCAGATCTTGTGTAACTGAGGTGGGATTGGTTTGAGAATTAAAAGTACCCTGTCCTTTATTTAGAGCTGCAACTGATGCGATTATAAAACCAGCTTCTTTAATCGCGGATTGGATTGCATTCCATACGGAAGCATGCGTATTTGAAAATTCAACGGTCATCCATCTTCCGGGCTTTAGTATTTCATATGCACCTCGAAAAGCAAGATTCATTAAATGTTTATATTTCTGCAAATTCTTTTCTTGAGTGCGATTTTCAATAGCTTCTGTAGTGTTTTCTGTGAAAATATCAAGCCATGCCTCCCACAGCCAATTCAATTCTGAATACATCAAATTGGCACCAAAAGGGGGATCAATAAAAATATAATCTACAAATTCCTTTTTCCCTATAACTTTAGTGATATCACTTGCACTCGACATACAAGAAATAACATTATTTTGTAAACGAAACGGATTGGACTTAATAATATCTGAAATTTTACCCTGTAATAATATAAATATGTTTCTCTCGGCTAGATTACTTGGAACATAAATAGCATTTGGCAGTGCCCCAGCTAGATTAATACTTCCGTTTTTCAAACCAATATTGTGAAGAATACTTGCTGTTTTTGTAAGAACTGCGGTAAGGGCCAGTTTTAGTAACTTATTTCGTTTGGACAATTCCCATAACTCTGATAAAACGAACAAATTCCTTCTAGTATAAAAATGATGCGCGTGTGTTATATGCTGCTTTAAAACCTCACCCGTTTTATCACCCTTGGGTACTTCTGATCTAGGAACCCAATTTTGCAAGCTAATTTTCTCTATTTTATTTATGAGTGCTATGTCGAATGCATCTGGCTTTTTATTTTTCGATTTAGTACCTTCTTTGTAATTAATTAATACAGGCTTTCTTTTTATGCGTTTGACTACCTGGTTAGTTATTTCATCAAACACAGTCTCATAAATTCGATTCATACTTTTTTTACTTACAGCCACTGTGCATTTAGGACAGTGAAAATTCTCTTGTAATCGTAACTCGTCATCTACTGCATTTTCCCAATAAACAATTTCATGCAGACAGCTAGGGCACTGAAATACATCACTCCATACAATGTAATTTACTGTTACAAATAAATCCTTAATTTGATTTATTCCATCAGTAATCTTTTCAACATCGTCTCCATAATTATCAATTTTTTGGGCGATAGATTCTGCATCTGTGCTATTCTTTAATGTAAAGTACATCCACCTTGTTTTGTTTAGGTACTGTTGCAGTAAATAGTTAGCTTCATCCACAATCCGGCTATCCCACGGTGAATTGTAATTATAAGAGATTAATGAAGCAATTGGCGATAAATCGTTTAATAAAGCGCGTCGCGGACCAACTCTCATAAATTTATTTGTGGATACATCGGTTTCACCTTGATTATAGATATATCCCTCTTGATCCACCATAAATCCTAAAGATTCAACCTCTTGACGATCACCGCACAATATTGATGCTACACCAGTCATCCCAGTTCCCGAAAATCCATCGAACACGATATCCCCTGGTTGGGTATAATGAAGTAAATACCTCATAATTGCCTTATGTGGAACTTTCGTATGATAGCTGTGAGCGTTGTAAATCGCCTCGTTTTTACCTTCAGCCACATCTGTAGCAAAAGGCTCCCGGCTATAATCTACGAATTCCTCTTGAAGGTTCTTTTTTTCTTGCTCCCATTCCAATATGAAATCGGCAATCCAAGGGTTGGGGCATATGGTATAGTAAGGCGGGTCAGATAAGGCTAGAATTCTCTCGTCATCACCATCCGGAAAACCTTCAATTTTCCTAAGTTCAGGCAATTTCTTTTTTAATTCATTCGTAAAGTATGCTCGCCGCGCATTATCATTTTCAAACGTCATACCCAAACAGGTCACTGGACCTGTTTGGGTTTCCTTTTCCATCTCGAAAAGAGTTCCTTGCTTTAATTTATCACTCATATTCAGTTACTCCTTCTTTAACATGATCCGTACTCTACTAGACGATTGAGAACCAACCTGTTCCCTCACTAATTGCTCAAATCGTAATCGCAGTTCCTCAATAGTCAATGGACTACCATCGCCAGCCATTTGCAACAAGCGATTTAATGGCAATTCAACTTTCTGAATCCCTTCTAGGACTTCCTTGATTGTCTGGACTAAGCGCAAATCAACCGGGATTCCAAATGATCTGTCGTCCATGAATTGTTTTATTAATTGTTTTTGTTCTCCTGTGAGCAATTCAATATTCTCCCGTAACTCACTATCATTGAGGTTAGTCAATAAGGTATTCGTCCAAGAATCAAGTAATTCTTCTAATTCCGTTTCTAACTGTCGAACAGTTACTTGTTGTACGAATTTCTCATCTTTTGGCCGGTAACGGCAATGCGGACAAACTGGAGAATGCTCCAATTCACTTTTCTGCAATTTCCAGCAAATTTTCAAGTCATCGGACTTTGCCTTCCATGCTTGTAATTGCTGAGTTGGCAAAATTGGAATCACAGAAATCTTCTGCAATGTATCGATACGTCCGTCACGTTTAAGCTGATTGAGCTTATTCTCCTCTGTAGCTCCTAAGCGTGATGCAGCGTGTTGAGCGTAATAGAAGGAAACATACTGATCCTTTAATTGGTCTATCACTTGGAGTTCAGCACTGCAGTCACTGTTAGCCTTTAAAGAAAGGTATAAATCCTCCAACGCGCCTTCAACTTTTACATACCAATCATCAGCAATCGAGACATGATTCCTAGCACTCACGATATAGTTCGCTTTTTTGGTAATTTGAGAAGCAAGCTCACGCCACTTGATAAGTTTATCCATTAACATGATGGATTCTTGCTGGCTTTGAATTTCTTCAATTGTCTTTTTGAAATTTTTAAGTTTCGCCGGTGTATCGAACACCTGAAGACTCTGCAAGAACTGATTCAAGCTTTGAAGCTTACCTTGGTACTCCTGCAGCTCCTCATCCGATAGAATGGGCAATTCCCATGTAGGAATTTTGTCTTTAAGCTCGTGTTGCAGTTTAATCAGCTGGGTTAATTGTTGCTGCACTTTAGTTTGAAGCGTTTGAACCCCATTTGTTTGAGAATCTGGTTGAAGCAATCCATGACTAAGACTAAATAAATCAAACAATACTCGTAGTTCTGCTAATGGCAAATCACTCGGTTTCTTAACATGGCTAAATTCGGCAATTCCTTCTGCCTTCAAAGCGATTAATTGGTTAAACTTCATGGAATCATAAGTTTCCCCATTAATCGTGATCACAATATCACCATTGTAGACTAGAGCAGCTAGTATAACGCTTAGCAGCTCAGGTTCCAATTGAAATTCGATTGTCTTCTTAACTTCCCACTCTCCTTGAGATTGAAGAACCTCAAGTAGTTCAGAAGCATTCAGAACCTGTCCATTTCCTTTGCTATTTAACAAGTTCAGGGCCCATTTGGCATATCCGGATTTCTGTACATTTATTTTATCCCCATCCAATAACACTAGTCCTTCAAGTATGGTTCTCGCCGTCTTCGTCTTTGGATTAGAGATATTCGCTAATGTCTCGGGAATATATGTCTTTAACATCGCTTCGCGAGTGATGCTGATGTTACTTAGCCGGAAAGTAGGGTAATCAGAGTATTTCTCCTCAAACCATGAGGTTAAACAATCATCGGCAGCCGCATCGATTATTTCTCTTACAGTTGACATGGCTGGCGCAGAATAACTCCAGTCCTCTAATTTCTTAGTAACACCTTTGTATGTCATTTTATATGCAGATGGCATATTCTCAACGAGCCATTTCATTACTTTCCTTAAAAGATCCGCAGCCTTATCATCATACAGCTTCTTTGTTGCGCTTGATGCAGTTATGGACATTTCCCGAGCGCCTGCGTAAAGACGAAGTGCAGTATGGAATGACTCATCCTTTGTGTCCAGTTTGAAGAACACTTCATCCGGTTTGGCTTCATCTTTGAATTTAGGCTGATCATACGGTTGAAGCATATAAATGTAGAAGTCTCGCTCCGGTTGTGCAGTGGAACGTTCATTGGGCGCACCGAAAAATAGATACCCCGGCCGAGTTACTTTCCTTGAGTACCAGTTTAATTCGTGCTGCCAAATTCTATATCCAGATACTATACTTGGAGATCCATCGTCAGTTAACTTCTCGAGGACTTCAAAGTAATATCGATCCAGCTGATTATTTACTAGCATTTCTGCTTTTTGTTCGATCAAAGCATCTACGTCTGTATCCTTATCCAAGTCAAGATAATATTGGCCGTTGTCACGATTAAACGAGATAAATTGATAGCTTACTGACTTCATAATTTCATTCAATACGGTATCAATGGTTGCATTCAAGAAATCTGAATCAATATCCGGGAAATCGATATATAAAAACAATTGATCTCTTAATTCTGCAGATGTGACACCGATCTTTACTTTTATATCGTCGGTTGTTAGCCGGAAGACGGATAACGCATGGACTACTCTTTTGGCCATTGGTTTATACGATGCTTTAGCCTTAGGAAAGGCATTCTCAATACGGTCCAATAAAATAGCTGACTTATCCATTACCTCCTTAACATCAACATCGTTACGAAGATTACGGTCACCTTCAATATATAACCAGTAGTTATCATAAGAAATAACACCCGGACTATTACTCGGCACTTCAGTGTCTAGTAACTTTTCGATTTCTTGGCTTATCGTCGTTAAAGCAACGCGCTTCTCTGCTATTTTCACCTTCTCGAAAGCAGAAAGATAGGCAGGGTGAATTGGAAACAATTCAGCGTATTTCTCGATCTGCTCTCCAAGCTTATCGAATAGTGGAGCGAATTTTTGCAAATGCTCTCGAATTAGTGCTTTTTGCCTCTCATCCTTTCTGAGCAACCGTTGGGAAACTACGTATTCAATATCTTCACGAACGATAATCGCTTGAACGGTTCGTTCCTTAACCCGGCGAAGCTCCGCCGCGACAAACTGAAACTTGGGATTATCAAAGAGCATCTCCTGTACACCTGTCATGAAGCGGAATCGCGTATTTTGGCATATTTCCCCTAGTGCCCTCAGGAAACCTAGATCCAAAATGAGCTCCTGTTCTTTGCGCGTTCGTAAGTAGTCCAGTAATTCATCAATGATGAGCAAAAATCCATGATCCGGATACACTTCATGGAAAGCAGCCATCATACGCATCATTTCATCTTTGTTGCTCGTTAGTTTCAACAAGTCTGGCATTTCGTAGTCCACGCCGAGATCTTGTAGGAACCTGGTCATTTCTTGGAAAAGTACTTCTCGGAGTGGAACAACGATACCATCAAACTCAACCCGTAGTACTTTAAACTTACCCTCGATCTCTTTGGCTTTTTGAGCGATATGTTTATGCTGGATATGATTGGAAATCCCTTTAGTTTCCGAAATTGCCGCGATAACACTCATTAAATGTGATTTACCCGTTCCATAATTACCAACAACCATGATCCCTTTATGGTCAATGGGTCGTTGAAATTGAAGTTGTTCAATTATCACGCTATCTATAACCTCGGCCATGCGGTCCGAGATAACATAAGTATCAACTAATTTTTGCGCAAGCTGATCTTCCACCGAATCTTTTAATACAACGATTGATTTAATTGGCTCGAACTGAAGTAGATCTCTATATTTCATCCCTAACCCTCCACAATTAGTAGATCATAATACTATTACTATATTCAGAATTATTGTAGTACTCTGGGTGCTCCGGAGTCGCATAATAAAGCACTCCATCTTCAGCTTTTCCTGGCCATATTACCAGCAGAACTGTATTTCCACTTTGTGCTTCTAGCAACTTAACTGGATTTTGCTTTAATTCAGGATCAAATAGATATTCGATATTGTGTATGCATACAACATCATTCTTCTGATCATTTATGGCCTTCCTCAGCCACTTCGCGACTTCAAAAGGGCGTTTGTCAGGGGGGACAAAACGTAGTCGTTCTGATAAATATAAGCCTATGTTTACTGTCTGAATCCCCTCGCGAATTAACTCATTGATGAGCTTCTGTTGGTTCGTAGTTGCTGAAAAAAGGAATAAAAGTTTATTTCTCTGATTACTCAAACTTGAGATCTCAGCATGTAATAGCTCAAGCTTCTCAACCATAAGGTAGTCTCCTCTGATTGTAATTTCTAGTATTCATTATAATAGGATTATAAGTTTATAATTCGACAAGTAAACCTGTTATCCTTCACTAAAATCGTCATGTTACCCAAACTCCTAACTGCCAAAATACAATCTTGCCCTTGAACCTGTGGCCGGTATGAATGTCCCCAAACTCTCTTCCGTCACGCTATCCTTCCTCAATTCATCAATAAACCAGTCTTTCTTGAATAGGTTGTCAATGACTCCACGAATAAAGCATCTTTAATTGTACAGCGAACGACGCTTCCAAATTCCATTCCTTTGCCTTCAGCGGATCTTCTCGGCGTATCACCGATTGTTCAGACTGCAAGCTAATAGCCTCCAACGAAATCTGTTCTAGTTTAACTATTTTCTCGTACAAGCTTGGCAGCTTCCATCAGTAAGTTCTGGAAATCCAGTTACTGGCGGCGTATCAGCGTGCCTCGTAATAAGCACGTACTGGCCGCACGAAGCTGAGCAGCTGCTCAGCGTAACGTCAAGCTTCTGGTCAAACTCTCCTTTGCAATCTCAAGTATTCGCATATCATCCAACAAGTCGATGTAGCGCATTTACTTACCTTCGTGACGGTTTCTTAATGACTGACAAATTAGATTTGTTCAGTACTCCAATGTCTTTGTCAATAACAAATTTGGGGGTTGGATACCTTTACATTATCGGTAATAAATAAAGGGCGCTTAGCAATATTGTTAATAAGACAGACCCTGTATTTGTCTCTCACATTTAATATTACAATGGCGCCCCCTTAGTATGTAGTTATTTAAAGAAAAACGTTTCAAACTGTTCGCGGAATTCCTTGGCATGAAAAGAAGGATGTATTAAATGTCCTGCTGTTCGCACCCCAATTTTTCTGCAAACTTTGTCTGCTTTTTGTCCTACCGATATGATCTTAACTCCCGGGAACAAATCCATAACAGTCGAAAGTGCAAACGCCCCCATCTCCAGTTCAGCAGAAGTAGGAGGCCTATTTCCTCCTTCCTTATTCCTAGGATGTAGCGGAAATGCATTCCACATTACCGGTGGCTTCGACAACCGATCCACGGCCCCCCAAACAACAGTTGCTGATGCTTCGGATTTATTACCCTCCACCACAAAACGGGTACCTGGGAAATGGCGCTCCAGGCGTCTTTCTTGAATCAATCGTTCCGAAGTAAAGGGAATGCCCGTCTTTACGCAACCATGAACCCCTGGCGCCTCTCCAATAAACATCCAATCGGGCTTAATCCAGAATAACGCCCTAAAGTACTTAATTAAATTTAGTTTCCTCATGTCCGAATCTGCGTAAAAGTTCCCGACATTAGGTTGGTCCTGTCTGGCTAACCAATCTACCAAATCACGGACTTTGCTGTCGAATTCTCCTTCTTCGTCTACCTCGGGATGAAGCCAAGAATCTCCGTTTTCGGAGTATCCGTCCCCTTTTACGATCTTCCGCTCAATCGTCGGAATCACCTTAAACTTACTTTGGTTTTCTCTTTGATCCTCCATCTCACAACCCTCCCAATATCCACGCTCTTTATTCATACTATTTTAATTCAATCTTTATCTTTCCATCATTCCAGAAATTAGGTTGGTATATTACTTGTAGACCTGTATCCCCTTTTGGTTGTTCGAATACTATCACACCGCTGACTTTTCCTTTGGGCGCTAACGCACCTGAATTCAGTTGCCTATCTTGTTCAGTCAAGGTGAATGTCCCGTCTAGGATCTGCCCCTGACTATTCTGCATGGTAAAATCAAAGGGATTATATGATATGTTCTCTGACCCACCATTTTCAATGGTAACATCTACGATAATATACTCGTGCCCCTCTTTTGGGTAATCAAATTCATTGTCACCTTGTGTTCTATCGAATCCATTAACTGTCAAGATGTTATCGCCAAGTGCTATTTTCTCTCCAATCGCGAAGATTTTATCCTCAGGAGCTGGGGCTTTATTTTGAGATGTTTCTTCTCTTTTGGTGGCTGCGTTCGAACCTTGATCTTGATTGAATACCATCGGGGTCTCCGCTGTGCAGCCGATAAGTACCGACAGGAGAGACAACATCGTTAAAACAAGTACTATGTTTTGATTTCTTCTGAGCAATTCATTCATTGAGATTCCCCCATAAATGGACGATTCTTTTCACAAAATCACTCCTCCTTCTTAATCCAAATATGGATTTGAACGTATCGTCATTTCCGGGTTGGTAAGAGACAGCATATACTGATGCTCCTCAAATAAATCTGATAATCGAGAAATTAACTCCTCGTCAAGCTCAATAGGAGACGCAATACCCTCTTGAAACAAACAAGCGGGCACTGCCCCCTCTAATAGTGGGTTAGCTGATGTAGTTCGGATATAACCCTTGTGACCCCACATGGATTCAACCAGTGGGTTACTGTCTCTTCCAGTGACCTGATGAAAAAATGGAGTCACGATAAGAACATAACCATTAATAAATTGATTTTGATTTCCCGATAGTTTCATCAAGCAGTTCCAGAGTAAGAAGGGTCCTTGCAATATTTTTTTGGATCTTTGTTTGGTTAATACATCAATAGCTGACAAATAAATCTGCCGAATGTGCTCATTAACAGCACTATCGTCTCCAGCCGCTTCCACAGGAGATAAATCAAACTGATAAGCCCAACCATTAGATTTCAGCATTCTTTCACTTAATTCAAGATTCATGGAATCATCTTCCCCCTTTCCATCCTACAAATTTCTCCGGTTATGATGTACCAAATAATTTCCATAAACAAGTGGAAACATGATTAATAATTCCACGTTCTTCCTAGTTCTTCCTGCCTATAGACAGTTGAAAACGAACTATCTTTTGTAGCTTTGAAAATATATCATTCTTCTATCCCTGGAACGAGTTCAACAATGGCTGTATCTTTCATAACAAATCTCACACATCCGAAAATGTGATGTTCGAAAGTATCGTAAATACGGCCTGCACTCCGGCAACCCCTCGGCACTGTATGTGGACTGTTGGCAACATAACCGATTTTCCCTAGCGGGATTATATCCACTTTAATGGCTTCATGATCATGTGAATTATCCGGCTCTTTAATCATATGAACAATCTGGCCGGGCTTTAGAAAAGACGCTCCAAAATAGTGTTGTGTTCCTGTGATTGCGATAAAGATCGGTTGTTCCATTCTCCTCCCCCGTCTCGTAGTCTTTTCTCTATTATGACGGATTGTATCGACAATAGATTGTCAGCGAATATACGTTCTATACACCAGTCCCCTTCAAACATAGAAGACACGCTTCACCCAGAAACGTGTCTTTTGAGAAAACTGTCTATATTATATTTATATAAGCGCGTTTACAAATCACAAATGAATCGAAGTTTGCCCTAATTTATTCAAATATTATTACTTTCATTTTGCTTCTCCTTCAACTGCCTGAACAACTTTTCTACAGTACTGCTCCCGACGTTATTATATTTTCCGAGAATGACAAGTTCCTTTGGCAAATGTTCAACTCTCATCATTTGATCCTCATTCAGCTGTTTCAAGAGATTAGGGATTCCAGTGAATTCTTCTGTATTAAGTGGTATTTTTGATAATTCTTCCGTTACAACAATATAATCCTCTTTAAAGAAAAAGAATAATTCCCCAGGGCGTTCCATCATCAGTTTTCTGCGAACTTTTTCTTCTTTAATATATTGTTTCAACTCTTCAAAGAGTATTTCTTCATGCTTTTCATTGAAACGTTTGACGTAACGGTACAGTCCATCCAATTGGTTGGGTAGCTCGCTCATGATTCGTGCCTGTTGTTCCGCTCCCAATCGTACTAGAAATGTTTCAGATTTCTCAAAACGCTGTGGCAACAGGAAAGCATCACGTAAAAAGTATGGAATATCCACATGTTGATCATTGTACATTATTGTTCGAATCGTTGTTAAACCAGGCGTTATTGATTCAGGGACAGAGATTGTTGCAGCAGCTTCCTCTGCTGCTCGGCTTTCAGACTCCTCCTTTGTTTTCCCAAGAGATGAGACGAGCAACTCCTCAACGGCTTTCAGCCGTTCTTGAATTTCAACGATTCCATAGGATGGATTTATCTGTGTGGATGGATCTTGATAATTAGGGAAATTCAAACTCACTGGTCCATACACTTCAACATACCATTTTACAATTCGGTAAATCGATTCCCATGAAGACAATGCTTCAGAATACCTGAACATCCGAGTGTCATGTGCTGCTTCATTCCCAAGTTTGCGAACAGAATGAAGATCATTTCGAATTTCCGGTGTGAGTAATTCGTTTTTATTCAGTAAATCGATTTTTTCTAGAAAACCGATTCGCTGGTCCTCAAGCAACTTCTCCGCCTGCATCACTTTCTGAAGTATATTTTCTACAAAAATTCTGGCATGAGTAAGCATCGTACGCGGACTGTTAAAAATACTATTCTCCAGTTCACGAGCCACGAAGGCTAGCTCTTTAGATAAAGGTTCTAAAAAATGATAAAAATATGCCGAGCGCTCTATTTCCACAGTATATTCCCCCATTTATCTTTTTACCACAAGACCTGACATTGATCGTATTTCAATATAAAGAGCATTTTGCGTAAACACCATCTTACTGAGATGCGCCTCAATATGTCTCATATAGTTAAATACTTGTCCAATCTCATACTTGTTCAACTATTTACCCATTTCGCCATATAACAACATTTTCCTTTTAATTTGAACACTTTCAGCGAAACTCCAAATACACTTGGCCAAATAGTATCAATCTCTATCATACTAAATCCTCCGCTAAGAGGTTTTTTAAAAGTCGTCATGCTTTCGCACTATTTTCTTAATTACACTGTCTACAAACACCCGTTCGTGACACCTAGTTGTCACCCATTCTCCTTTACACTTGCAGTAACCAATTACTTAAAGGAGCTAATGATTATGAAATACATCGTATTCGACTTGGAGTTCACGGTACTCCGTTCGCAAAAGCATACGGCTGAAACGATTGAGATCGGGGCAATCGAACTTCGGGCGGATGAGCATGGCGAGCTCAGCATGATTGATTTGTACCACACTTACGTACAACCTTCACGAAATCCCAAAATTTCCAAGCTGACAACGGAATTTACCGGAGTAACCCAATCCGACGTGGATGATGCTCCGCTGTTTAAGGAAGCGATTGAAAACTTCAAAGCCTGGTTAGACCAGGATTATTATCTTTGCTCCTGGGGACCGGACGACAAATATCAATTAGTGCGGGAATGCAGTGCTAAGAAAATGGACTTGAGCTGGATAAAGAATTACAATGATATCCAGTTGTCCTACACCCGGCTAAATGGAGCCGATATTGGTCAAAGAATGGGCCTTAAAAAGTCCCTAAAAGCCGAAAACATCCCCTTTATTGGAAAGCAACATAACGCGCTAGACGATGCCTTCAATTCTGCAAAACTGTTCAAAAGACACTTTCAAAAATTAGTTCTGGAATGCAATAACGCCGCTGAAGAATCTTTGTTCGAAACGAGAATCGTTTATTCAACCGGCAATGAAGATAAGTACACTCCTTTCTGCGAGCTTGCCAATTTGTTAAAAATTGCCCAATAAACTAAGAGGCCCTGAATAAAAGGGCCCCTTTTTTGTGTTTTTACAAAATGACGTATTCGTTCCCATGCAAAAAATACAGCCCTTGCTCTTTCACCTTGAGACCAAACGCACGTTCCAGCTGATATGCATAGGCTCGTACCTGCGGACGGTAAAATTCGGAAAACAATCCTATTTGCCCATCTACGTATATATCGGTTTTAAAGTCCACAATGACCCAGCCGTCCACTTCTTCAAACAGTAGATCAACAACACCTTTAAGTAGCAGGTCGGGTGATTTGCCATTCTGCTCAGTACCCACTTGATTGCCATCATCGTCACCAGTGAGAATGTTTCCCGTATTCTCCTCATCAATCATCATCGTCCGGAAAGGAAGTTCCTGAAGCATGGTTTTGGCGGCAAGAGCACGCCTCCAAATCTGACTTCGCTTCACTTCCTCAAGCATGTTTTTCACTTCCGGAATTAGACGGGAATCCATCCCTTCTTCTTCACCGTTGACAGCGATATCAGCCTCGAGTTCATCCACGCTTTGCCCCTTGCCCAGCAGTTCAATCGAGCGATGCACCGTGCTACCGAACGCCAAGCCTCGCCCCTCTAATGGCCTTGGTGGTTGACTCCCCGCATGTTTAACCAACTCCGTAACGGATGCGGAGCGGTAGGTCGGAAAAGAAAGTTTCTCCCGTACGTTCCCCCCAACACTCCCACTGTCGAAATCATCACCCGCAACCGCCCGGTACTCCTCCGGCAAGACTGGTTCCCACTCGACATCTTCCAGTTCTGGCGCCTCCCGTAGGCTTTCTGCAAATCCGCTCCAAGGATCGATCGCCGGTCTGTCAGGATAACGACTAATGACCAGCAACTGCTTCGCGCGTGTCGCCGCGACATATAGCAGCCGTTCCTGTTCGGCGAGCATAAACCCCCTCTCCCTTTCCGCAAGATCTTTCCATCCTGGGGGCTGGGCAATGACTTCCTTCTGATATCCTCTCTTTCGAGAAATAACGAAATGCCCCAGAGCTTGGGGCCCGCTTCGGTCGACAAATTCGGATGCGTCATGGTCCGAATTGCCGCACGGAGCGGCCAAAAATACAACGGAAGCCTCCAATCCCTTTGCTTTATGCAAATTCATTAGACGTACCACATCCTGCTGGCCGGCGAGAAGATGGCTTCCTTCCAGCTTACCTTCCTCAGCATAATGCATGAGCAGAGCGGTCAACTGTCCCCATCCCGTAGCCGCCCGCAAATTCGAATGAACTTTTTGCAGCAACTGCAATATGGTTCCCGTCCGGCTAAGTCCTCCCATTCGCCCCACCGCCAGCGGTAGCAAGCCAAGATCTTCTACGATCGACATCATAGCCGCCCAAGCAGGAAGCAATCCAACTTGTTTGCGGTATTCAGCCAAACGCTCCAGCGCATCAAAAACAGGCATAGAAGTGACCGATACCTTATCGCTCTCCGGTAAAAAAAGATAACTCAGCGGAAATCCTTCCATTTTGTAATGAAAGAGCGCATGATCGCTAACCCCGAATATCCTCCGAATGGCGGCTAATAACGCTATTCTATCATCTGGATCATTCAAGCACTGGGCCAGCAACGCAAGTATGCCGATTTCCTCATATACTGGAGCCCCTCCTGCAGTAACCGCAGGCACACCGTATAGCTCCAGGTATTCGGCATACAGCGATAAAAATTCTTTTTGTTTCAACAAAACAAGAAAATCCCCCGGTACAGCCTGGCGATATACATAACCTTCAGAAGACCTCTCCTGGATCAACAAATTTCCAGCGCAGGCCCAGGCGATATAACGGGCAATTCGGTCCGCGTCTGCCTCAGCGATCGCTGCTTTACCGCCGGACATTTTTTCGTGGGTTATAACCGCTGTGCCATGCAAAGTCCCCTTAACTCTTTCATTCCAATTTTCGGGATTTGGCATCTGGGTCTCCATCTCGGCATAGGCTGCCTGATGCTCCGTTTCCTGCACCGGAAACCGCGGTCGGAATTCCATATTCACAAATTGCCCGATCGCATGAATGGAGCGAAAGTTTGACGTTAACTGTACGCATTCACCACACTCGGCAAGTTTGCTTTTCACAATATTATAGATGGAAATGTCGGCTCTCCGGAAACGATAAATCGACTGTTTCGGATCCCCGACTACAAACAAGGATCCTGGTTTGGGCGTCAGTTTCCGCCAATCGGTTTCCTCCATTTCGCTCCTGGTCATCTGGAACATAATTTCCGCCTGAATCGGATCCGTATCCTGAAATTCATCGACGAACAAACGAGTGTACTTACGCCCGAAGTACTCCCTCACATGCCGGTGTTCTCGAAGCAGCTTGGACGCACGCATCAACAAATCCTGAAAATCCATGACCCCGAGTTGATTCCGCCTTTGCTCACAAAAGCGGACGGCAGGGAGCACTTGCTCAATCATCTTCGGGTACAAGTACTCGCGCCAAGCGTTCAAAAATGGAAAAAGCACAGTCACCTGCCAATCATGAAACTGCTCTTGAAACGCTTTGCCCATCGATTTATCAGTCCAACGGCTCTGCACTACCTTTATGCTTCTTTCAAAAAGAAACGCAAGCTGCAGTAAGCGCTGATCCTCCTCAAGACCGTAGAGCGTTATTCTCCGCCTTCCATCCTTGACCATTAACTGCAGATTGTCCCAATCCTTTTCGGGCTGGACCGTTGGAATGTAGGGATAAGCAGCTTCAATCAACCTGGGAAGAGATAAGCGAATTACGTCGAAATCCGGACGGGGACTAGGGGAAGTCTGTACCTGCACATCACGGTACCCGGACACTTTGCGGTATACTTCTTTCAGTTCCTCCATCCCAACATGCAACTCTTCCAATTCAGCAATCAACGGCCCCGCTTCCCGGCTTTTCAATTGCAAGAGATACTCATCCCAGCATTGATCCTGCAATGCTAATGCCTCTTCTTCTTCCAGTTCACGAAACATCGGATCGATTCCGGCTTCGATAGGCCGTTCCCTGAGCAGTCTACCGCAAAAAGCATGGATAGTCCCGATATAGCACCTGTCGATTTCTTTCAGCGCCGCCCTAAGCCTATCAAGCTCGGAGTTGCTTGCGGTTCTGATCCGTCTTTCCATTTCCAGCCGGAATCGGCTACGTAATTCATCCGCCGCTTTTCGTGTAAACGTAATAGCCGCTATTTGCTCGACTTTGGCTTTCCCGGACTCGATCATGGCCAGCATGCGGCCCACGAGCGATGTCGTTTTTCCGGATCCGGCTCCGGCCTCCACTAGAAAGGTCGTATCCAGATCAGATAATATCCGCTCACGCACGATTTGATCATTAAGCATAGGCGTTCACCTCTTTCCAGGCCAAAAGTAGTTCATTTTGTTCATTCTCCCACTTCTCCTTAACAAGCTCCGCTTGATCGCCGCAAACTAGCTTGTAAGCGCACCATCTGCACGAATCAGCATGGGGCGTTCCTAGAAACACGCCAGACTCGATAGAATCAAGCAGACGTTTCACCAATTGAATCAGTTCAGGCTTGCGGTTTTGCACTCTTAGTACTTCCTCGCCTTTTCCCCGTTCCGTCGGAAAATAATAAGCCGACTCGGTCACCCTTGCTTCTGGGTCCAGCCCCGTTTGCCGAAGGTACTGCTCTACTGCCACCGAATACAACGCGTGTTGAAGTTGCGTCCCTCCTACGAAATAGGCATTCTCTTCGTATTTTCGAGGATTGCCGGTTTTGTAGTCGTAAATTTTGTACTCGTGCGGACGTAGCTCATCCACTCGGTCGACGAATCCCTTCATATATAATACTGTTTCACTATCCAATACCACTTCCAACGGATGCCCATCGGTCGAAAGCGACAACTCGAACCATTTCGGCAACGATTGACGTTTCAGCTCCATTTGATAAAACACGTTCACGTCTTGACGAATTGCTTTACACTCCTGCTCAAACACATGCGAGGATGGAGGTGGAATAAGGCGTCTATACTCGCTAATGATTCCATCGGTAATGTGTTCGAGTTCGCGGAAATCATGATCTAAAGTTGAATCTCCGCGGATCCTCCCTTGATAGAGGTCAGTCCTTTCTTGTAAATACCGATAAAAAATCGCATGAAGCAAACTCCCCCGATCGGTCGGTCCGAGCCAAATATTACGATCGAAGACCGGAGTGTCCTTTTCTCTGACTTTTAATATAGAGCCATAAAAGAATCGTTTCGGACATTCTGCATACCGCTCCAACTCCGTAACGCTTAGGTGGATTTCTGAATTACCCCGGTAACGAATCGAAAATTCTTCACGGGGTTGAACAAGACCGTCCACTTCGGAAACCGTATCTCCCTGCAATTCCTTCCTGAACCCAATCCTACATGGAAAAGCAGCGCGCAACGCTTCTTCAGCAAGACATACTTTACCCTCCGCGACCAACATTCCTAGCCAGAGATCCGACATGTCAAGCTGTTTTCTCGACTTGTCCGTATAGCAATCCTCCCGCATACGAATCATAAATCCAGCCGGAATACCGAGAAGACCATTCATTTCCGAAAAATCCATATCTTCATTTTCAGCGTACCAGCGGCAAATTTGAAGTAATTCAAAAACGGCGTGATTATCTTGCTGGCTTACAGGGTCATAACTGCTATAACTTAAGCTAACATATCCGCCGATCCCGCCCAGCCTCGCTGCTCTTTCCTGTTTAACCTGTTTCACGAATTCCGCCATAGTTCGCAAACCACCGATACGTTCTTTTTCTTCGTCCAGTAGGATAGGATCTTCTTTCGCGGAAAACGACCAAGCCTCGTCACTCATGCCCAAAATAAACGTATGTGTTCGCCCCGACTCTCCTCCGTTTTCCAAAGAAGAAATATAGAGATGCCCGCTTTGCGGGGAAGCTTGCTTGACGGACAGATTCAACACCGCTTCTTTGACGTAATGAACCGAGGACTCGCTGGATATAGCGGGGGGCTCCAATAAAGATAAATCATCCCGTTGTTCTTTTAATAAGGCTAGTACCGAATGATCGCATGCATCGACGGAAACCGCGCATTTTTCCAAAAAATAAACCAGGCCTTCGATCACATCTTGTACTGACCAGCAACGATCCTCTGGCAAGCGAGCCAGCACTTCCTTAAAAAATAACGACCAGGCTGTGCAAGCCGCGGAATGTTCCGGACTGTCTGTATGCTCTGTACAATAATACAAAATGTCGTAACGCTCCCGCCCCCATCCAATCCCGCTTTGTTCCAGTACACGGACAAGTTGCAGCGGAGTCATTTGCAATTCGCCTTTATCTAGCGAGCGGGTAGTCAAAATTCCATTGCGAAAAGCCTGGATCAGCACATCCACCCTGAAGCCCGAATCCAGCCAATCCAGATAAGCGATTGCGGCCTTCCCCGTGTTCGAAAATGCCGCGGAAATCCCCTTAGAAAAAGTACTCGGGATAGTCAAGTATTCCATTAAGGTATGTACTGCGACGTAACTGCCAGCATAATCCGAAAGAATAAGCTCCACTTGATCGAACGGCACTTCTTGTGAGTAAATTCTTCTAATGACCTCCCGCGCTTCCGCCAGCGTTCCCGCCGCTCGAAACAGTTGAATTTGTCCGCGATTATATTGAGTCAAGGAATCCGGGAATAATTCTCCTTCATGCCATATATATAGTTTGTTTCCGGACAAACGATCAAGCATTTCTCGCTCTATCCTACTAAGCGATTCGTAATGCACACTCGAAATCATATATTCTACCACCGAAGGATCGCCTTCTGGCAACAAGTTTGACAACTCGGTCAAATCCGTCAATGAACGCCGCGCGAGTTCACGCTCGTACAAACCTAGCAAATTGATAATATAGCGCCCTTTAGACAAATTTTCGAAATCTAGCGGATTTAGTTGCGCCGCCTTAATTCCCGCTAATCTCAACTCTTGCAATGCGCAATGAAACCGTTCCACGATCCCGGCTGTTACACTTTCCCTAGGAACATAGCCATCATCTTCAGGCGTATGAGTTAACATCAGTTCGTATACAAGCCAAAAACCTTGCTCCCGGTTAAGCAGCCGAATCTGTCGTCGCGAGAGCTCCGCTTTGGTTTGTCGGACGATCAAAGACTCCAACGTTGTTGTTTCTACGTTCATCAACGGTCCGTTTTCTTTGCACATTCTGGTCAGCCACTGTTCTCCCTGCGCAAAGCTCCTAGCTACAATTACTTTCCTGAGAAAAGGCTGTTCCTTACATCGTTCGTACAGATGCTTCGAGACGTTTGAGTCCATCGAAACACACCTCCAACTTGCTATCATTATGGATCATCATACTCTTCTTAAATGTCTTCACTTTGTCAGCGAATAAACGTTCGAAGATATGTAAAAAAAGAACTGTCCAGTTTAATCACCCTGTACAGTTCTAAATGTCTAAATGCCCTGATCGTCTACAGTCGGCTAACTCCTTATTTCAACGTCAGAATTATATAAGGCCATCCAGTCCGCCAACTGTTGTTTTAAAGTCTCCCTCGCTGAAGTTGGCTCCAAAATTTCCGCCGCCGGCCCGTATTGCTGAATCCACATTAAAAATTCCTTCTCGTTATTGACTGTAACTTCAAATAGCAGGCTTCCGTCCTTCAAATCCTTCATCCATGGCTGGACGAACAATTCTTCTTCCTTGATGTAACGAGCTACCTCCGGAGAAAAACGCACTTTGAAGCGGGTATTCTTCTCTCCTCGATCAATCGACCAGGTATTTTTTAGGTACTGTTTGAGATTAAAATCCCCTCTATCGAAAGCCCCCATGGTAATTTCAACCTGTTGAAACCGGCTGATACGGAAAGTTCGGATTGCTTGCTTCAAATGACAATAGCCGATCAAATATAAACCTTGTTTCCGCGGAACCAGAAAATAGGGATCTACATTGCGTTCCGTCGTTTCGTCACGATATTGCGTATGGTAGATGGTATGGAGTGTCTTTTTTTCCAAAATCGCTTGAATTATCGGTTGTAAAAAATTAGGGCTTTCTTGGCGATAAGCAGGCGTCCCCATTTGAATGACATCAGCGATGTCCTCAATAATGCTGTTTTGCTTTGACTTTTCCTTCAGATGCGTCCCCATCACTTTGTCATATGCCGTGTCAAACCCGGGAGGCAGTTTGTCTACATCCAAAACCGACGGCAATAAGGAAAACGCGAGCGCTTCTTGCTCCGTAAAATTAAGCGGATACAAAAAAAACTTGCCCATAAAGCGATAGCCCGTCCCGCGTTTATCATTAGTTACTGGAGCAATTAGAGTCAATATATCCAAGTCTCGGTAGATGGTTCGGATATTAACGTCACATTTTAGCGCCAAATCCGCTGCAGAAATGCCCGGATTAGCTTGTATAGCATTAATAATAGTAATAATACGAATGACTTTATCGATCATATTATTCTCCTAGGTAATTAGTTCTATTTACTAATTCTACATCGAAATGTAATCTCCTTCCTATCTTACATTTTCAGACCTTATTAGGGTCTGTATCACTTATTGTCAAAAAAATGTTCGAAAAAACACTGCATCTTATCGCTTGAGATCACAGTGCTAGATTCCCCCATTCTCTCGGAAGTGACTGTTTCCTGCTAAAGTAATGCTGATGTTAGCTTCGCATTTGATCAATATGAAATCCCAAATAGTGCCATAAATAACCACATGATTGACATTGAATCACGCGTTACTACTATCACTTTTTGTTACAGAAACCATGTTATCGTCACTGTCACTGTATTCCTTTATGATTTGGCTGCGCTTTTTTTGTATACTGCTATGCTTCTTTTGGCTTTGGTTCGATTTTAATACATAAGATTTTTCTGGCTATTCTTAACACAAATCAATCAATGATCACATCTATTTGATTCACATCCTCGGGTCTGTTGTACATTCGACATGTAATGAGTGCTTGCTGAATACCAGCTATTTTACCTCTCAGAAATTCGTCATTAGGTTCCACTTGAAGCTCCCGCAGTAATTCAGCTAAGTTTCGTTCAAAGTATTCAATCAAACCATCAATATCCTTTTCCAAAAGAGAGCCCCTCTCAAAATATCTTCATAGTTCCTGTAATTATCATATTAATTCATAATGATAACTAAAAACAGCAGGTAAAGTCCTTCTATGGGGACTTTACCTGCTGTTTTCTTGATTCTATTATACCGATAAGTGTGCTTTGCTTCTCATCCATTCCTCGATCATATCCCTGCTAAATAAAATTCTTCTACGCACCCTTATATGAGGGATCTGTTTCTCGCGTACCATCGCATAGATACTGTCAGTGGATACCTTCAGATAACTCGCGAGTTCATTTACTGTTATTATTTGTTTCATTCCGATCGCCTCCAGGTTAATTCTTTTAAATTGATTTATCCTTGAACATATTGTAAAATTTGTATCAATTACAGGCTTAGCCTGAAGTGAGCATTAATGGGAATCAACGTCCTACTATAAGTCTGCCCTTTTATCCCTTTTCGCCTTTTGGGATAGTATGTGGCTATAATCCTTTCATATTGAGAGACTAAGCTGCACTTTACATATGTTGATGTAAAGTGTTTTTTGTTTTGAAGTAGAGTCAATGTTTTATGAACTCATCTTCATAACATAAGTGTGTGACGATCTGGTTAAACAAGACACGAAATCTTACTCGGTCTTGGGCCCTCCTTTTTCAGGAGGTTGATTTAATGTTGACAAGAATGAGTATTCCCGCGACACGACTTTCAATAAGAAAACTTACACAGGTAAGAATTTCTATTGATGATCTTATTACGATGTAGCATTATGTTGGGTGATCATTTTGGGAAGAACTAATGATTTATACTCGCTCTACAGGGCAGAACCTATTCATAAGGCACAAAAATATATAAGCAGTGAAGATTCAACGAAAAAAGGCGAATTGAAACGGTATCTAAAGTCTTTAAAATATACAGATCTATTGGCTATTCAAAGTAACAGAAAGCTATGGGAGAAACTATTGCTCGATCGAGATCCACTATTTAGGCGGCAATTATGCTACCATGCTTATAAAATTACGCAGGAACAGATTGCCCAAAACATATCTGGATCAACAAAAACTGGATTTGCATTGATCAACGAGACGTTAAAGCCGGATTATCTCAACACATTTGTACTCGCAGTGATGTTTAATGTTCCATGGCAAATTATCATTGAAAAGAAACCCGTCGAGTACTCTTTTAACCAGTACACGGAATACTACCTCGACGGGTCAGCAAAAAAGATCAGCGTTGAGTCCCTTTATGAAGAGAAAGATCGCGTTGGTCGAAACATTGTTGGATACTTAATTAAAGATGCTCAGCGTCTGATTGAACAGGCTGAACCCCTAACGACAGGACGCTGGGTTACCACGTATCCAGAATTAGATTATTTCGAATTTCATTTTCCCAACGAACCCGTCCTTCATAAAGCCAAAAGAAAGGAAATCCTCAGCGCCTTTCCGTTTGCTACGCATTTAATAACAAATTACACACCATTCCGATCAGGACGATCTTTATGGGTTATGGGGCCAAAGCCTGGGAAACATCATGATTATCAGCAAATCTTAACGGAATTAGAGTTCTGGGATGATGCAGATATTCGTGAAATTTAATATCTTAGTTGATCGAACCATCTTCCATATTCGGAGGATGGTTTTTTCTTACACAAGTAAGAATTTCTAGCCAACCATGATTTATTGCCCACCCTGTTAATGCAGTAATAAACACAAACGGTAGGAGGAGTCGGCATGTATAAGAAAGATCAATCCCCTTCAAGCATGACGGATGCAGAAATAACAAAAGAATCTTTTCGACAGAATGCTTCTTCTGACGAAAAGATTCTTTTGGTGGAGGGTATATTCAGCACTTACAGCGACGATCATGATATTAAAAAGATGACAAGGGGTAAGATTGAAAACATGCTATATGCAGCAAAAGACGAATATCCGTATTTAGAGCCGGAATTGCATCTTGGACGCAAAGCAATTAATCAATGGATCTGGAGGCATTTGGTGACAGAGACAATACCGCTGGAATTTTTTAAAGAGTATCTTCAATCCATTATCGATATAGATGCTTGGTACTATTACCAAGAATATAAGACAGTTAAAGAGGTAATAAAGTTATCTGGTGCTTTCTTTCAGAAGTCTATCGAAAATTTGTTACTGGATGATATTGCGAGCCAAGCCTTATGGGTTGAGGTCTCAAGCAAAGTATCTTCCTATAAAATTCAAAGAATTCTTTCTTATGTAAGGAGGCACTGTGCAATAGAGCATTCTATTGTTAAACCAATACTAATGCCTACCGCACCCGCAAAACAAAGAGAAATCCACCCTCGAGTTTGCTCCTTCATTGAGAAAACGATTAGAGAAGGAAAAACAAAGAGCATTCAAGAGTATCATTCGGTTCACTTAAACAGGTTATTAAATTGGCTATCCAATAACATTCACATATTTAAGGATATAGAAGTCCACCAACTCCCTCTGCTTAAGGTCACAGAGGACCATTTGATTGGGTTTCGTTCATATCTCACTAAACAAGTTCGTCTCGGTAGATACAGCCCGATCACCGCGAGTGAATGTATTTATTCAGTAAAAGCTTTCTTTCAATATTTAAAAAAAAGTTTTGGGTATCCTAACCCAGCCTTTAGATTGAGATCAATATCAGCGCCTAGATATCGACATAGGGAAATACCTGATAAAAAACAGATTTATGATTTCTTCAGCACAGTAGATAAGTACTCTGATAATCCGGTGCTTGAGCGAACGGCTTTTCGATTAATGCTCGACCTTGGTATGCGCTCCAACGAGGTGTCAGTGGCTTCTACGAAGGATATAAACATAAATCATAAGACAATAACAATCCACAGCAAGGGGGGCAAAGAACATGTTTTACCCTTATCCGGAAAGCTACTTGCCGACCTTCAAGTGATTAGTAACGAGTATCCGAAAACTCAGTATCTGTTCGGGGAATCACCGAAGAAAACACAGAAAGTCCTCTGGCAAAACTATAAGCTTTATGCTCTTATTGCTGGATGGTCCTTTCCGAGCGGACTCCACTTATTCAGACATAGCTTCGTCACGAGACTTGCTAACAAAGGTCCCCTTCCTCAAGCAATGCAAGTACTAGCAAGAGTGACAAATCTTGATACTGTTAGTCTCTACGTCCATTTCAACAAACATGAACTTACGAATGAAATTAATAAATTGAAATATAACTAAGGGGGGCATTACATTGCCGTTGTATGATGATCAATTGGATGGAATAATGGAGTTGGATGAAAGCATTCAACATTTGGCGGAAAAGTTTGGTCCTCTTCAGGTAAGAATGGCGCTGAGTGAGAAGGAGTGGTTCTCCGAAATTCGAAAAAAAGACCCAGAATCGCGGATCGTTTTATTGAGCGAAGCAGTTGAGCACTATCTAAGCAGCGATGCATATCTTGGATTAGCTGAAGCATCACAAGTAACTTACAAATATGAACTCGATCTTTTGGTGAAATATTGTAATGCAATGGAAAATTCCGATCCCAATATTCGCGAGGTTGCTTCCCCCGTCTTTCTCACTCAATATTTAAAACCGGTGAAAAAGCAAAATACTCGTTCAAAGAAAGCGGCCTTTCTTCGCAGTTTTCTCCGTGAGACACTCGCCCATTTCTTTGAAGATGGCATTGATAGATTAAAAACAGCATTGAAAGTTAAACCCGATAAAAAGCGAGGGCAGCCTAGAGCCTTTGAGAAGCAACAAATTGAAGAAATACTGATGCTTGCTAGGCTCAGCCGCGATGGGCACCGTAATTTCACTATTATATGGACGTTCCTTGGTACAGGAATTCGCTTAAACGAATTGTGTCGGCTGCAAGTAGGAGACATTAATCCAGCGGTACAAGATATTATGGTGTACGGAAAAGGAAATAAAAACGTTAAGCAACCGACTAAGATCACTAAGTCAGCCCTAGAAATTCTCTGTTCCTATGTCCATTTTAAGTACTCAAAATTAGCAGATATACCTGGCTATAAAGATTTGTACATATTCTCCGACGACAAGGGGGTAAGTCCTCTTGATGGTAGCACCATTCAAAAAATGATAACAAATCTTATTGCAGAGGCTAAAACAATCAGTAAAGAGGACAAAGGAACCTACCAATTATCGGTTCATTCCCTTCGTCACTCCTTTGCACTCTATTTACTAGAGTCTGGAGTTAACATTTATAAAATAAAGGAGTTGATGAGACATCAGTGGTTAAGTTCAACGGAAGTGTATCTTGAATTATTCAGTCATATGTTGCTGGAAGCAATTAATAAACACCCATTAGGACAATTAAAAGCTAGCGAAATCTATGGAGGTGCTGCATATGTCTAACCTAATTATGGATTCGAAATACTTTTCATTTTGGTCTGAACACGTACCAATCATCCATAAGGAAAAAGTGGTTAGTGTTCTAAAAAAATTTGAAAAATTCTTGGAAATCCAAGGTTTCGAAGGAGAACTTAACTTTGACGAATTCCATGGAAACCGTAAGAAGCCGGATGCATTCCTCCCTATTCAAGAAAAAGTTATTGATAAATTTGTAGGATATTTAAGAGATGATTGCGGTGCATCCACTTTTGTACTTTACAATTCGATCGTTGCATTAAAAAACTTTTTCGGTTTCCTGTACGACAATGAAATGATCAGCACTCACCCTATGCAAGATTATCCAAATCATTACTACTACCGTCCTGTGAAAAACACTGCTTTAACTAAGGATGAGTGTATGCAAGTTTTGTATTATGCATTAAAAAAAGATCCCTTCTTCCGTTACGAATTTGTCTTGTTCTGGTTCATAATCGTAACTGGTTTACGAAAAACTGAAGTCAGAATGTTGCGCCGATCAAAAATCGACTTTGACTCTAGACGAGTTTTCGTAAATGAAGGCCAGAAAAATGCAAGTCGCGTCGTTTATCTAACTCCCGCATTAGCTGAGGAAATCAAACGCTTTATACAGCACCCTCAGTACGCCTTATCTGAGAGGAATGGAGATGGGTTTCTATTTAACCAACTAGGAAACTCCGCAAACTCTTTATGTAAGGTCATACGTGAACTTTGCTCAGATGCTGGCATCACACGTACGGTTACCCCCCATGATTTAAGGCGTACAGCGGCCTATTTAATGCAAACAGGAGGCATAAACATCATAGAAGTACAAAAACAGTTGGGACATAAGATACTAGCAACGACGCTACGATATACTCCTCCACTTAAGGATCTGGCCCAAATACTTATCTGTCTGGATTCGGATAAATAAAGTCAATAAATTAAGAGTGAATCATTGGGTTTAAATTGGTTGTTGTAAGTGATACTAGGTAATATTAGTATCACTACATTAGGGAGGCTTGTTTATTGAAGGAAATAAGGGATCGTTGAGCACAGAAGTCTTAAAACTAGCAATACAATGGTCACAAGAAAATGATCTCAAAATATTGCCTGCAATGCTCCTAAGTTTAAGTGGATTACGTTCGTCTGAGATCCTTAATTACTATAAATCTAGCTAATCGAGACAAGGTATGAATTGAGTTAAAATTGGAAATAAACTCTATTGGTGGCTAAGCGTGGTCACTAAGAACAAGCGATCTCAGGTTGGGTAGCAAATGCCCCCCGATGGTCGCTTGTCTATTTTTAAAAAATATTACCGGGTATCGTCAACATTTTGGTAATAGAGGCGCGCTTTCCTTATCCATTACCTAAATTTATTTACTTTTGGCTATGTGTTGATTTCCATGCCATTTTGAAACTAACGACGCAAGTAATGTTTAGATCAATATCAGGCCACGTCAACGGCGAGGGCCTTTTCCATAAACAATGATTAACGTAGCCCACGTTTCTTCCGAGACATTAAGGGGAAAAATGTAAATATACTTTTGCTGATTTTTCATACTTTACAGCGGAAGCACAAAACTCTGGAGTTGGAGAGATTTAGTATGGCTAACATTCAAAAGCGTGGAGACAATTCGTGGTTCTTAACAGTAAGCCTAGGAAAAGACCACCAAGGTAAGTATATCCGACGCACCAAAACCGTTAACTGTCGAACCAAAAAAGAAGCTGAAAGCGAATATGCGAAATTCCGTCAGGAAGTTGAAGCGGGTGAATATATCGCACCTCAGAAAATGACATTTGGAGCGTTTTTTAAAGAGTGGCGCGATAAATATGCTGTTAAACATTTGGGTTTTAAGACATTGTATACATACGAATCGAATCTGAAAATTCGTATACTTCCTGCTTTCCGACACATGCAATTGGAGGATATCAAACCTCTCCATATTGTAAACTTTCTCGATAAACTTGAAAAAGAAGGCAGCCGCGGAGATAAAAAAAACGGAGGATTAGCCTCTGGAACGATCGAAATTAATCACCGTATCTTAAAAAACATTCTAAATCGTGCAGTTGAATGGAGAATTATCAAACGAAACCCGGTTAGTGACGTGCAAAAGCCAAAAGTCGATTCAAAGGAGATTATCCCATATGATGAAGCAGAAGTTGAACAAATGCTTCGAGCACTGCAATGTGAACCATATCACTGGAGGATAATGATTACTCTAGCTCTTACAACTGGGTTACGACGGAGTGAGTTACTTGGACTTGAATGGAAGCATCTTAATTTTAACACGGGCGTGTTAGATGTTTCACAGAGCATGATTCATGCTCTGAAAGGTGACGTCATCGTGAAACAGCCTAAGACAAAGAAATCCATTCGTAAAGTTTCATTACCAAGCCCTATGCTTAAAGAGCTAAAAGAATATTACGATTACAGAATGCAAGAACGAGATGACATCGGAGATGGATGGCGCGGCGGAAATTGGCTTTTTATGTTTTCACATCCCGATGGACAACCATTCCATCATGAACGACCCTATCTATGGTTTCGACAGTTCGTTAAGAAAAATGGATTTCGGTACATCCGATTCCATGATCTTCGGCATACGTCGGCTACAATTCTGATTAACCAAGGCGTTCATGCCAAGATCATTTCTGAACGGCTTGGGCACGGAAGCATTGCAACAACAATGAACATTTACGGCCACGCTCTTCGGACGGCCGACCAAGCAGCCGCGGATAAGTTTGAATCGTTCTTTACAGCTAAAACCTCACAAGGAGATAACGAAGACGCCTAGGTGTTCCCTGGCGTCTTCGGTTCATTAGGGTTGATTTCCGATCAGTTTTTACATCAATTTTACATCAAGCCTGAATTTCGTCCCCTGTACCATTAATATTTGAAATCTGTATCACATCGAAAAACCCAGTAAATATAAGGTGTTTATTACGTTGCACGATTCCTCACCAACAAAGCCACGCTCTCCACATGCACCGTATGCGGGAACATATCCACCGGCTGCACCTCTAACGTACAATACCCGCCGTCCTCCAACACACGTAAATCCCTAGCCAGCGTTGATGGATTACAG